>ENA-UOOE01001132-UOOE01001132.1-fermentation-metagenome-genome-assembly--contig:-NODE-1132-length-23400-cov-5.258428_pt1 | contig 23400 bp, 13 predicted proteins | sample MGYA00245776_ERZ724021 | MGnify/ENA primary metagenome ERZ724021 (study PRJEB28704, sample SAMN03018321) | fermentation metagenome | biome: anthropogenic terrestrial biome; feature: soil; material... | reverse complement strand
TTTTCTTCCAGTTGGGTCCGACGATTTCCTCAGATTTTTTTTTGAGCCAGTCAACCTCATAGGTGAGTTGACCGACCTTACGCTCAAGCTGAGCTACCATATCTTCTTTTTCTATCAGTTCTTTTTCGGCTGCGGAGGGCCCTTTCTTAAACACTCCTGGGGCTCGTTCAAGGAACTCATTCTTCCAGCGTCCAATGACTACAGGGCTTACGCCATACTTGGCTCCAATCTCGCTAATAGTGGAAGCCTCTTGGAGAACCTCCAAAACTACCTTGCATTTGAACTCCGCTGAATACTGATTTCGCTTTTTCATGTCTCTAGTATAACTTACTTTTGGAATTTCGTGTCTCACCCTATGGGAGCATTATAAAGGACCGCGCAGAAAGTCGACAATACATGGTTTATCCCTGAGATGTTAGTGTAAAGTTACTGTAGGGAAATATTGAAGGAATTTCTTTCCTCCAAATAGAAGAGGAACCTCACATTCAGCTAGAATGAATACCCCCACAAGGAGGCAGAGGTTCCTCATGGAAATAATTCGTTTAGTAGAGGCAAAAATCCTGTCTGTTTCGGAAAAAATTTTAGAGGTTCTTGAGGATGGCAGCAGTTTCCTGGAGTTTGAAGCACAGTTAAAGAAGGAGCTGGACCAGCTTGGAGTTGACCTGCTTAGAGTCGTCCTTGAATCCCTCGATCAACAGCTGCGTAATAGCTCGACCAGGAAGCAAACGTGGACAATAGTAAGAAAAAATGACCGCAAAGAGATACTGACCCCTTTTGGCCTGCTTTCCTACATGAGAAGCTACTACCAACATAAAGAGAGCAAGGAATACCACTATTTAGTCGACGAAAAGGCCGGGATCATTCCCCATTCCCGGATAGGTTCAAATATGAAAGCGGAGCTGGCGGCGGCATGCGGCGAGATGTCTTATGAACAAGCTACTTCCCAACTCAGCCGTTACAATCCCGCCTTAAAAGTCAGCAAGCAAACAGCCGGCAATTGTGTGAAAGCCTTTCAAGCTAAGCCCTTGGCAGAGCCAAGTGAAAAGCGCCGAGTCGACGAGCTGTATCTGGAAGCCGATGAAGACCATCTTAAAGTCGGGGGACGCCGTGCCCAAGCCCGTTTGGTCTACTTTCACGAAGGAGTTGCCGAGTCTCCACGGCCCCATTTAATCAATGCCAGGTATTTTACTACCGTCCAAAAGAAGCCGGAAGAATTCTGGTTTGAAGTCCTGGACTACCTGGATGCACACTATGACCTGGACGGCTTGCAAGAGCTCTACTTATCCGGAGACGGCGCATCTTGGATTCGAACCGGCCAAGAATTTCTTCCCGACAGCACATTTATCCTGGACAAATTTCACCTGTCAAAGGCCATCATAGCCGCTACTGCCCATGCACCGGGGCTAAGAAAGGGAATCTATCGGGGAATCAGACAGAGGAACAAGCAACACGTCATGCAGCACTTAGCAGAGGCATTAGAATTAGCGGTAACAGAGCCGAAACAGAAATGTGTTCTTGCTACCATTAAGTATATTGAGAACAATTGGGATGGGATAGAAAACGGGGTGAAGAATCCCCATGTAGGTTGCAGCGCAGAAGGCCATGTCAGTCATATCCTGTCCGCCAGATTGAGCAGCCGTCCCATGGCTTGGAGCCAAGAGGGAGCGGAAAAGATGGCATCAATACGGTCGGTTCGGGCCAACGGCGAATCCGTGAAGGATCACTACCTGGCCATGTGTCAGCAAGCACCTGTAATCTTAGAGATAAAAGACCAAGTAAAAAATGAATTAAAGCGTTTAAGGCAAAAACGACATTTGGGTAAGGAAAGCTTGAACAATGTTCCTATTTATGCTGGTGGCAGCAATTTAACCCGTATGGCATTAAAAGGCTTAAACAGCATTACTGCAGTCTAGAACAAAAGAGGTTCTCTTTAAAAACCTACAATGACTTGACGCTATCCCCTGAGATTACAGACAAGCCAGGAAAGTATAAGAATGTTACATTTCATTGGGATAGTCTAATAATTAATCTCCCGAAGAAATATATCTTTTTGAGTGACTTTACCTCCGCTTATATTTACCAGGATAAAGATGATAAATCGAAGTTTCATATTGTGTTAGACAGTCAAAATAAGGATCCTAAAAGGTTATTAATGTCAGACAGCGAAAGGGAAGAATTTGAAGTCTTCCTATTAACATTACCTCAAGTCGTTGTTAAAGAGATACAAGATTATATTATGTACTTCCCTTCTAAAGCAGAATGCGACCAACATGTTGAAGATTATAATGAACTAATAGATCGTGACTCAACGCCTGAATCACATTCGCCATATTTTCCTGAATATGGGCCTGTAATCATAACTAAGGGTGAGCACAAAGGGCGAATAGGATTTTATGATTGCGAGAGCGATAACCCTAGCAAAGGCATTGTTTTTTTTGGGGATATACTGTTGACTGATACCTACAGTGAAATAATAATGTCTCATCTAAGCAACAATATTCCCACAATAAGCATCCTGGAACGCATGGAGGATTTGAGCAGAGAGCTAGGCTATTTGACTAGAAATAAACAAAGAGGCTTATGCGTAGAGCTCTTGTTAGAGCTTCGTTTTATTGAGAATTTATTGTTTGAGAGGTACATTAGTTCAATGTATCTAAAGCCAAGAAGTAAAATACAGGTTTTCATTTCTCACGCGACTAATGATTTAACGTTCGCGAGGTCTTTGGCAACTGATTTAGCAGTAGCAGGCTTCTCTTTCTTCTTGGCTGACTGGTCAATTAATTTAGGTGAGAATATTATTTTACGTATCGAAGAGGGGTTGGAGGAGTCTAGTGCGCTCGTTATTATTGTTTCCCAGGAGTTTTTGGAATCGTGTTTTTGCAGAGATGAGTGGACGGCGTATTATAATCGCTTTTCTTCAAAGGTTAACAACCCAATTTTCCCATTAATAATTGATGATTCCAAGGTCCCGACATTACTTTCCGCAAGAAAGTATGCTCATTGTCGCAACGGACATGAGTATCACAAGGGCCTGACTAAGCTCCTCTACGCACTCAGGAGTCATGAAGAATAAAACATAGAAACATCGGCTGGAGTAGCCTTATGGTTTGTAACCCAGGGTTTTAAAAGTAAAACTTGGCATTTAAGACAAGACCCTGTCGAACAATGTGGGGTTGGTCGGGGCTTAATTATGTTCTGTCGGAGTGAACGCAACTTATCTTATGAAAAACGAATTGCATGGAAAGATGATGCACAGTTATCTAATGCGGGTTTATTTAGGGAAATCTTCATAGGAAAATAGTTTCATATATTCCTCTTTAATTTGATTCTAAACGGGATCCGCATTTGACTTAGTCACGCTTTGACCCGCTGTAATGATGTCTATCTCTTGATTCAACGACAGTTGAAGCATTCCCGTTCCCATACAGGCATCGGTTTTCACATTGGATAGATGGAATATTAGTTAGATATGCTGTCACATTATACTAGATTCAATAACAAACAGCCGGAGCAAGAAGTACCTTACCCAATGATATTCGCATGGGCAAGGCAAGAACGACAGAACACAGATACGAGTAAAATCAACAGAGAATATGGGGATTCTTCTCGAATTATCCTCCGCTACTAAATTTTCAGCGGTTTTAGCTATAGTAAACTTGGCAGGGATTTTGATTGTTAGGGTAGAATCATAATAAATATTGAGATAACTCAATACCCTTTGATTAATATCGCACCGCTAGGGGTGAAACCATGGAAGTTTTTGATAACCTTAACAGAATCGTAAAGGATAATCTGGCAGTTACAATCGAGAAAGGCAGCCGCCTTTCCATTGCCGCTGCCTGTTTTTCCATTTATGCCTACCAAGCTCTAAAAGGCCAGCTTAACCACATTGAAGAGCTCCGCTTCATTTTTACCTCGCCAGCCTTCGTTAAAGAGAAAGCCCCTAAAGAAAAGCGGGAGTTCTATATCCCTCGCCTTAACCGTGAGCGTAGTCTTTACGGAACCGAATTTGAGGTTAAGCTACGCAACGAATTAACGCAAAAGGCTATAGCTCGGGAATGTACGGAATGGATACGACATAAAGTCAGCTTCAGGTCAAATACCACAGGCAGGTCGATGGATTCCCTTATTGATGTAGATTACGGCGGTTCAGGATACTCCTACACTCCCATACATGAATTTACTACCACAGACCTGGGATGTGAACGGGGCAACCACATCACCCAATCGGTCATAAAAATGGCTCACTCAGAAAGCACTCAGTTTATTGAGAGCTTTGAGCAGGTCTGGCAGGATAAAAAACTGCTACAAGAGGTGACTGAAGAGGTCATTGACAGCATCACTGCTGCCTATAGCGAAAACCCGGCAGATTTCCTCTACTTCTTCACCCTGTACAACATTTTTAACGAGTTCTTGGAGGACATATCAGAAGATATTCTGCCCAACGAAGCGACTGGCTTCAAGAGTAGCAAAATATGGAGTATGCTCTACAGCTTTCAGAAGGATGCAGCCCTTGCTATCATTAACAAGCTGGAAAAATACAATGGTTGTATTCTCGCCGATAGCGTTGGTCTGGGCAAGACATTTTCAGCACTGGCCGTTATCAAATACTATGAGAACAGGAACCGTTTGGTTTTGGTACTCTGTCCCAAAAAACTATCCGATAACTGGGATACTTTTAGAAGCAATTATAAGAATAATCCGCTGGCGGAGGATCGCTTGCGATATGATGTACTCTACCATACTGATCTTTCCCGGTATCGTGGTTATTCCAATGGTCTGGACTTAGAAAAGCTGAACTGGGAAAACTACGACCTCATAGTTATTGATGAGTCCCACAACTTTCGCAATGGTGGCGAAATCTATGGAGATGATGACCGGGAAAATCGCTACCTTCGCCTAATGAATCGCGTAATCCGCCCTGGTGTCAAGACAAAGGTACTAATGTTGTCGGCTACACCGGTGAATAATAGATTTACTGACCTGCGTAACCAGTTGCAGCTTGCCTACGAAGGTAACCCCAAGCTCATTAATGATAAGCTGGATACCTCACGCTCTATTGATGAAATTTTTCGCAACGCACAACGGGTATTCAATCATTGGAGCCGCCTGCCCCAGGAGGAACGTACAACAACTAGCTTGCTCAGGATGTTGGATTTCGATTTCTTTGAAGTTCTGGACAGCGTAACCATTGCCCGCTCCAGGAACCACATTGAGAAGTATTACAAGATGGAAGAAATAGGCCGCTTCCCCGAGAGGCTGAAACCGATTTCCAAACGCCCTCATTTGACTGACCTGAGCAATGCAATTAATTACAACGAGATTTACACCGAGTTGATGAACCTCAATCTAGCCGTTTACATCCCCACGGCTTTTTTGCTTGACAGTAAAGTGGAAAAGTACGTCGATTCCTCCTCCAATATTAATCGCGTTGGAAGGGAAAAAGGCATTCGCCGGCTGATGAGCATCAACCTCCTTAAGCGGCTGGAGAGCTCAGTCTATTCATTTCGACTGACCTTAGAGCGCATTAAGGAACTGATGGAGAAGACTATCGCAGATATTGACAGCTTTGAGCAAGAAGGCAGTACCACAATTGAAGCCCTTGCCATCGATCCCGAGAAGGATTTTGATGATGATGATCGCAATACCGATACCCTGACCGTAGGTGGCAAGATTAAGGTAGACCTTGCCGATATGGATTATATAAGCTGGCGAAATGAGCTGAGGAAAGACGTTGATACCTTAGAGTTACTGACCCTGATGATTGCAGATATTACACCGGAACACGATATAAAGCTGCAGGAACTGCTACAACTGCTATCGGAGAAAATCGAGAACCCCATTAACCCAGGTAACAAAAAGGTACTCATCTTCTCCGCCTTTTCTGATACAGTTGAATATCTATACCAGAATGTGAGTAGTTACATAATAAGTAGGTATGGGTTAGATACCGCAATGGTAACCGGTGATGTCGAGGGCAGAAGCACTATCCCAAATCTTAGGGGGACATTAAACAATGTGCTGACATGCTTCTCTCCAATTTCCAAGGACAAGCATCTCCTCATGCCGGACAACTCCGCAGAGATTGATATATTAATAGGCACAGATTGTATTTCCGAAGGTCAGAACCTGCAGGACTGTGATTACTGTGTTAATTATGATATCCACTGGAACCCGGTGCGGATAATTCAACGCTTCGGGCGTATTGACCGTATAGGCAGTAAGAATGCTGTTATCCAGCTTGTCAATTTTTGGCCGGACTTAACGCTTGATGAGTATATCAACCTTAAGGCGCGGGTGGAAACGCGGATGAAGATTTCCGTACTCGCCTCTACCGGCGATGACGACCTGCTCAACGCTGAGGAAAAGGGGGATTTGGAATACCGTAAGGCCCAACTTAAACGTCTGCAGGAAGAGGTCGTAGATATAGAGGAAATGTCCAGTGGTATCTCTATAATGGATTTAGGCCTGAACGAGTTCCGCTTGGACTTGTTGGATTATATTAAGAAACACGGAGATATGGACAAGACCCCCTACGGGCTCCACGCCGTGGTTCCAGCAGCAAACGGTGTCCAGCAGGGAGTTATCTTCGTGCTGAAAAACATTAACGGAGGCATAAACATCAATGACCAGAACCGCCTCCACCCCTTCTATATTGTGTATGTCTGTAATGATGGCCAAGTGATATGTGACCACCTGTCACCTAAGGAAATGCTGGATACCATGCGCTTGCTCTGTAAGGGGAAAACCACACCCGACACTGAACTCTGTCGTGCCTTTAATAAAGAAACGAAGGACGGTAAGGATATGCACAAGTACTCGGCTCTTCTAGGAGAAGCCATATTATCCATTATTACAGTAAAGGACCAAGGCGAGCTAGACAGCTTCCTGAAGGGTGATGCTGTCAGTTTCCTCTCTAACAAGATCAGCGGACTGGACGATTTCGAGCTAATCTGTTTCCTTGTCATACGATAGTGAGGTGAGGGCATGTTTGGATTGCCACAATCGACGGAGTTAAATAGACAGCTTCCTAAGAAAAGCATCTATAGTAAATTCCGGCTGAACACTGCGGACAGGGTGAGATTCGATGCAGATATCCGCAAGCTGACCATCATCGGGGAAATTTCACCGGCAACGGTGAACATAGAAGCTGGGGAAAACGTTACTGCATTCTATGTCATTCTAGTTAGCTTGCGCACCCAGGACTATGACGAGAAGAACATCGTTTTACTATCGAAGTTAATAAATCAGAGCATGCTATTTGCCCTGGAATATGAGGGTAAAGCTAGGCTAGCGGTGTTTTGCACCAAACTATTACAGGCTAAATGGGTCCCCGTCAAGGAACTGAAAATTAAACTGATTGGCCTGAATCTGGATGCTGTGTGGGAGAACATAATTATTCAAGTAGGAAACGTGGAAATGGAAAAGGGCAATACTCTGGAGGAGCAGTTGGCGATTGATGAAGAGCGGGAGAAACTCAGACGACAGATTGAAAGGCTGGAGCGGCGGGCGCGAAGTGAGAAGCAGCCCCGCAGAAAGCTTGAGATGGTGCAACAAGTAAAAAGGCTGAAAAGTGAGTTGTCCTCACTTATTAAGGGGGAATGAAATCATGATGACACTAAAAAGGTTTCGGGTTAAAAACTTCCGGTCAATTATGGACAGCGGTTGGATTGATTGCGACAAAGTTACATCACTCGTCGGTATCAATGAATCTGGTAAATCCAATATTATTTTAGCGCTCTGGAAGCTCAATCCGGCTAGGGAAGGGAAAATTAATTTACTTCATGACATGCCAGCAAAGGAATATTCATCATGGAGGGGCATTCCTGAGCAAAAAGAATTCATTACAGCAGTTTTTGAGTTAGATGCTCCACTAAAAGAAAGGATTGTCGAATTCAGCGAATGTGAGACGGAAGCAATATCTAGTGTCCAGATTACACGTAGGTACGACGGGAAACACCTAATCACCTTTCCAAACTACTCCAAAGTAGACACAATTATCTCTGAACTGGTTAAGAGTATTGTATTATCTGCTAAAGAAACGATAAGTAGGCTTAATGAAGTGACGAAAGGTGAGACAGGAGCAAAAAAAACTTTGTTAGCCTTTTGTGACAGTGTCTTAGGATACATTTCTAATAAAAAAACCCTTATAAATGCCGACGCTACCGCCATTAAATCAATGGTGCCAAGAGGAATTAAATGGTCAACCAAGTCTGAATTATATCCCCAGCTAAATGTATTGTTAGGTGCACTTAGAGAAGAGTTTCAACCATTTTATCTCGAAGATCCGTCGAACGATACGAAGATACAACAATTAATTCTTGAGGAGATGCCATCGTTCGTGTATTACTCTAACTACGGGAATCTTGATGCACAAATTTATTTACCCAATGTTGTTAGACTCCTACGGGGCGAAAAGGTGCCGGGGTTTGATAATGAAGCGAAGGTGCGAACCATGCGGGTGCTATTTGATTATGTTAATTTAGATCCGCAGGAGGTTCTTGAACTTGGAAAAGATCCTGCGCAACTTGTTCTCGACCAACGCGGAATAGAGAAGAAAAAAGAACCCACTGAGGAAGAGATTAAACAGGCAACAATTAAAAAAGAAGAGCGGGCAACGTTGCTCCATTCCGCATCAACAAAGCTCACACGGGAATTCGCTGACTGGTGGAAACAGGGCAACTATAAATTTCGTTTGCAAGCGGACGGTGACATCTTCAGGATATGGGTTTCTGATGACAAGCGTCCCGAAGAAATTCAATTGGAAAAGCGTAGTACAGGTTTACAGTGGTTCCTAAGTTTTTTCTTGGTTTTTCTAGTAGAAAGCCAAGAGGCACACAAAGGTGCAATTCTACTACTTGATGAAGCAGGTTTGGCTTTACACCCAATGTCGCAAAAAGATCTTGTTGACTTCTTCGATAATTTGTCTGAGACCAACCAAATCATTCATACGACCCATTCTCCATTCCTTGTTAATACTACCAATATTGATAGGGTAAAGGTCGTTTATTCAGATGAAAATGGTTATACTGTAGCATCAAGCGATTTACGTGCGGCTGATGACAGACTAAATGAGAAATCAATTTATGCAGTTCATGCCGCACTAGGATTAAGTGTTTCTGATATTTTATTGCACGGGTGTCAGCCGGTTATCGTTGAGGGCCCCTCAGACCAGTTTTATCTGAATGCTATTAAGCTCCATCTGATAAAAAATCAGAGGTTTACCCCGAACGGGGAACTGGTTTTTATGCCATTTGGAGGTGGAGGGCTAAAGGGTGTCCGGGGAATTGTTGGTATCGTTGCTGGAAGAGAAGGCGATTTACCTTTACTCATTCTTGACTCCGATCAAAATGGCAAAGATACTAAGGCAAAATTGCTATCGGGATTATACTCTGCTTCAGAAGAAAAAATTCTTGATATCAACGATTATGTAGGGTTTGATAATAGTGAAATTGAGGACTTGATCCCTGTAGATTTAATGGAAAGGCAGCTTAGTAACCTTTTTCGTGATGTTGAAGATGAGTCTTTCCTAGATGTATACGATTCTACCAAACCGATAGTACCGCAGATTGAAATCTTTGCGGAACATCACAGAATTTTTCTGGAAAAAGGGTGGAAGGTTACGTTAGCAAAAAGTGTTAAACAGCAACTGTTGAAAATAGAAAAAGAGGTACCTGAAAAGTACATAGAGAAGTGGGTCGCACTATTTGAAAGATTCAATGTCTAATGTAAGACGGCGTTTTGATTCATAATCCAAGTATACGGAATCGCCAACAATGATTATTCGTTTAAGGAGGTACTACTATGGATAAATTGAAGTTGCATGCCCCTGACAAGGCTAGGGAGAACTTTGAAAAGCTTGCCGAGTTATTTCCTAATGCAGTGACTGAAACCATTGTTGATGGCGAGGTTGTACGGGCTATTGATGCGGATGTAATCCGACAAGAAATATCTGCAGCTGTGGTGGAGGGCCCCGAGGAACGCTATCAATTTACCTGGCCTGACAAGAAAAAGTCGGTGCTATTGGCTAACGCGCCTATTTCCGCAACTTTGCGCCCTTGCCGTGAGGAAAGTGAGGACTTTGAAAACACTGAGAACCTTTATATAGAGGGCGATAACCTTGATGCGTTGAAATTACTGCGCGAAACCTACCTGAACCGTTTAAAAATGATATATATCGATCCACCATACAATACGGGGAAAGATTTCATTTACGAGGATGATTTTGCCGAGGATTCAGAGGAGTTCCTGCATCGCGACGGGCAATTTGATGAGCAAGGCAATCGTCTCACCCCGAACCTTAATAGCAATGGTCGTTTTCATACAGACTGGCTAAACATGATGCTCCCCCGCTTGCGATTAGCTCGGGATCTGCTTAAGGATGATGGAGTAATTTTTATAAGCATAGATGATAATGAAGTAGAGAATTTAAAGAAGGTATGCAACGATGTGTTTGGTGAATTGAACTTTGAGGGACACATTCACTGGCGTCGGAGGCATAATCAACCGAACGACAAAACAAAGATGATTGGGTTGGTAACCGAACACATCCTAGCGTATGCTAAGAACAGTGGGCTACTCCGTGCGTCCGGTGTCGGTAAAATTGATTTGACAGGGGAGTTTTCTAACCCCGATAATGACCTGCGTGGCGATTGGGCATCAAAACCGTGGAAAGTCGGCTCCGACCAATCTGGAAGTCGCTATACTATCACGACACCCAGTGGTGTTGTACTTGATGAAGAGTGGATGGGGGAAGAGGCAACATATATGAACCTATTAATGGATAATAGGATTATTTTTCCTCGTGGTGGGGATGGCATGCCACGAAAAAAATACTTTAAGTCTGAACGTGAAGAGGAAGGTCAGTGTGCTACGAATTGGTGGGAAAGCACCCAGTTTGGACATAATCAGGGCGCCAATGACTGTTTAACTGATTTATTTGGAGTAAAAAACGTTTTTAGCAATCCAAAGCCGGTGGAACTTATTAGGGGACTTATACAAATCTCAGGTGCAAAAGAAAAAGATATTGTACTCGACTTCTTTTCAGGTTCTGCTACAACTGCACATGCTGTCATTCAGTTAAATGCTGAACGTCAATCAAATTTGCGATTCATTCTTGTGCAATTGGCGGAGAATTTGGATGCTAACCTTTTAAAATCTTCGGGTAAGACGAAGGCGCAGATTCAGGTTTCACTAGATTTCCTTAATTCTATAGGTAAACCTCATGCTATTACTGAAATAGGAAAAGAGCGTATTCGCCGTGCAGGCAAGAAGGTTAAAGAGGAAATTCCACTGGCAAAGGCTGACCTTGATACTGGTTTTCGCGTTCTCAAGTTGGACAGCTCTAACATGAAAGATGTGTATTACACACCTGACAAATATGATCATTCACTGTTTGACCAGCTAGCCGACAATATCAAAGAGGACAGGACACCTGAGGATCTACTATTCCAGGTCATGTTAGATTTGGGAGTTCCGTTGTCCAGTAAAATTGAGCAGCGTGACATTGGTGGTAAGATAGTATTTTTTATAGATGACAATTATCTCATCGCTTGCTTTGAAAGCGATATTAGCGATGATGTTATTAAGGAAATTGCCCAGCTTAAGCCCTATTATGCTGTGTTCCGTGATAGTAGTTTTGCTACAGATAGCGTTGCGGTAAACTTCGAACAGATATTTGCCACATTTAGCCCCTCAACGGTCAGGAGGGTGCTGTAGATGAAGTTTAAATTTAAAATTCAGGAGTTCCAGACTGAAGCTGTTGAAAGCATTGTTCAAGTTTTTAACGGTCAACTTAATCGTAGGCCTGAAACCTACCTCCGGGATCTCGGCAGTGGGGTAGTCAGTAAAGTATTTCGTTATGATGATAATAGCATGGAAGTAGCCGATGAAATTACTGGCTACAAGAATGTCCCCATTGAATTAGGGGACGAGCAACTCCTAGCTAATATCCATAAGCTACAGGAACGAAACAATATTATACTGTCTTCATCCCTAATAAAAGAGCTGGGAAGGGTTTCCCTTGATGTGGAAATGGAGACGGGCACTGGCAAAACCTATGTGTATATTAAGACAATGTTCGAGCTGAATCAACGGTATGGTTGGAGTAAGTTTATCGTCGTGGTGCCAAGTATCGCCATCCGAGAAGGCGTAAAACAGAGTTTTGAGCTAACACAGGATCACTTCATGCAGCATTACAGCAAAAAGGCACGGTTCTTTGTCTACAATTCCTCAAACCTTCATCAGCTTGACGAATTTTCCAGTAGCCATGGCGTCAATGTAATGATTATCAATACCCAGGCCTTTGCGACATCGCTAAAAGAGGGTGGGCGAAGCAAGGCAGCGAGGATAATTTATGATAAAAGAGATGAGTTCGGTTCTCGCCGTCCAATTGATGTTATTAAGGCAAACCGTCCTATTCTCATCCTTGATGAGCCCCAAAAAATGGGAGGAGCGGCGACCCAGAACGCGTTAAAGAACAACTTTAATCCCTTGTTCTCTATTAATTATTCGGCGACCCACAGGAAACAGCATAACCTCGTGTATGTACTGGACGCCTTGGATGCTTTCAACCGCCGCTTAGTCAAGAAAATTGAAGTCAAGGGCTTTGAAGTCAAGAATTTGAGGGGGACCGACAGATACCTTTATCTTGAGGGAATAGTGCTTAACAGCAAAAAGCCGCCTATGGCTCGGCTTGAGTTGGATGTAATTAATAGCGGTAGAATTAAACGTAAGACCCATATCCTAGGTGCCGGTGATAGTCTCTATGTGAGATCCAATAACCTTGAGCAGTATAAGGGGTATGTTATCGCTGATGTTGACCCTTATCGTAGTTGCTTGACCTTCACCAATGGCAAAACTCTATTCAAGGGCGATGTAGTCGGCGATATATCTGAATCTGATACGCGTCGCATTCAGATTCGGGAAACGATAGTTTCCCATTTTGATAAGGAAGAGAAGCTATATGCAATGGGTATAAAATGCCTTTCTCTATTTTTTATCGACGAGGTAGCAAAGTATAGGCAGTATGATGATAGCGGCAATGAATTGTTGGGCGAATACGGAAAAATCTTTGAGCAAGAGTATACCGATATTCTTAATGAGCGCCTTACTCTTTTTGATACCCCTTATCAGGAATATTTACGCCGCATTTCGGTTCAAGAAACTCATCGGGGTTATTTTAGTATTGATAAAATTGGCCGCGCGGTGAACAGCGCCGTCAAGCGTGGCAGTGAATTTTCTGATGATATTTCGGCCTATGATTTGATCTTGAAGAACAAAGAACGGCTACTTTCCTTCGAAGAGCCAACGCGCTTTATCTTTTCTCACTCTGCCCTGCGGGAAGGTTGGGACAATCCAAACGTGTTTCAGATTTGCACCCTGAAGCGTTCTGATAACGTTATCGCAAAGCGTCAGGAAGTAGGCCGCGGTTTGCGTCTGTGTGTTAATAAGTTGGGTGATCGTCAGGATGATGAAGTATGCGGTGAAAAAAATGTTCACGAAATCAATATGCTTACTGTCATCGCCAGTGAAAGCTATTATAACTTCGTTAACGATTTACAGAAAGAGATTAGGGAAGTGCTTTATGACCGTCCCAGCAAGGCAACAGTATCCTATTTTGAGGGTAAGACGGTGACGATTGGCGGAGAGCCACACAAGATTACATGCCAAGAAGCGGATAAGATTCATCGTTATTTGATCAGGAACGGTTATATCGATGATGATGATAATGTTACCGAGGAGTATCGTGTTGCCTCAGTAAGTGATCAACTGGCTGAGTTGCCTGCTGAATTATCTAAGCTTTCAGTGGGGATTCATATGCTTGTACAGGGAATATTTGACGAAAGCGTCTTGGACAGTATGATTGACAACGGCAACAAGACTAAAGTGCGGGAGAACCCCCTCAACGACAACTTCTATAAGCAGGAGTTTAAGGAACTGTGGAGCTGTATCAATCGCAAGTATGCCTACACTGTCGAATTTGATTCTGATGAGTTGATTCACAACGTCATTGCTGCAATAAATGCCAATCTATATGTGACTAAGCTTCAGTATGTCTTAACAAAGGGTAAACAGGTAACCAGTATGGATGAAAATGTCTTGGAGCGCGGTGAGGCATTTGGTGCCACTCAAACTCGGACACAGACACTAGATTACTCAGAAGTCAGTAATGTTCCCTATGATCTAATCGGCAAAATAGCAGGGGGGACATTACTGACCCGGAGGACTGTTGCCTCAATTCTGAAAGGAATCTCCCTCGAGAAACTCTATCTCTTCCGTGATAACCCCGAGGAATTTATATCTAAGGTAATCTCACTTATTAAGGAGCAGAGGGCAACGATGATTGTGGAGCACATCTCATATAATCCGATTGAAGGTAAATACGACAATAGTATCTTTACTGCAAGAAAGAACTCACAGGGATATGAGAAAGCTCTTCCTGCCAAAAAACATGTACAGGATTATGTTTTTACCGATGGCACTTCTGAGGATAGTGTAGAGCGGCGTTTTGCCAAAGATTTGGAAAAGGCCGATGAGGTTAGCGTTTATGCCAAGCTGCCGAGCGGCCCCAAAGGGTTCTACATCCCGACCCCCGTTGGGCACTATACCCCTGACTGGGCAATTGCCTTCAAACGTGGGACGGTGAAACACATTTTCTTCATCGCCGAAACTAAAGGCACCATGGATAGTATGAATATTATGCCCATTGAGCGAGCAAAGATTTCTTGTGCAAAGAAACTATTTAATGAGCTATCTACAAGCAAAGTGAAATATCATGAAGTCGATAGCTACCAAACCCTGCTGAATATCATGAGGACGTTGTAATGAACGAGGTAGGTAATTCCGAAATGCTCTATCATTACACAAGTTTTTTTGCCCTCGAGAAGATCTTGCGAAATAAAACTCTCCGTTTAGGAGATCTCCAATCCATGAATGATTGCAAAGAAACCGTTTATTTCATGGATATGTTGGAGAGCGAAATTATAAATCAGTTAGCAGAACATAGTCTCAAGAGGAGAGCAAAAGAGTTAATGAAAAAGGCACGAGGACAGGTATTAACAGATAAAGCATATGCATTCTGTTTGTCCGAAATACGGGATGATGTTGCTCAGTGGGATCGCTATGCGCATAAGGGGCAAGGCATATCCATCGGTTTTTCTCGTAGGCGGCTAGAGCATTTTCTTAAAAACAATTATGGATATTGTTATCTTCAATCAGTGTTTTACAATAAAGACATACAGAAACATGAACATTTGAGGATATTACAAGAATACCTGACATCAGGGCATCTAGAAGGGTTTAGCGATTTAGATGGTTGGATTAATAATCTACATGCGACGGCATCAGCTTTTAAACACCCTTCCTTTGCTTCAGAAAAGGAAGTCAGAATATTATCAGTGCCTGGACCAGAAAAAATTGCCTGTTGTTCTGGTAGGGTAATGTATGAAGCGAAGGGAGACAGAATTAAAGGTTATTTCGAGATGGATATTCCCTCTGATATTCTTGAACAGATTATAGCTGAAATTATTATTGGTCCATGCTCAAGTCAGACTGAAGTAGAATTAAGTGATATTTTGACCTGGTGGGGTTACTCTTCGATAGCTGGATTAGATCGCATTCGTCGCTCTGAATGCCCATTAAGATTGTCTTAATTATAAGAACAAGGGGGAAAGGTAATGGCCAGTACGCTTAAATCAAATGACATATCAATTTCTGATATTCTTAGGCAAATTGACAACGGAGAGATTCAACTGCCTGACTTTTAACGGGGATGGGTATGGGACAATGAGCGGATCATCGGGCTCATCGCCAGCATTTCCAACTCATTCCCTGTGGGCGCCCTGATGTTCCTAGAGTACGGCGGGGACTCAGTTCGGTTCAAATATCGTTCCTTTACAGGAGCAACTGCGAGTTGTGCCCCGATACTAGTCTTGGATGGACAGCAAAGGCTTACATCTACTTTTTGCGCCCTGTTTTCCAGGGAGGTAGTGCCTACTCGCACTGATAAGAACAAAGATATTAAGCGCTTTTATTATATGGATATAGTAAAAAGCCTTGACAGCACTATTGATCGTGTCGATGCAGTTATTTCTGTGCCCGAAGATAGAATGATTAAACCTAACTTTGGGCGGGATATTGATCTCGATGTCAGTACCCGTGAGAAAGAATTTGTAAATCACTTGTTTCCCTTAAATATTATTTTCGATTTAATTGAGTGTACTAAATGGCAGAATGAATATCAGAAGTACCACAACTCTTCTCCTGCGGTGCTAGATCGTTATGCTAATTTCCACGCCGATATTCTCGTGCCAATTCAAAGCTATCAGGTACCGGTTATAACTTTAAGCAAAAACACTCCTAAAGAGGCTGTATGCCAAGTCTTCGAAAATGTTAACACGGGTGGAGTTTCCCTTACCGTTTTTGAGTTAATGACAGCTACATTTGCAGCAGATAACTTTCAGCTAAGAAAGGACTGGGAAGAAAGGCAGGGACGTCTTGTTAAGGAATCAGCCCTATCCGCTTCCAATTTAGATTCAGCGGTTCTTTCAGTTGTCTCATCCACTGATTTCCTAATCGCATCTACTTTGCTTTCAAGGTATTACATAAAGGTGAATGGTGGAGAGGCAGTTAGCTGTAAGAAAAAGGACGTCTTGCGTCTGTCTCTTCAAGAGTATAAAGATTATAAAGAGAAGCTCACCAATGGATTTATTCAAGCAGCGAGCTTTTTAAAAGAACAGCGGATTTTTTCAGCAAGGGACCTGCCCTATAGCACCCAGCTAATTCCACTATCAGTTATGTTTGCTATCCTGGGAAGCAAGGCTCATGATGCTTCCGTTAAGTACAAACTCTCCCGCTGGTACTGGTGCGGAGTTTTTGGTGAAATGTATGGTGGAGCTAATGAAACTAGGTATGCCAATGATGTTACTGGTATGATGGAGTGGATTGCTGGAGGAGAAGAACCTGATACATTAAAAAGCGCTTACTTCCAACCAACTCGCCTGCTATCGTTACAGACAAGACTTAGTGCTGCATACAAGGGAATAATGGCATTGATTCTTAAAACGGGTTGCCTAGACTTCATTAGTGGCAGTGCCATGGATTTCACAGTATTTCTGGACGAAAGTACCGACATTCATCATATATTTCCCCGGGCGTATTGTGAAAGTGAAAAATTCCCAGGACTAAGTGGAACTCGATAATTAATAAAACTCTATTTGCCAGGACCAATAGAATTATTGGGGGCAGTGCCCCAAGTGTCTACTTGAAGAAGATTGAGAAAGATGGGCATGTCTCTGAGGAACAACTAGATCGGTACGTCGCGACCCACCTAATAGATGTAGGCAGCTTGAGAGCAGATGATTTCGATGCTTACTTCATTAATCGTGCAAAGGCCTTATTAGAAAAAATAAGTCAGGCCATGGGAAAGCCAATTGCTAATTTATCCGGAGAGGATATCATTTTGGCATTTGGCAAGCCGTTAGACTAAACAGATAAGATATCTCGTATAGCTGGATTACCTGGTGTTTGATTCTGCTTGAAAATATAGATATAATAAGGGAAACATATGTTCCCTCATCTAATCTCCAATATTTTTATGGAGATGATAAAATGCAAGAAAGAGCCTACGGATTATTGAGATCTATGTTGGGGCCAGGCGCTCAATTTCGGGAGGGACAGTGGGAAGCTATAAGTAATGTATTGCAGCGAAAGCGTACATTGCTTGTCCAGAGAACGGGTTGGAGAAAGAGTATTGTGTACTTTTTAGCCACCAAGTTGCTGCGGGACCAGGGCGCAGGTCCTGCCATACTTATTAGCCCACTACTGTCTTTGATGCGCAATCAGATTGAAATGGCTGCGAGGATTGGTGTTCGAGCTGTGTCCATTAATAGCTCAAATGAAGACGAATGGCCGGAATTGTTACTTCAGATCCGCGATGACCATTGTGATATTCTGCTGGTATCCCCGGAACGTTTGGCAAATACGTGGTTTAGAACTGAGGTTCTTACCAGTTTAACTCAAGGTATTGGACTGTTTGTAGTGGATGAAGCTCATTGCATCTCAGATTGGGGACATGACTTTCGCCCCGATTATCGTAGGATAGTTGGGTTATTAAACTCATTGCCTCCCAATGTTCCTGTCCTGGCAACTACTGCAACGGCCAATAACAGAGTGGTGGAAGATATCCGGGCTCAGCTGGGGGTGGATTTGGAAGTTTTACGTGGACGGTTGTCTAGAGAGTCATTGCAAATTCAGGTTATTCACTTGGACGAGCAGTCACAGCGGCTTGCTTGGTTGGGGAAGCATCTTTCTGAACTTCCAGGTACAGGAATTATCTACTGCCTTACTGTCAATGACTGCCGGCGGGTGACAAAATGGCTTCAAGGTAAAGGATATGAAGTGCAAGAATATCATGCTGATTTGTCTGCTAGCGAGAGAGTTGAGTTTGAGCAGCTGCTACTTGACAATAAGGTTAAGGCCCTGGTTGCAACTATTGCCCTAGGGATGGGCTTTGATAAGCCTGATATCGGGTTTGTCATTCATTATCAAAAACCTGGCTCCCCAGTGGCGTATTATCAGCAGATTGGTCGTGCCGGCCGGAACCTGGAGAATGCAGCGGTGATATTGTTATGTGGTAATGAAGACGATGATATCAATGAGTATTTTATCACTTCAGCTTTCCCTAATCCCCGTGTGCAAGAAAAGGTGCTTGACGTTATAGAACAATCTGATGGAGCAGGATTATATGATATTACCCGTTTGGTCAATGTATCATACAAGGTTGCTACGCAATGTTTGAAACTATTGGAGGTAGAAGGGCTGATTTTTAAGGATCGTAAATATTTCCGGACTGCTAATCCTAGGCATTTTGATTCTGACAGAACCCAGCGCATTACAGATTTGCGGTGGCAGAAACTAGCGGATATGAATGAGTTTGTGTCAACAGATGAATGTCTAATGCAATTTGTGTCCCAAAAACTTGATGATCCATTAGCAACTGTCTGCGGTAAATGTGCAAATTGTTTGGGTATACCTCCATATGATACGGAAGTGTCCCAAGAACTAGTAATTGAGGCTTCCAGCTATTTACGTCGGACATACTTGGATTTATCCCCACGTAAACAGTGGCCTGTTGGAGGAGTGGAAGGTTGCAGAGGAAGAATCCCTGAGACCCATCAAAATATGGACGGCAAGATTTTATCTATTTACGGAGACGCAGGATGGGGTTCGCTTGTACGTCACGACAAATACTCCAGCGATGGCTTTAGGGAGGATTTAGCTGATGCAATTGTCGAAGTAGTAATTAACGGGTTGCAGCCGAACCCTTTCCCCGAGTGGGTAACCTGTGTTCCCTCAGTACGCCACCCTGAATTGGTTGATTCATTTGCTCAAAGAGTTGCGGCTAAGTTGGGCCTTCCCTATAAAAAGGTATTGAGACGGGAGGTGGCTGCTTTGCCTCAAAAAAATATGCACAACAGCCACAGCCAGGCTGGGAATGCTTTGCGGGCCTATTCGATAATTGACGTATGCCCCTCCGGGGCGGTGTTGCTCTTGGATGATATGGTTGATTCCAAATGAACCTTTACGGTATGCGGCTTCTTGCTTAGACAACATGGCAGTGGTCCCGTTTTTCCAGTGGCATTGGCTTCTACTTCACAAAGAGGTGATGAATGATGATTTCCAAAGACAGCATGGCAATTCTACTACTGTGTTCGAATCTTGCTTTAGCTAACCGACGCGATTTGAAACCCCTCACTCCCGGAGAGTGGCGGGATATTAGTCTTGCCTTGGTCAAGTCGCCGTTGAAAAGTCCTAGGGGTTTCTTTCAGAGTGATCCAGATGATTGGATTGAACATTTAAAGGTGGACGGGATGATGGCCACCAAAATTAAGGGGCTGTTGGCTTATGGCGGACAGCTGGGAATGGAGCTGGAGAAGCTCGAGCAGATAGGGGTCTGGGTCACAACCCGGGTTGAAGAAAATTATCCACCCCGGTTGAAGGATGTTCTAAAACATAAATCCCCGCTAATCCTGTTTGGGGCTGGAGACAAGTCATTATTTAATTATGATGTTATAGCTATAGTGGGCTCCCGCACTGCCGATCAACGTGAACTTAAGTTTACTGCACGTTTGGCTGAGCGGTGCGCTAAGTGTGGTTATGCGGTTATCTCCGGAGGAGCCAGAGGGGTAGATAATAACGCCGAGAGTGCTGCCTTCAAAGCTGGCGGTAAGGTAGTTTCTATCTCTGCCGGTGGATTCATTAACAATATTAAGCTGAAGGATTACAGAGAAGCTGTTGCTCAGGGCAATCTCCTATTGCTCACTGCAGATAATCCTTACAGCCGTTTCACGGTACCGGCTGCCATGAATAGGAACAAATACATTTACGGTTTAGCTAACTATGCAGTTGTGGTATCTTCCGGGCTGAATGAAGGTGGAACCTGGGCTGGTGCTGTGGAAAATCTTAAGGCAGGATGGACCCCGGTTTTTGTCTGCAATGATATGCCCAAGGTAGCTCACCGGGCTTTGATGGAGAAAGGCGCGTATCCTATAGTTTCTGTAGACTTGGAGAAGGATTTGCGACAGCTTTTTGCTTCTCCAAAATCCTTACAGGTTGAGCAGGTCAATGAAAGTTCTGATGTGTATGAGGTGGTATATCCAATCCTTGAAAAATGCCTGCAAATCCCTCGAGGAGTAAAGGAAGTTGCAGAAATGTTGAATATTCGCCAGGGACAGGCTGAAGATTGGCTGGCCAGGGGGGTCGAGATAGATAAAATCGCTAAGATTTCCAAGCCGGCTAGGTATATTGCTAAATCCGCTCTGGTAAAGACGGGAGAACAGTTAAGCATAGATTTTTAGTTGGGTTTGCGGGACTGATTAAGGGCATCTAGAAGTTTTACGAGTCTACCACTGTTATAGCTCATTCTTCAAGCCAGATGTGTGGGAGGGGGATTTTCTTTCTCGATGCCTCATAAGAATTTTGTCTTACTTTTGTGTGTTCGACAACCCGGGAATAGATCAGCCAGTAGAAAACCCTGAAACGGGTGTTTTTTGTTAGAGCGGGGAGCAGAACCCCTGCCCTGCTGTGGTAGTCGCTTAAAAGTCATTCACAGCAGGGTTAGTGACATTCGAATATAAAGTATGTCCCTTTGCCTGTGGGGAAGGATGGCACTGAAACAGTTCTATTTAGTTACCTTCATGGATGACGCAACTGGTTCAGAGCCTGTCATTAGAACGTGTTATTATTTATTTGTCAGCACTTAAGGAGGTAGGATGTATGACCCATCTTAGAATATGGCAACAAGCCCAAAAAGCTGTGGAAGAAACCATCAACAGAATTAAGATGGTTATCAGTAATCTTTCAATGGCCCACGAAGATCTGCAAAAGAGGATAATGAAAATTCGGGAGGACGTCAGGTATGCCGACAGCCAAGATCGGCAATTCATGTTATCTGATCTGGCCTTTCTGCTCGAAGATGAGGCTCGCCTTGGTACGCGAATTCAGGGCATGGGCGCTGGGCAGTCCAGCCCCTATTTCAGCAAGCTCGTCTCCGATGAGGCAATCTATATTTCTAAATACCTTTCGGACCCCGACAACAACGTGGTCAAATATACCTCACCCATAGCTGTCCTAAGGTACAAGGAAGTCGGACAAGTTGGCAAGGTTAACGGTATTGCCCACCGTATCCGGGAAAAGCAGGTTTTGGACATCCAGAAAAGCACCCTAAAGCGTCTGGAGTACACCGATATAGACACCGCTTTTGCCTATGACGGCAACAAGGTCGTCTTCCCTCAAAAACAATCTAGGGATCTCCCTGTAAGCAAGGCAAGCTTGGACACCCTGGTGACTGAGATTGCCGAAACTTCTGAGGCCAAGAAATATGTCCTGGGAGAAATTATCACTAAAATGAGGGAAGAGCAGGATAGCGTCATGCGGGCCCCTTATCAGGGGGTTACTCTAGTCAAGGGAGCTGCCGGTTCTGGCAAGACCAACATTGCCTTCCACCGAATTGTCTACCTGACCAGTGAGTATCCTGAGGAATTTCGTCAGCAAGCCATCGCTGTATTTTGTTACAATGTGGCCTTAAAAAAGTATTTAAGCAATATGCTGGTTGAACTAAATATCCCTCAGGTCCAAGTCTTTAGCATAGATGAGTGGATTTATACGATTCTTAGACAAGTAACAAACATTGGCTGGCCGAATTATGATGAGGACCCCTGGACTAAAATCACCAAGACCCGGAAGGAAATTCTTCCTATCCTGAATGCCTTCTATAATGAGAATAAATCCCAGCTCATCAAGGCGATAGCCATGGATAAGGTGGATGGGGAGAGCCTGTTACGTATTGATGGGCTTTGGATTCTCAATTTGCTTTATACCTACCATCCCTTCCTGGAGCACATCAGCTGGCATGACTCTAGTGGTCAGGCCCGATATGTCCCGCGAACCCGGATTGATCATTCGGATCAGTACCTCTTGGCATGGCTAATTCAGAAGCTTGCCCAAGACGGAAATTTGAACGTTTTTGGCAACTACGACCATGTGGTGGTGGATGAGGTCCAGGACCTGATGCCAATACAACTAGATTTAATCAACTCTCTGCACAATAATTCTATGACCCTGGTGGGAGATGTAAGTCAAAGGATTTTTGACTTGGGAGTAGATAGTTGGGACCAGTTTCCTATCAATATCAATCACACCTATGAGTTGACCATGTGTCACCGGTCCACCCTACAGACCATCCTCTTTGCCAACGAGCTATTGGCCGACAAGGAGGACAATTTGTACTCAGCTAAGGTGGGCAAGCAAGGCGAGAAGCCATGTGTCTTTCAGGCCGCAAACCGTACCGACGCCCTCAGTAAGGTAGTTGGTTATGTTAAGGAAGTCAAGAAACAGGCGCCAATGGCTTCAGTGGCGATCCTAAATTATCGAAAGAGAGATTTGAATTGGATTAATAATACCCTCGGCCAAGCAGGTATAAATAGCTACATTGCTTCCAGGAGTGATTGGGAATTCTCTCCCCGGGTGGCAGTCACTACCTATCATCAGGTTAAGGGCCTGGAATTTGACTATGTCTTTGTCTTGGGCCTAAATGATTATCAGCAGCTAAAGGTTCCCAATATGGATAAGGTAATCTATACTGTGGTCACCCGGGCCCAGAAGCGGGTGTACATAGCCTTTTGCTGGGAGCTGCCCGAAATCCTCAAAGGGGTGGATACAGATCTTTATCTGCGGCTCTAGCTCCTTGATTAGGAGTCTTGACATATGCTATAAGAGCTAAACATAACCTTTTCTGGGGAGTCCTCGGCATACTCAATCAAGTTTATATAGATTAGCCTTGCCGGTAAGGAGGATGTTGAAATGAAGATTGGATTCCGAACACCAAGTCTTAAGAAGAGG
>ENA-UOOE01001130-UOOE01001130.1-fermentation-metagenome-genome-assembly--contig:-NODE-1130-length-23430-cov-5.774118_pt1 | contig 23430 bp, 21 predicted proteins | sample MGYA00245776_ERZ724021 | MGnify/ENA primary metagenome ERZ724021 (study PRJEB28704, sample SAMN03018321) | fermentation metagenome | biome: anthropogenic terrestrial biome; feature: soil; material... | reverse complement strand
TGTGTAGTCCTGAATTTTTGTTATTTCAGGTGTCTACTCAAAGGGGAGCATATCAGGCGGGCGCTGTATTTTTATTTTTTTCTACTGCCTGGCCGGTCAAAAGGTTGGTTCATCTGGCAGAGGGGACAATTTCCCCGGGTCCAGGTTTGGGGATTTAGTTGGTATAAAGAGTAGTATGGAACACCAAAGTTCAAGGCGCCGGCAGTGCGGTCGACAATGAGGGCGACACCTGCCACTTGACCGCCGTTGCCCTCCATTAATCTTACCACCTCTTGGGCTGAACCGCCGGTGGTAGACACATCTTCTGCCACCAGCACTCTTTCCCCATGAGCTATAGAAAAACCCCGGCGCAAAGTCATGACATCCTCAGAGCGCTCGGTAAATATTGCCCGACAACCCAGGGTCAGACCCAGTTGGTATGCCCAGGTCACTCCCCCCATGGCTGGTCCCACCACCACATCGATTTTTTGGCCGGCCAACTGCTGGGCCATAGCCTCCGCCAGCTTTTGGGCCAGGTGCGGGTATTGGAGGACCAGGGCGCACTGCAGGTAGGTGTCGCTGTGGAGTCCCGAGGTTAACAGGAAGTGTCCTTTCTGCAGGGCGCCAGTTTCATGAAAAATTTGTTCCGGGTTCAGCACTGGATCAACTCCTTTATAATTTCCTCTGCCGCCTGAACGGGATCCGGGGCGGCGGTGATGGGCCTGCCCACGACAATATGGCTTGCACCGCCGCGGGCAGCTTGGGCGGGGGTCATAACCCGCTTCTGGTCGCCGGTGGCTGTGCCCTCAGGGCGGATTCCCGGAGTGACCCGGAGGAAATCCCGGGGCAATGTTGCCAGCAGATGCAAATCAGTGGGAGCGCAAATTACACCGTGGATGCCGACTTTCAGGGCCAGTTCCGCCAAAGCCGCAACCTGCTGAGCTAAGGGCCACTGCACCCCGATTGAGGCCAGCTGCTCTTGATTAAGGCTGGTCAACACTGTCACCGCCAGGAGTTTTGTTTGGCCGCACATGGCTTTGCATTCCCGGAGCATCTCGATGCCGCCGGCAGCATGAATTGTGCACAAGTCCACTCCCCAGCGAGAGGCGGCAGCCACAGCCCGGCCTGCAGTGTTGGGAATGTCATGATACTTTAAATCTAAAAAGACTTTTTTGCCCCGCTCCTTAAGCCATTCCACTATTGCCGGGCCGGCACTGGTAAAGAGCTCCATCCCCACCTTATAAAACCCTACCCTCTCCCCCAGATTGTTGACCCAAGACTGGGCCTGGGCCTGTTGATCTGTATCCAGGGCAACAATGAGCTCAGTCATGATTACCTCCTTGCGGGTGGGCGGCTCCCACCAATTCTCGCACACTGGTATTTTCCTGCTCCAGCCATTTTTCCAGTTCCGCCGCCAGTCTTGGCAGCAAAAGGGGATCAGTAAAGGCAGCGCTGCCCACTTGAACGGCGCTGGCTCCGGCCAGCAAAAATTCCAACACATCCTCCACCCTGGCAATGCCGCCGCAGCCGATGATGGGTATGCTGACAGCCTTGACTGCCTGCCAGACCAAGCACAAGGCCACCGGTTTGATTGCCGGGCCCGACAGGCCGCCGGTGACATTGCCTAAGAGAGGCCTCCTGGTCCTAATGTCTATGGCCATGCCCCTGAGAGTGTTAATCAGCGTCAGGGCGCTGGCTCCACCTGCTTCCGCCGCCAAAGCCGGTTCAGTAATATCCGTTATGTTGGGAGTTAATTTCACCACCAGGGGCAAGGGGCAGACCTCCCTTACCCGAGACACCAGTCTATATACATTGTTTGCATCGGTGCCGAAGGTGATGCCCCCTTCTTTGACATTGGGGCAGGAGAGATTGAGTTCGAGACCCAATATATCATGGTGTGCCAGAGCTTCTGCCACCTTTACATAGTCGTCCTCTGTTCTGCCGGCAACATTGACCAGGATGGGGACCTCTTGTTTTTGCAGCCAGGGCAGTTCCTCTGTCAGCGCACCTGTCAGGCCGCTGTTTTGCAGGCCGATGGCATTGAGCATGCCCGCAGGCGTTTCCGCCACCCGGGGGCCGGGATTGCCCGCCCGGGGTTCGGGGGTGACAGCCTTGGTGACAACTGCTCCCAAAGTTTTTAAATCAAAGAGCTGACTGAATTCCCGGCCCCAGCCAAAGCAGCCTGAGGCAGGCATGAGGGGATTTTTCAGCTGGGCGAAACCCAGATCAGCTGTTGTCCGGCTCATGTAAGCGCCACCTCCTCGGCAGCAAAGACCGGGCCGTCTTTGCAGACAAGGGCATGGCCGCTCTTGGTCTTGCAGGTACAGCCCATACAGGCCCCCAGCCCGCAGGCCATCCTCGCTTCCAGGGCAAACTGCCCCGGTATATCTTGCTGCAAGAGCAGGGATTGAAGGCCGGCCAGCATGGGCTGCGGGCCGCAAGCAGCCACCCACATTCCAGGCGTTAGATATTCTTTTGCATATTGGACCAAATTGCCGGCGAAACCCCGGCTGCCGTCGTCAGTGGCATATTGAATGTCAACAGTGGCGGGTAAATCCAGATCGTCCAGCCAGAGCTCAGCTGCGCTGCGTCCGCCCATGACCAGGGTGCACCGGTCCAGCCTCCTGGCCAGCAAGGTCAGGGCTGCGGCGCCAATGCCCCCTCCCAGCAGCAGGGTCCGGCCGGGCATTGGTCTGAAACCGTTACCCAAGGGGCCAAGAACCTGAATGGCGTCGCCTGCTTTTGTCTGCTCCAGGGCCTCGGTGCCCCGGCCCTGGCGGCGGATGATGAGGGTGATTGCCCCATTCTCTGCATCGGCCACCGTAAAGGGACGGCGCAGGCTGAAGCCGGGGACCTCCAGGTGGACAAATTGTCCGGCCTGGACCCCGGCAGCAATTACAGGTGTCTGCAATTTTAATTTATATATATCCTCGGTCAGGGGTTCATTAGTTAATACTGCCGCACTTACTTCTATCATCCTACATGGGCCACAGGCTGAGCAGCAGGCCCCTCACCTACTTTGCCGTTAAGCATTACTACCTGACCCTGGACAATGGTCATCACCGGCAGACCTGCCAGCTTCCACCCGGCCAGAGGCGTATTGCGACCCTTGCTGATAAAATCCGCAGGATTGACCAGGGACTGTGCGTTGGGGTCGATTACTGTAATATCTGCCCTCTGCCCTGCGGCCAGGGCCAGATCTTCCCGGCCCAGGATGCGGCGGGGGCCGGCGGTCATTTTTTCGATCAAAACAGCCAAAGGCAGGCGTCCGGTTTGGACCAGGTGAGCATAGAGCAGCGGCCAGGCAGTTTCCAGACCGACGATTCCCGCCGGGGCCTCGTCAAAGGTGGTCTTCTTTTCTTCATCCTTATGAGGAGCGTGGTCGGTGGCAATGGCGTCGATGGTGCCGTCCAGCAGTCCCGCCAGCAAAGCCTCGCAATCCTCATGGGTGCGCAGGGGCGGATTGACCTTGGCCAGAGTGTTGTAACCATCACATTCCGCTTCCGTCAGCAGCAGGTGATGAGGGGTGACATCAGCGGTGACCCGCACCCCCCGGACCTTGGCCCGGCGAACAGCGGCGACGGCGCCGGCGGTGCTCAGATGGGTAAGATGCAGCCTGCAGCCGGTGGCTTCGGCCAGAATAATGTCCCGCTCTACAGCAGCCACTTCGGCAACAGGGTCAGAACCTTTCAGGCCCAGTCTATCTGCCAAAGGCCCGGCGTTCATCACCCCGTCTGCATTCAGGGTTGAATCCTCGGGATGACTGATGAGCAGCAGGTTCCACTGGGCGGCATAGCGCATGGCGTTATGAGCGATATGAGCATTTTGCACCCATTTGCCGTCGTCGCTGAAACCTACGGCCCCTGCCCTGTGCATCAAGCCCATTTCAGCAATCTCCTCACCCTTCTGCCCCTTGGTGATGGCGCCGGTGGGCAGCACTTCCACCCAGCCCTGGCCCCTGGCTTTTAGCTTGACCAGCTCAACCAGCAGGGGAGAATCGATCACCGGAGAAGTGTTGGGCATGGCGCAAATAGTGGTAAATCCGCCCTTGGCTGCTGCCGCTGTGCCGGTGGCAATGGTCTCTTTGCCTTCCTGGCCCGGTTCCCGCAGATGCGTGTGAATGTCGACCAAGCCTGGCAGCACAACTTTCCCGCCTAAGTCTACACTTTTCCCCGGCCGCACCAGATCTTTGCCTACTTCCGCGATTTTACCGTCTCGAATCCAAATATCTGCGTATCTCTCTCCGCTTGCATCGATTAATTTGGCGTTTTTCAGCAGCAGTTCCATCAGTGTCCGCTCCTTTCGTTTAAAAGACTGAGCACAGCCATGCGTATTGCCACTCCGTTAGTCACCTGGTCGAGAATTGCCGAATTGGGTCCGTCGGCAGCCCTGTCGCTGATTTCTATCCCTCTGTTCATGGGACCGGGATGCAGCAGCAGCATATCCCTGCTCAGGCGGCTCTGGTCTAATCCCCAGAAGCTGAAGTATTCTTTTTGGGAAGGAAATAGTCCCTGTTCCTGGCGCTCCTTTTGAATCCGGAGCACATTGACGCAGTCGGCGCCCTGTAGAGCTTTATCCAAATCTGTCTCCTCTTCCACCGGCCAGTCAGAAGTATCCGGCATCATGGTGGCGGGACCGGTGACAACTACCTGGGCTCCCAGTTTCGTCAAGCCCTGGATATTGGAGCGGGCCACCCGGCTGTGGAGAATGTCCCCTGTGATTACTACTTTCAGCCCCTCAATCCGGCCCTTGTGCCGCCAGATGGTGAGAAGGTCCAGGAGGCCTTGGGTGGGGTGCTCGTGCTTGCCCTCCCCGGCGTTGACCACCGAGGCCCGGACATTATCTGCCACCAGTTTGACGGCGCCGGAGGTGCCGTGGCGGATGACCATACAGTCTACAGCCATGGCCTCAATATTCCAAGCAGTGTCCAGGAGGCTTTCTCCTTTTACCAGGCTGGAGCCCTGGTGGGCAAAGTTGATGACATGGGCACCCAGGTACTGAGCGGCCAGCTCAAAGGACATGCGGGTGCGGGTGCTGGGTTCAAAGAACATGTTGGCTACCGTCCTGCCCTTCAGCTCTTTGCCAGCCTTTTCCCCTTTGTCCAGGCGCTCCCTGTAATAGTTTCCCCGCTTTAGTATCTCCCACAATTCTTCGGCATTGAGCGCTTCTAATGTCAGCAAATCTTTTGTCAATGTCATGTTCTTTCTCCCCCCATTCTCAGCAAAAAACCGGCCCTCTTGTGGAGAGACCGGTTGGCACGAAAAATTAACGCCGCGCCTTGCCAGCCTCGCCGGACTGTTTTAAAGGCAGTGCATCAAAAAAGCCTTGCACCAGTGAGGCGCAAGACAAGGGCGTACATATAATTTCCTTCCCCTTGACGGCCTCACAGGACCGATTTAAAGGTTTGTCTTATTTTAGCTCAGATAATGGACTTTGTAAAGGTTTTTTTATCTTTTTTCCAGAAAAATTATTGTTCTCAGTTGTCTAAAGTGGTAAAGCTCTCATAATAGAGTAATCCCCAGATTGAAGGAAGCACTAGAACCGTCCCGGTCACCTGCCTCAGCCTCATCGCCGGCATCAAGGTCACGGGCAGCATTGTCGGTTAGTACATTGCTGCCCCTAACATATATTGTTTATAGTTGCTAACATCTCCACTGGAGCGGTTATTGCGCTATTTAGTGGCCTACTTTTCATGACCAAAAGTGTTCAAACTCAACTGACCGTTGACACCAGGGGCAGCGGTTAGGAGAGAAGACTGATATCATGGCCAGATGTTAAACAACAAAATCGATTTCAAGATGCAGATTTAGTCCTGTGAGAGGAAAGACCCATAGCTAATTGCTGTGGACCCGACTTACTCATTTTCTTGGGAATAATTGTGTGATAAAGAGAATTCCCTCATACACGAAACGTGATGGCGGGCGTTCTTTTGTCTTGTTAATAATATATATTCGCCTAAGCTTTCTACTGTTCCACGAATGGCGAATTTTGTCGAATAATGCAGGACGGTTGCTCTTGCCCTAACATACAGACAATGATACTCTTTAACAAATCACATTGAGCTAGTCAATGGCCAAGAAAAACCAGATGATAGAATGCTGGCGAATATGGGTTTCAGTGATATTAATCAGAAGGAGGCGATTTACATGACCTAATTTGTTGAACTCGGTGATTTCAAAGGCGGTGTCGTTGAGTCGTGATGCTGTTACTGAAGGACGAATAAAAAGGAGGATCTTCATGAAAAAAACTAAACTTATCTCTTTCTTCATTGTGCTCGTCTTTGTTTTTCTCATCGCGTCTAGCGGTACAAGCAGTGCTGCAAGTAATGATTTTAGATTTACAAAATCTAAATCCATTCCATTCCGCTATAATACAGTTGTGTCTTGGTTTGACACAAGAGTTACCGGAGGCGCAGTAAGTCCAGTCCGTTACCGAGCATATTTTGACGGTTCGGCAAGTGCTCGTTGGTACGGAACAAATCCATATTTGCTACATGAGATTCAATACAACAACTCTTTTAGGATGACCGGCTTAGGCGGCCTATCAGTCTCCAAGAGTGGGCCCTCAGTAAGCATTAGCGGTGCTACTGCAAGTTATGGGCGTACAGGGAAAGATGTTAGATCTATGATTACCAACTATAGCTTAGGATTTCAAAGGATTAATATTTGCTGGGTCTCCCAATCCTTTTCGACAACTTATGTAGCCCGCATAAGCGGAACTGAGGTCGACACAACCTTTAATATTAGTGACGATCGAGTATTCTGGTAAAATTCAACGCCTAGAATTATAGATTTGATTGAAGTATCGTGCATACGATACTTCAATCCTTAGAAACAGGGGGCAGATAAAATGCGACAAGGTAAAGGGAGTAAACTTATAGCATTACTACTTATCTTTTTAGCGGTTTGTTCCTGTATATCAAAAGGGAGTAAGGTGTACAATTCATCCTTTATACCGACTCAAGAGTTCAAATTTGATCCGAAGCTACTACAGTGTTTGACATTTGGGGAAAAAGAAATGCATGCCTTGTTGGATCTGGCCTATCAGACTGACAATAACTACGCCGGCTTTTCAAGCAAATTATTGACATATAATTATCGGGAAGAATGTTCTTGGGAAGATGTTTTTTCCCTAGAGCTTTTCCGAAACTATTATAGGGTAGGGGTGCAAGAAAAGGATCACCAGAAAATCATTAACGCGGTTGAAGCAAGTAATTACGATTATTCTGGGCTCAGCATTCAAAGGATATATCAGTTAACGTTACTGAAAAGTATTCTGGATCAAGCTGATTTTGATATCCAAAACTCTATTGAAACATTTTTTGATGAGGAACATAACCTGTATACATATGGTGATAATGATAATTCTTACATAAGAATGTTAAGTGCAACTTATTTTGCGTTGGCTACCTACGAATTGCTTGGACTAGAAAGCCCGCATATTAAACAAATCAAGAATGTATTATCTCAGAGCGAAGTTTTTGAGGCACTCACCAGTGAAAAAGGATCGGATTATTTTTATTGGATCATTCTATGTAACAATCTTAATGTCGATCTTAATGAAAGCTGTTCTGATTGGGCGATGCAATACAATAAGGATCTCGAGGCCACTACCTTTGATTCGCTACAAGTATTTACGGTAAACTTGCTAAACAAGGTAAACGCTATCCTAGAAATAGAGAATACCCACCTTATAAATTACGTCAATAAATACAAAGACCATTTTTTCTTTGGAGATATCATGGCCAGTCGAGAATTGACCATTGCCTTTATCGAGCTTCAAGAAAGCATTAAAGAGAAACTAATAATTTTCGAAAATGAGCAGCTTGGTTTTCTTATTGATCACATCAAATCTTTATATAAAACAAATCTAGCAGTGGGCATAGATAATTTTAACCCTAACCCCATGGACACCTATTATGGAATAAGGTTAGCAAACTATTATGGATATAAATACGATAAAACTAAAACAAAAAATTACATTGAGGACTTCAATGAGGAGTTTATTTCTTCCGCTGATTCTACAGACTACTCCTTTTTCATATTCTTATATTTTAACATATTGTCTCATAAAGAAATGGACTTACCGATGAGCAACGCAAAAAAAACTATGATAATTGACCTGTGCCTAAATGAACTTTTTAATAACGCATGGCAGGACCCGGAACAATACTATGGGCAAGTTTTAGAAAACACGCTATTTATTGTTGAAACCTTGAAGATTCTTGACTATAATTTCACCATAAGTAATATTAAGGATATTGAGACCCGTATTTTGACACTATGCAACAATAATGCAGTCCATGAGACCTTCTATGTCTCTGAAGTTCAGTTATTATGTGATATGTTAGGACTCGACATCTTGCCTAACCTAGAAATGACTATACCACAATTATATGTCGGGGGAGGGTTTACTTCCATGATAAATGAACCTGATTATGCTCACATTAACCCAACCGCGAGGGTTTTGCGATTCGAAAAGAATATGAATTCAGTAGATATAGATCAGCTGGAGAGGTTTATCAATTCATTTTTGATAAATGGTGAATTAACATACGACATAGATGAACATGGTGCCGATCTACGCCTGTACTATAATTATATTCGTTTAATGCACTTAATCGAGAGGGGTTCAGACAATGACTAATATTGCCCTTGGCTCCATAAAAAAGGTATATCCCAACAATAGCATAGCTTTAAATGGTATCGATTTATCTTTTGTTGGCAACGGCCTGGTTACAATAGTTGGTGAATCGGGCAGCGGTAAAACAACTCTTCTAAATATTATCGGATTATTAGATTCGGCAACAGAGGGTACTATCAGTATTAACAATGAAGTATTTACCCGTGACCTAAATACTGATGAGTGCGACAACTTTAGAAGTGGACAACTGGGATACGTATTTCAAGATGATATTTTGCTCAGTCAACTGTCAATTAAAGAGAATATCTTATACCCCTTGAAGTTGAAAAGGATAATAACCGAAAGCGATATAAGCATGTTAAATAGGCTATCCCAGGCAATTGGAATATCTGACTTGCTTGAACGTTACCCTCATCAACTTTCCCGGGGCCAGCGACAGCGAGCTGCAATCGTCAGAGCTTTAATTAACGAACCTACTGTTTTGCTGGCAGATGAACCCACCGGAAATCTGGATTCAACTAACTCCCAGACTATATTTGAGCTGCTGAAAGATATTTCTAAAGACAGATTAGTAATTGTGGTTACCCACAATGAGCCCCTTGCTCGAAAGTACTCGGATAGGGTTATTGAATTGAAAGATGGCAATGTTGTTTTTGATAATATAGATAAGGCACAGCAAAAAACAAACCATGAAACAAAAAAAAGCAGCCCAAAAAGGGCGAAATATCGATTGCCATATATGCTATACCATTCATTCAGCGATATTAAAAACATTAAAAGCAAATTGTCTAAGGTATGCCTAACAGGTATGTTAGCTTTAATTTCCGTGCTATTTGTCTTTTCTTTTAGTAATAGCGCTCGAGGCGAATTAAATGCCATGGAAGAACACCTCCTTGGCAAAAACTTATTAATCATAACAGAGGATCCAGAGAGTAGTGCCCTAGCATTTGCAAATTATTATTCAGGCAGATGGGTATTGATTACAGAATTTGATTTTATTGAAGATTGTCCTCTAGTAGAAGAATACGTATTGCGATATGACATTTCACCTCATGTAATAACTGCAAAGGAACCTATATACATTGAAGAGATTACCCCTATTAAGATTAATGAGTACTTTAATGAGAAAGTAGCTTTTCAGGGGATAGAAGGAAATATGATCTCCAATGATAATGAAATTATCATTGGAATCGACATTGCCAAGGAATTATACGGCAAGGGGTATATGGAACATTTAGGAAGCACTCTGGAGGTAGTTTCGGTATATGCAAAAAAGGACTTCACAATTGTAGGTATCAATGGTAAAAAGGATATTCGAGGCAAGACCCAAACCTATATTACTGAAAATGCAATGTATCATTTGGCCCTGGAAACTGACGAAATTACTGAAAATGTCACCTTAATCTATGGCCCCTATAATCTAATTGAACGAAAAGACTCCTCCCTTGGTGTGGACGGACCCAAATTTCTGGTTACAGATGAGGCCTTTGGCGTCGCTCATGAGTTAGGGGAATTTGATGCTGCTGATTTGTTAGATGGAGTAATGCCTAAATCAAGGGAAGAGGCCATTGTCAGCATTCAGTTTTTAGAAGCGTTTTCGACCACTCTCTTTGGCCACAAATTTGACCGTGAATTATTATCCTCTCGGGATAGGGCAATGGATGTAATAGGATTTATTTATGAGCAAGAACTATTCATGAAAAAATATAATGCAGGCAAGCTAAAGATTGTTGGCATATATGATGATAAAGATAATACCTACGGTGAAATTTTGTTGTCTGAAGAAGGTTATCGTTTTCTTTCCAAGACCTGTCCCTACCGGATAGACGTATACGTGAAAAATGATGCTGACATCAATGCAGCAACACAAGTGTTTTCTGATGCCGGGTTCGACGTATACACAGAATATGAGAACTACAAAGATGGGTTTGCCTCTAGATTTGATTCCATCCGATTTGCACTGTATATTTTATCTGTTATCTTCTTAGTGCTCACTATTTCAGTTATCAATACCTTTTCCTCGAATAACATTAAAGACCGGACAAAAGATATTGGATTATTAAGAGCCATAGGAGCAACACGTAATAATGTTATCAATCTGTTCTTGTTGGAGTCTGCGTCGATTGGCTTCTTTACCTCTTTGCTAACAATAATTGTGGCGCTAATCATGATGGTTGTTATTAGGCTGTTGGAAATGAAATACATTCCGTTCTTGCAACAAATCAGTTCATTTACAGTGAAAGGATTTATCTTTATCACATTCATAGGTGTAGGAATTTACGTCTTATCTGCCTTGCCCTCAGTGCTTAGAACTATTAGAATGACGCCAAAGGAAGCAATCTACCAGAAGGGGTTATAAGAAATGCCCACTCCATACCTCTCTAAAAGGTAGCAGCCTAAGCCACGCCTTGCCAGCCACACAGGACCGATATAAAGGTTTTTTATGGTATAACCCAAAAGCCTTTGCTTGTAAATAGAAAAATAAAAAATAGCATAGCAAAGCTACATGTTTGGCTATACATGCTTATATCCGCGCATTTTTATAACATAGCGCAGCAAAAAGAATAGCCCAGCTATCAGCGCTGCACCTAAAGCAGAAAACAGCAGATAAACCCAAATTCCTTTTTGAGAGGTCTCCTGATCATCACGGAGGAAATTTGAAAAATTGCCCTGGGCCAGGTCGGAAGCCAGTATTCCTTCCGTCCCTTCAGGAAAATGCAGCTTTATATTTTCCTCGAACCCTCTGTATGTCTCAATGCTTTTTTCTTTCAGGGATATTTTCCACAGTTTTTCAAAGTCTCCGTTGAGGGCTAGATAAATAAAGTCTTCCTTGGGCTCAAATACCATAGAACATAATGTAATTGCCTGAGCAGTTTTTTGCAGGCATTCAAAAGCATTGTCAACGCTAAAAGTCTCCCTGCTCTGCCCTAGGTATTTATAGGCAGCGCGATACCGATCTGCACCGGTGCCAGAAGTTTCATCCCAAGGAACATCCCTGAAATCAGAGTTCTTAAAATTGGTCATTACGATAAAGTCATCGGCAAGGGGAAGGAGTTCATTGCCATCTGTCCCCACTTCAATAATGGCTGCATCACCTTCCCTATCTGCAAGCATAGCATGTAATGTATAATTGCTCCGATGCACCAGCCTTTTATTCCGGATCTCCCCCAACACTTCATCAACCTTGGGTTCGGTAATATACATTATCAATTCATCAATAAAGAGCTCATCAGCGTTTCGTTTACTCTTTTCTTCCTGGGATGGATACTGAACTTGCAGCGTTATAAATAAACCACTTTCATTCATCAGGACAGATGGAATTGACAGGCCCCCTTCCCTGAAAACCAGGGCAAAAATATCCTGACCTTTTTCTTCGGCAATACAAAGACTAATTTCTGTATTATAGTAGTCAAAATTCATGCCGTAAATTGGCTGGTCGGAGTAAATGGCAAAGCTGGAGCATGCGTAAGCTGGGGTGATGCTTAATATAACGGCGACAAGGAAACATAGAAAAGCCTTTTTCATGAGTCCACCTTCCTTGCTCTATAATACCGTATTGGCTTGATATACAACATCATTCGAAATGTACCATTTGGATATCTTTTCGCCATTTCTTGCCGAATTACCTTTATTTAATATGGAAGATATGCATATAAACCTGCGCATCCTTTATGTGGTTTATAGAAACCGCGCCCAAGGGGTTGAGGTCGGTTAGATATAGCAGGGACACACTCCGTGAACCCTGCTTTTTGCCTTCTTACTATAGGTTTTACATCCCCCCCTCTCAGTTTCTGAACAGAGGACGGGATAATGTTATAATGGATACAGTTTTGAGCAAGGGAGTTTTTTACTATGAAATCTTTGGTTCTAACGGAAAAGCCCAGCGTGGCCCGGGAGATTGCCCGGGTGCTGGGCTGCGCAAGTAAGCAAAAGAACTATTTTGAAGGTCCCCGCCATGTGGTGACCTGGGCCCTGGGCCATTTAGTGGAACTGGCGGAACCCGAGGATTACGACAAGAAATACAGCACCTGGAAACTGGAGGATCTGCCCATCATTCCAAAAAGCATGAGGCTGAAGGTCATCCGCCAGACTTCTCATCAATTCAAAGCTGTCAGCCACCTGGCCAAGCGAAATGACCTTTCGGACTTGATTATCGCCACCGATGCCGGCCGGGAAGGGGAGCTGGTAGCCCGCTGGATTATGGAGCTGGTCCATTGGCAAAAGCCCTTTCGCCGCCTGTGGATTTCCTCGCAGACGGACAAAGCAATTAAAGAAGGCTTTGCCAGTCTGCGGCCGGGCAATTCCTACGACAACCTCTACCATTCAGCGGTGTGCAGAGCAGAGGCCGACTGGCTTATCGGCCTCAATGTCACCCGGGCCCTCACCTGCAAGTTTAATGCCCAGCTTGCCGCCGGCCGGGTCCAGACGCCGACTCTTTCTGCCCTGGTAAAGAGAGAAGCGGAAATTCGTGGGTTTAAACCCGTGGACTACTGGATTGCCGAGGCAGACTTTGGCCTCTTCCGGGCGCAGTGGGCCAAGGGCGGGGAAAACCGCTTTTTTGAGCGGGAAAAAGCCCAAGCAATCTGCGCCAAAGTCCAGGGCAAACAGGGAAATATTATAGAATTGAAATCCAGGGAAAAGGCAGAGCCCCACCCCCTGGCCTACGATTTAACCGAACTGCAACGAGATGCCAATAAGCGATACGGATTTCCCGCCAAACAAACATCCACCGTACTGCAGAGGCTGTATGAACAGCATAAATTAGTCACCTATCCCCGCACTGATTCCAGATATTTGTCCAGTGATATTGTCAGCACGTTCAAGGAGCGGATGGCAGCCATCGCTGTCGGTCCTTACGCCCAGCTGGCCCGGCCCCTGCTGAGCAAGCCTCTGCAGCCTGGGAAGCGGGTAATCGACGACAGCAAAGTCACCGACCACCATGCCATCATCCCTACCGGCGAGAGGCTGTATCTGCAAAAACTAACCGCCGATGAAGCCAGACTCTTTGACCTTATCGCCCGCCGCTTTATTGCCCTCTTCTGCCCCCCCTGCATTTATGAGCAAATCGCGGTCACAGCTTTGGTTGAAGGAGAAGAATTCCGGGCCAAGGGCAAGGTAGTCAAACAGGCTGGCTGGAAACAGGTCTATGACCTTCGGGATGATGAAGATGAAACTGAACAACGGCTGCCCCAACTGGAGCAGGGGCAAAAACTGATGGTTCGGTCCTGCTCCGCAGTGGACCGGCAAACCCAGCCCCCGGCCCGCTACACCGAGGGCACCCTGCTGACAGTAATGGAAAAACATAATTTGGGCACGCCGGCAACCAGGGCAGATATTATTGAGAAGCTCCTCCAGACCGAGACAATTGAACGCAGCGGGAACCAGCTGGTTCCCACTGCCAAAGCAACTCAGCTGCTGGAACTGGCGCCGGAGGAACTGCGCTCTCCAGAACTGACTGCCAAATGGGAGCAGGAACTGGAAGCCATCGCCCGGGGCAAGGGAGATAAAGACCAATTTCTCAAAGGAATCCGTCAGCAGGCAAGAACAATGGTCGACAAAGTAGCCGGCAGCGAGCAAGTCTACAAACACCACAATGCTACCCGCAGCCGCTGTCCCGAGTGTGGGCAATTCCTCCTGGAGCGAAAAGGCAAACAAGGCGTCATGCTGGTCTGCCCCGACCGGGCCTGCGGTTACAAATTCCGGGAAAACAAACAACTGACCAACCGGCGCTGTCCCCAGTGCCATAAAAAGATGGAGCTGCGCCAGGGCAAAGCCGGCAAGTTCTTTCAATGCAGACCCTGCAATGTAATCGAGATGCTGGATGGCGAAGGCGGGAAAAGGGGCAGAAAAGGCCAAGATGGCAACCTGGTCAAGAAATATCAGAAAGATGCTCCCCTCTCCTCCAGCCTAGGCGATGCCCTCAAAGCCGCCCTGGAAGAAAAGAAATAATTCGACCAAAATGCGACAAAAAGGTACGTCCCTAGTGTCGCATTTTCGACACGTCCCTAGTGTCGCATTTTCGACAGGGAGGCCTGGGCCAGGGAACGGCCGGTGGTAAAGCCCTCTTTGCGGACGGAGAAGAATTCTGGATTGCAGCCGGTGCAGTGTCGACGATTTTGCTGATGCCCAGAGCGGCGAGATTTGCGCGCAGAGCCAGGGCAATGTCAATGGTATTGGTATCGTCGGGCAGTTCCCGCTCCAGGTTGAGGCTGGAATAATCGGCAAAAGCTGTTTTCAGGCCCTCATCATGCTGCTGGTAGCAGCAATCCCTGATGCCGGGGCCGATACCACATCATTAGGGGAGGTGCCGAAATCCCGGGCCATGGCAGTAAGCAGCTTTTGCTCCAGACGCCTGGCAATTCCCCGCCAGCCGCAGTGGGCAAGACCCACTGCTTTATTTTCGGGATCGTGAAGTATTAAGGGAAAGCAGTCAGCGGTAGTAATGCCCAAGTGCAGACCCGCACATTTGTATGCAGAGCTTCCGCTTGCTTAATTTAATATAATGTCTTTGTATGCTGTTTCGCAATTTTTATCAATCATTTAATTTATTTGTACGTTATTCTGAAACAGGAGGGAGGTTATGGAATACAAATCACATATTATGCGGGCGATAAAATATATTGAAGAAAATATAAAAAATGAAATTTCTCTTTCCAACTGTGCGCGTGTTTCTGGCTATTCTAATTACCACTTTATCCGTGTATTCAAAGAAGCGACCGGATTGACACCGGCTGATTACATTCGTAAACGCAGGCTTACCGAAATAATAAAACATATACGACCAGATATACCTATTTCACAAATAGCCTTTGAGTATGGTTTTAATTCCAAAGAAAACTTTACAAGAGCGTTTATTGCTGAGCATCACATTCTGCCTACCGAATACAAGTCTGCTCTGAACAGCCTTAAACTGTATGAAGAGGTAACCTTTGAAGCAGAGCCGTTTTTGGTAAAGCCCACAATAATGCAGCTTGAACCTTTTGTTCTAGTCGTTTATAAAAGTGATGAGGCTTATCAACCAAATTTCTGGAACAAATACAACAGCAGAAAGTGGTCAAAAAAGCTATCAGGTGGAGCGGTCTGCGAAGATTATGGGGTTTGCTCGTGGAATGCTGCGGCAAAAAAGATGGATTATTACATCGGCATACGTAAAGAAAACGCGTTGGGTGATTTAACTGATACAACGGAGCTTTCAATAAACGGAGGGCTGTATGCCATTTTTGCTACACCAAAAACTTCACATTATGATTTTGTCAACACTATCCACCGCACATGGAGTTACATAAATTGTGTCTGGTTGCCGGACAGCGGATATAACAAAACCGGTGAATATGAATTTGAGTCATATATTGAGGAATCTCGTACTTTTAGTGAAAGAATCTATATTAAGATAATCGAAAACGAAAGGACTGATTGAAAATAAAAAAGCAGCTAAATATTACATGGGACGGTGTACAGGATGCGACTGGTTACCTGTTTTCTTTTGCGAAATCATTGGCATCTGCAGTAAAGAACAGCCCATATGCTGAAAAAGCGGAAGATATTGTCGCTACTTCCGGTTTTGCTTTCCGTATGTGGGTAAACACGGACCTATGCCCAAGCGCGACAAGCATATGGGGCTTTGACGGTCAAAAGCCGTGGGTTGAAAATGGCGGTTTGCTCTGTGATTATGTTGGACGATATTGGGGACAGGAGCATATAGAAGAAGAAAAGCGGTTAGAAGCCATTGGCAATATTAAGGATTCTATTGACAGGGGCATTCCCGCCATAGCGTGGGACGTTGGTGTGCCTGAATGGGGGCTGATAACAGGATATAATGATAATACAAGGATGTTTTCAACATTAGCGATTAACGCGGAAAAAGACGATCCGACAAGTCCCGCATATAGCAGTTCTCAAATGCCTTATGATATTTTAGGTAAGCGTGAGCTTCCAATCCTCTCGGTTCTGACCATAACGGGCATTTCAGATAAAACGGAGGAAACTATTTTATACGACACAATGAAACTGGTTATAACACATTTGAATGGTGATGAATGGTGCGATAACGCAAAAGGACTTGATGCTTACCTCGCATTAATTAAGATATTTGACGAAAACCCCGATATTTCCTCATCGTGGAACGCCGAATATTTTCTTGGTACATATGGCGCATTGAAAGAATATGCCTATAAATACTTCGCAAAATCCGGGCAAACAGAGTTAGCAGAGATATATAAAGCGGTTTTTAATGCTTGGAATGGAGCGTTTAAAATAAAAATATCAGAAGACGCTTCCCTACTAGTTGTTAGAGAAAAGATCTCTTCTTTATTAAAACTGGCATATGATAACGAGAAAAAAGCAGTTCAGATAATGCAAGCTCTCACAGCTTAGGTTATCAATATTACTAATTATAAAGAAGCGGGAATAGAGGCAAAAAAGACCAGGCCGGCAGCCTGGTCAAGAAATACCAAAAAGATGCTCCCCTTTCCTCCAACCTGGGAGATGCCCTGAAAGCCGCCCTAGAAGAAAAAAAATAATGCGACAAAAAGGTACGTCCCTAGTGTCGCGTTTTCGACAGGGAGGCCAGGGCCAGGGAACGGCCGGTGGTGAAGCCCTCCTTGCGGGCAGAGAAGAATTCCGGGTTGCAGCCTGTGCAGAGCTTGGTATCGATAATTTTGCTGATGCCCAGGGAAGCTAAATTTGCCCGGAGGGCCAAGGCAATATCAATGGTATAGATGCCCTCGGGCAGTTCTCGCACCAGGTTAAGGCTGGTATAATCGGCAAAGGCTGTTTTCAGGCCGTCATCGTGCTGATGAAAGCAGCAATCCCTGATGCCGGGACCGATAATCGCCACCACATCTTTGGGGTCGGTGCCAAAATCCCCTGCCATTGCTAAGAGCAGCTTTTGCTCCAGCCTCCCGGCAATGCCTCGCCAGCCGCAGTGGGCCAGACCCAGTGCTTTATTTTCGGGATCGTGAAGTATTAAGGGAAAGCAGTCAGCGGTAGTAATGCCCAGGTGCAGACCAGGCACATTCGTGTACAGGGCATCCGCTTTATAAAGATGCTTCAGTTCATTGATTACGCCTCTGCCGGCATCTTCTTCCCCCACCCTCACCACCCGGGTGCCGTTGTCCAGATGCACCCGGACAATTTTGCTTAAGGGGATTCCCGTTGCCTGCTGCAGGCGCTGATAATTTCCCAGGATATCCTCCCTTTTGGCCCGGGCAAAAGTAAAATTGCCCGCCGCCTTAGTGGTGAACAGGCATTTCAGAGGCCCCAAATTGAAGGAGTAACACTGCACAGAATCCATTATTCTACCTCCCAATAATCCTGCTCCTGGCTTTTTCCCTGCTATCTGTAATAATATGCGAAATCTGCCTCAAAGAAACCTGCAGTTTATTAATTCCACTTTCCCCTAATAATAACATAAATAATACCCGCCTTTTCCAAAGGACGGGTATTATTAGCCATTGCGCTTAAGTTTGCCGGTGCGCATGGCGTAGCGCTCACCCAGGGAGAAGATAAACAGTCCCAGGGGAATCAAGAGAATGCCGATAAGGGCCAGGCGCAACAACTCCGGCGCCAGCTGGCTGATGCTGGCCCCATCCAAAAGGGCGGCCCGGGCAGCCCGCAGGGTATAGGTGGCGGGAGAAAACCGGGACAAAGGTTGCATCCAGGCTGGCAGGGCCTCAATCTCGTAGTAAACTCCTGAGATCAGGAGAATAAAACCCTGGATGATGTGAGTGGCCTGAGAACCCTTTTCCGGGGAAAGCAGGGGCAGCACTGCAGCCATCAGACCCATGCCGATAAAGGAAAGGCTGGACACCACCAACACTGCCAGGCCGGTAAGCAAGTTGGCTCCCGTCAGGCTAAGGTCAAAAAACAAAGCTACTGCAATGAGGACAATGATGGTGCGAATCGCCCCATAGCCGATGGCATACAGGCACATGCCCCCCAGATGGGTCAGGCGGTGAATGGGGGCCATAAAGGTATACTCAATGGTTCCCTCCCAGCGCTCCCAGCTCACCGATTCCCCCACCTCATGGAACACCACCGACAAAAATCCCCAGAGGAGGGCGCCGACCACCAGGTAGAGAATCAGTTCTCCTGAATTTTCGCCGGCCTGGACGCCAATTAAACCAATGGTTAGCGTATTGATAATTGAATAAAAGAGAAACACTACCTCCCAGCTCCAGTATCTCTTAATCAGGTTATACTGGCGCTGGGCAAAGGCCATGGAGGCCCGCAGCTCTCTAGTCAGCTTCATGATCTTCCGCCTCCTTGCTCCAATCCCTGCCGGTAAGGGCAAAGAATACTTCTTCCATGGTGGTACTAGGGCCCCCCACCTTATTCTTCAAACCCTCTGCCGTGTCAATATCCTCCACCCGGCCCCCGTCGATGATGGCGATGCGCTGGCACAGGCGTTCAGCTTCAGCCATGTCATGAGTAGTGAGAATGATGGTGGTATCATGTTCGGCCTGGACTTCCAGGACAAAATCCTGCACATCCCGCTTGGATTTTGGGTCCAGACCGGTAGTTGGCTCATCCAGCAGCAGCACCATTGGCGAGGTCAAGAGGGCACGGGCAACGGCAACTTTCTGCTGCATCCCCCGGGACAGGTTTTCCATGGAAGCATAGATTTTATTCTTGGGAAAGCCCAGGCGCTTGAGGATAGCCTCGGCATCAATTTTAGCCTGCCGGGGATTGACGTCATACAATCTGGCAGCATACATAAGGTTCTCATAGGCAGACAGTTTCTTGAAAAAAGCTGCGTCTACCGAGACCCGGTTTATCATTCTGCGCACCGCCAGGCGGTTTTTGACCACATCTTGGCCTAAAACGCTGACATAACCGCTGTCGGGCAGAAGCAGGGTGGCCATGAGGCGAATAAGGGTAGATTTACCCGAGCCGTTGCTGCCTAATAGGCCAAAAATCTCCCCTCTTTTAACCTCAAGACTGACGTCATCCACGGCCTTGGTCAGCCTTTTGCCGGGCCGCAGCCGCTTGAGCCAACAAGCCCCAGGGTCAGCCTCCTGTTCCTCCCAAAAATACTTCCTGACCTGGTGGCAGACAATTGCAGAATCCAAAGTAATACCTCCTTTGTTTCCGGAACTAAAAAAGTCATGGCTGCCCCATGACAATATACCCCGCCCTTGTGCGGGAAATATAAAAGTCATCGGCAACCTGGCCGATGACCTGTTTTTTGCGCCCCAATTAAAGGGTGAAAAGTACAGGAACCGGCCGCGAAATGTACACACTGATGCCTTGGGTGAAATTAATGAAACCGAATCTTCTCCTGGTCATTTGCACGGCCTCCTTTCATTTTAATACCTGTTTAGTATACCACCTTTGTCAGAAACAGGCAAGGAAGTTTGGAGTTAAGATGGTGTCAAGCCAGGCTTGTTGGCACAATAGTGATCCTTCACGAATTCGCCGTTGGCCCAAACCGACCGTTTCTAGCCTACCTGTTCCCAAGATGGGCTGCAATCAGTAGTGCATCTGACGGCTGGGTCTGTCCTAGTAAACGAGAATCAATTATCTTCTTTTAGGTCAACAATATCAACTAAATCACTCTCTAAATTGAGTATATCACTTCCGTTCATGTAGGCCACGAAGCCTAAATATTGAAACCCGTTGTTTTGAATATATTCGTACCGACTTATAAAATCTATAGCATCTGCGTTAGCCCATAAACCTGTGTTTACAAACAAATCAGTCTCTCTAGGATTCTCCAGTAGAAATTTAATTGAGTTATCGAATAACATTTCCCGCTCAAGTAAATCCATATTATATAAGTCCTTTTCCGAGAAAATGCTGTACTGGCTTAGATGATGGAAGGAAAGATTCCCTGCCATACCAAGACACACATCATCAGGATTGTCACTAGTTTGAATAGGAATCCATGAAATCCCGCATCGTTTTGGTCGAGATATATTATTGTCTAGAATCCAACCATACTTTTCTAAAAAAACCCTTCGCTCAATGGGTGTTTTAAACTTTACCCACACTATATATTGTAGATCACTAGATATAGAAGGCCAATAATTCTGGGTTTCGTCGGCAATAAAAATGCTTTGCGCACAAGTTAAGCCACCAATATGCAATTTGTCAGAGTAATTATCCAGAGTCACATTTCCGTACCTACAATTTATACTGCCGGTATTGACTGGTTCATATGGATTACGGAAATATGAGAATTTTAACAACCTCATATCTAGTTTATGATGGCTAACCGATGGTATAGGTTGATAAATTTGATCTAAATGACTCTCTGTAATAGTAGGCGCTCACAACTGATTTAAAATGTTAAATGTAGAAGAAGTCAAACCAAAGTCACGATACGGGTCATAAAACACTTTATCAACAATAAAGACTCCTATGCCGGCAACAAAACACACAATTAAAATCAGTAAAAGCGCTTTCTTGGCCATTTTCTAGCCCCCTTGAAGTCAACTATACACTATTCAATGCCCCAATGATTACTAAGAGTGTTATTGTTTGTTAATCGTCTATAATTCTGGGATATTCTTCCAGTTCCCTACAATAACTTTACCCTAACTTGAGTAAAAAATCAGCATTAATCTGACACACAAGTATGCTACTATAAGAAAAATGGAGAAAGGGGAAATTCAATGGAACCTAACATTACTGTCAATGTTCAAGCCCCTGCAGGTAAAGGAAGTTCATACTTTGATGGTGGATTACTATCATTAATAGGTTGGAAAATTCTCGGAGGACTAATTACAGTGCTTACTCTGGGCATCTGCTACCCCTGGGCCCTATGCATGGTTTATGGCTGGAAAATAAAGCATACCGTTATCGAAGGCAGGAGACAAAAATTCAGCGGCAGCACCATAGGCCTGTTTGGCAATTGGATAAAATGGCTCCTTCTTTGCATAATTACTCTTGGCATATACAGCTTTTGGCTTGGCATCGCCCTGGAAAAATGGAAGGTAAAACATACATCCTTTGCTTAAGAATCAGTCTTAATCTGGCATAGAATGCCAGATTACGTCCCTGGGGAAATACTATCTTCAGGTGATAGAAATGATATCTTCGACTTGGTTGAGGAGCTGACCTAGTTTTGCAGCAACAATGGCCTTGCTGAACTAGGCCTGCCAAAGTCAAAAGATCCCAATAGATACATCAATGTTGTAGCTTCCACACACTTTTACTTCCCACTCTAAATTCCGGTAACAACTCGAGTTTCCTTGTAGGTTTTGCATTAATGAGAACCGGGTTTGAATCTTACTTTGCATACCTATCATAGTTGATTTTGATATCGAGAATGGTTTCGGGGTCATCGACGCAGGGAATGCCAAGTTTTTCCCGATGCTTATAGGCCAACTTTAGGCAAGCAACGGCAGTTGTAGCTGTCCGATTGATGTTCAAATAACTAGATATCTCGTTTCTTGTAAATGGAATAGGCTTGGCATATATTGTCCCTTCCGCATTGGGTTTTCCCGCCTTATACTCCCCGAATATTTTATCAAAGGTGTTGGCCGAGTAAATACATGCTGTTAGGAAATCAAGTTTATAGTTTAGGGGGCAAGCGCCGTACCCCAGCAACCAAACAGCAATTTTTCCGTCTTCTTTGGCTTCTATTAACTCTGGAAAAGGGAATTCACTGTAGTCATATTTATCTTCCACTTTTAGGTTAATTTCCCTGTTTAGGAACTCTTCGACACTTTCTCTCATGATATTGCGCCATAGACTTAAGTCCAGTATTTCATCGCTATCCCTCGTCGCAGGTTGGAACTCTCCGGCGGGAAGAAGGCAAAGCAATCCCCCTGCAGCGGCGACCTTGTCAAGGTCACGCGACAGAAAGTAAAATTGTGCTGATTTCCTATCCTTACTAAGCCTAATGGAAAGGGTCTGTATGCCTGGGGTAAAAATGTGTTTTTTAAAGTCAAGGGTTTTGGGGAAATACTTTCGGTACTTAGAATTAGAATTGGATTTAACCTGTAACGCTTCCGTGAAAACCAGCGCTTCCCCAGTATTAAAATATTGGAAATAACTAGCCAGTGAAAAGGTCATTTTCAGACATTCCCCGTCTTGGTCAATTCTAATCAATCTGTAGCTTAAGCCATCATAAAATTTGTCAGGATCAGGCTTTTCTAACCACTGCACGGCCTTAGAATATGTTTTTTCTTTGTTTGGCCAAAACCTTCTAAACCTTTTGGTGTAAAAATCGATAATCTCTTGGCTTGAGTCGTCTGCAATTAATTCCAACTTTACGTTGTCTAATCGGATAGGTACCGGGAAGCAGTAATCGGCGGGGTACAACAATATGTTTTCTTCATCCAATGAATAGTGCTTGATGACCTTAGCAGTTAATTCGTGTCGGGAACACTTGATCTTCGCCCTGGCTTTAATAAACCTTTCTGTTTTTTTTTCTTCTATATCCCCCTTTATTCTGTTACAAAGAGCAACGATTCCACCCACTATGGATGCAGATAATGATACTTTGCCCAAAATGACCCACATAGAGATTTCACCCCCAATTTATTTTAGCCGAGTAAATTTTTCCCACCTTTTTAACTATTTTACCACTTCTTCACGGAGTTTCAACCCCCACAGCATTGCTTGATGGTGTTCGAATCCAAGAGGCACCGTCTCCGGATAAGTAGAGCTCTTGCAAGCGGTTCAGGTCATAGTGGGCCACTAGGTAGTCCCAGACTTCAAACCAGAATTCTTCAGGTTTCTTTTGGACGGTAGTAAAATATCTGGAATTGGCTAAATTACGACGTGGATGCTCGGCAACCTCTTCGTGAAACTAGTCTATACGGGCTTGGGCGCTGCGTCCCCCGACTTTTAGGTGGTCTT
>ENA-UOOE01001129-UOOE01001129.1-fermentation-metagenome-genome-assembly--contig:-NODE-1129-length-23463-cov-6.452837_pt1 | contig 23463 bp, 18 predicted proteins | sample MGYA00245776_ERZ724021 | MGnify/ENA primary metagenome ERZ724021 (study PRJEB28704, sample SAMN03018321) | fermentation metagenome | biome: anthropogenic terrestrial biome; feature: soil; material... | reverse complement strand
TTTCTTTTTCTACTATACAGTTCTCATGGGATGCACTAATAAATCTCTGTCTGTTGCCTGCCCTTATGAGTTCTGTGCTGTCACAAAGAGGCATCTTATGCTTTAAACATACAAATACCCCTGTAACCTGGTGAATTCTATGCCAATATGGTTCTCCAAATGTTTCTATATCTTTTTTAAAACATTCAGGACAAAATCTAAAAAACCTGTTTAATATTACGGTGTTTGACACTAACCCAATTTTTATATAGATTGTTTTCCCTTCTCCGTTTTTCATTGCTTGTACAATTTCTTTAGCTCGCTTGGAAGGAATAAAAGCAGCATAAAAAGGAAACAAAGTATGCTTATATATAAATTGTTCCGCCGTATATTTTGTATTTACGGGCATATTTGCAATTAATGCTTCCAGTTGTGTTGGCAATTCCATAGATGCAATCACATTTCGTGACCCAAACATATCTTGAATATTATGTATTTCTCTTATGTTTCCACTTCTAATACAGTAACGCCCCAATACACTGTATAATAGCTCATCTGGATATGGTGTTGGAAAAAAGTTCACTGCACCATCTCCTCTGAAAAGAAAAGACATCATTTTGAAATGTCTTAATGTAACCTTTCTCTAATAGCGATTCATATGCACTTTTATTATATTTTTTACCCTGTTCAACTATATACCGAATATCAGATGCATCATATTTAACCTTCCCTTCACCACTTGCTTTGTTTTTCTTTTCTCCATCTGTAAGAAGTTTTATTGCATCTAATACTATACTATTTATACTTACATTCTCGTTACCTTGCTCATAATCCATCTTATCGATAGTTTTTTGAGCCTTTTTAGCATCAAATCCCAGATCTATAAGCTTCAAAACTGCCTCCTTTTTCTTATCCATCATATCTTCTTTCTTTTGTTCTTTTTCCTGCTTTTTAATTGCTTTAGCTTTTAAATCTAAAGTAATAGACTGTTTTGTTCTAGTCAAAAAACCATTGAAATTTATATTTAACATACATATATCTTCAAATTTAGCAATTTCTCTGACATTGCCAGTTTTTAAGGCAGTAAGCATTGGCTGCACCAGTTTTAAGTTTTGTTTAGCCACTTTTTTAATAATATAAGGAGTTATTTCTTCTTTGCCTGTAGAAATTGTATAGGCCTGTGCAATACCATAAACTTTTTTTAATAAATCTGGAATGCCCTGTGTTTCTTCATATAACACATTATTTATTTCAGGAGTAAGAGGAGTTTCTTTCCTCGTCCACTGATAACGCCAAATAGAGTTAACTAATAAATCCCATACCCCATCCTTCTGAATCCTATCACAGATCATATCGCCTGCTGGACCCGCTCCTCTTCTTGCTTGTCTAAAATCTCCCTGAAACACAGCAATTGCTTTGGGAGTTCCCACTAAAATCACTGGAACACCTACATTATTTACAAGGTTTACAAAAAAGTTTAACATCTTTTCACTACCACCCGATTTTGCCATACTTAAATGCTGAATTTCATCTATTACAAGCAATCCCAATGAACAATTCCTTACCACTTGATTCATTACCGTCATCATAGCATCCGTTGTCGCTCTTATTTTCATCATTTTCTGGTAATAGTTGGTCCCGAGCAATCTATCTGTTTCGGAAAAAAATTCATATAGTAAACCTTTTATAGAACCATCGTGTGGGCACTCCAGTTTCATCCAGACGACTTGATACACCGAAAAATGCATATTTTTATACTCCGAATGGACAAGAATTTGAGGATACAAATTAAGTATCCTCTGAAGTGAAGAAGTTTTCCCCAGGCCCGATATACCTATTAAGGTAAAACCTAAAGATGAAGAATAAAATCCGCTATCAGCGCTTAAATTAATATTATTTTTTCTATAATAATCCTGACGAAATCCCCAAACTAGCTCTCTCCCAAAGGGATTTCTGGATAGATATCCCTGACGAACAGCACGGGCAATCTTGCTTTCCAATTCTATACTCATAGGTAGGGGCTGAAACACTTGGAACATCCTATCTATCATGTGTATTCTATAGTGGCTCTCTAACTGTCTTTCACTGGAATTATATTGAGGATAAAAAGCCAGTTTTTCTATTACTTCATCTGGAGCCATAAGGCTCGGAAGGGCTTCTATAAAAGGATTGTCTTTATAATCTGGTATTATCTGCTCTTTATATTCTGCTTCTACGGCCATACTACCACTTGGAATCCAAACCTCCCCCATTTGCCAAGCCCTCCTTTTGTTTTCTAAAGAACAAATCTAAAGTGCTTTTTTCTTCCTCAAAACCCTTCTTACTAGAAATAATACTGCTATAATGATTTTCATCTTCATGTCCTAATTCAAAAACTTCTTCCGTCCTTCTCACTGTTTTTTCGGCTTTACGATTTTCTCTTATATTTTTTACCCTTTGTTTATCACTTTTTATAGGATTTGTCTCTCTCTTGTAATCATCATTTGCTTCTTCAACAATATCCTCTATCTCTACAATCAGCTGTGTCTTTGCTTGTGCCACTGCATCTTCACTTTTTTCTTTCTGCATTCTCTCCACGGCAAGCAAATATTCAATCTCCTCTATCGCCTTATCCTTATACCTGCTGTTTCCATCTATTAGATAGCATTTTTCATAATCATTAATCCCTTTACCATGTACATAAATATAGTTCATATCCCTAGGGTCGAAACTTATCTTTACCTTCCAAGTCCCTTTTGTTCTGGCATTAACAAAAGCTTGTCCCTTTAGCATTGAAGTAGATGCATAATACATATCCTTATATTTTACCCCTTTTGCTGTAACGGTTGCTGTATCAGAAGGCATCAGAGCCAACTTTACTACATCTTCAGGAACGGTGCGCAGTGTTCCACCTCTATTTGCAATCCCCCAACTCCAAAGCTTAATGGGAATACAGGGAACATCATCTGCGATCATCATTTCATCCCTTTTATAGTAGTTCAAGTTATAATAGTTGTTGTGATATAAAATACACTTAATCATAATTTGGGTAAACTGATATAAATCAAGCTTTGCCTTTAGTCGGTAATCCTTATCTCCTCTTTCTCGCCCGTCCAAATCTACTACTCCTGGCAAAAATGGTTTCACTCTCTCATTTGTAAGCCCGAAGAACCTTTCCACTGCTGATTTTAAGTCTGCACGGTAGGGAGGGGTATTCTGTACTTTAACATTTAATATATTGATTAAGTCCTCGATGTTTCCGCCCTCTAATTCTCCTCGATCTGCAATAATAGTTTCTGGTAAATAATGAATGGGCCAATCCTCTTCATGTATTTCAATGCCATACTGTTTACAAAATCTAACCTTATCCATAGTTGCATTTAAAAGTGCCATCATTGCACCAACATAAGAACCTGTTTCAAGGCCAATATATATTCCACATATGACACGGCTAAATTTATCAATAACCGCATAGATAGCAGGTCTACCAATAACCCAATTTTTATTAAACCTTGATACTAAATAGACATCCCCCACCTGGCAATCTATTTCAAAAGTCCCAGGTTGCAGAACGTCACTAGCAGTGTTTCCTATAATAGGTCGATATTGCTTTTGATATTTTTTATTACTATATCGGCTGGTAATCTCTCTTTTGATGTTTCTTTCTTTCTCAAACCAATATCGAAACTGCCCAAAACTCGGAATCTGCGATTGAGGCTTTATAATAGGTATTTTCACTCCATTTGCCTCTATAAAACCATCTACAAAATATTCTTTCCTCATCAGTTCATAGGTTAAAACCAAAGAGTTTTTTGCCGTGGTGTAATAATATTTATTTATAGCAATACGGAAGGTTTTTTTTATATCTTCCGTAATATTTATTCCTTCTCCAGTTATGTTCTGGTGTTTTCGAGGTCTACCCCTTTTTACTTTTCCAGCCGTTCTCTCTTTTCCTGGACCTCCACAATATCTATAATCTGGAACTAAAGCATTAGGGGTTTTCCCTCTTTTCCAATATCTTTTTAGATAGCTGGCAACAGTATTTTCACTAACATCAAACTGTTCAACAGTTTTCTTAATAAGTTTTCTGCGATATGTTGGTTCAAATATTTCGGGCTCATTTCTTACAAAATTTTTAATTATCTTCCATGCTTTATCCCTTTTTTCTTTATGTTTTGGTGGCAGCTCTTCATCTGATATTAGTAATAAATAAGGATCTTCGTTAACAATTTGTGCTCGTTCGTCGAATAGTGCTTCATTTATATCGGAAATTTTTCTTGGAAAGGGTAGCGAGTTATCATTTATATTTATTACATACAATAAATCCTGATCAAGAAAAAGAATTCGTTCTAAACTCTGTTTTTCATCTTCAACTTCCCACTTTATTATTGTATTAACTGTAAATCTCATTTGCTAACCTCCCTTCCATCATTTTTAAGGTAACCAAAGGGATTGGCCTGGTATATTAAACTTTATGGGCTCATTCATGTTGATAAATATTTTCCTCTTTAATAATAAATATTTAAAAAGTAAAATACCTGTTCCAGCATCAAGACAATAGTCCTTCTCATATTTCCTTATTATTTTGCGAACAGACTCTGAACTTTTTAATCTATATAATAACCCTTCCGCCAGTTCATCCAATTGTTCCTCCTTAATCCCGTTATAACTTTCTGTGTTCATAGTCGAATGTAACCATTCAACATTTTTTGACATTACAGTATTAATATCTTTATTTGTTACAATGCCCCAATCTATCCCTTTGGCACTCCAATATCGCCGTTCCGCTTCTAATCTTTCTATAGTTATTTTTTTCTGCAAATCTGAAGCTATTTTTATACTCCTAGCCACAAATTCTACCTTATTTCCTGGCTTAAATAACGTAATAAGAAATGTAGTAGACAAGACGTATGGCACCTTGGTTTTTCTATCTATAAATTTATCAAGTCTTAAATCCATTTTATCCTCAATTACCTCATCAAAATCTAAAAGAGGATAGTGTTCTCTAATATCTACAACACTTTCTTCCCACTCTAAAAGGTAGAAATACTTCAGTTGCAAATCAGAGAAAAAATGATGAATACGCTTTGTTTTCCATCCCATTATCCTCGTGGCCCTACCCATAGAGGGAAAATCTTGTATTGTGAGCCAAGGTTTGTAACTCTCTCCTTCTCCTAGCCCACGCCCTTCCTTTATAAATCGCTCATATTTTTCTTTAGTCCATTCGGTATTGTATTTCCCAATGTTATCAACCACCTTAATCAAATTAATTTAAAGGGGCTATATAAAATATAAGCCCCTTAATAAGCATTTATAGAGTTTTCTCTTCACAAACTTGAAGCGTTTTATGCAGCCAAAAAAGCTTCTCCGACATCATCAATTGTAAAATTTTGTTTCCCTTTGAATGAACAAGCTAGCATCATTATAGTGTAAGCTTGGAAAGTAGTTAAAGCTTGAAGCTTTTCTTTTAGCGTTTTAGCAATTTCAATATCTTCTTCTGTAAACGCAGTAGGTTCATATTTCAAACTATCCTCAAGTTTCATGATAATAAGGAGTTTAGGATTAATCCTCTTAACATGAAATAGACCATTATAACAAATACGAACCAAAAGAAAGGCCTCTCTTGCACTAAAATATCCCTCAAGTTCCTTCCTTGTCATATTAAATAGTCCTGTAAGCGCAAAAATCATATTGCGCATTTTGTTTTTAATATACATACTTTTATCTTCTATAGAAGCCATTTTCTCTATTTCTTCTGAACTCTCCAAAGGATATAAATTAGAGGAACAGTATTGCCTAACAGTCTCATATAGTAGTGAATCCACCTTTATCTGAATGCCTTTTTCGTTTTGCTCAATTTTATTTTTCATAGCTATCATCCTTTCTAATTTTGTTTTATATAATTATTTAATTGTCTATATTAACTGATATGTTTTCTTCTCACCTTATCAGTAATTCAGCGGACTTGACAAAAAAAATCTTCATAATTTTTTCCTAAAGCTGCTGCGATTTTCCCGATTGTTTGTGGTCTTGGTATTACCTTTTGTTTTTCTATTCGGGATACTGTTTTAGGATCCAGCTTTGCCAAGTCGGCAAGTTCTCGGATATTTTTGCCTTGTTTTGCCCTTTCCAATCTTATTTTTTTGACATTATATAGTTTGTCTACTGACTTTTCCATACTATCATCACCTTTCTTACACCTTTAGTGTAATTTAATTATATTATACTAAAGGTGTAATTGCAACTTTTACTCCCTACTTTTTTTACTTTTTATGTGATATTTTTTATGTTATACTTTTAGTGTAACAAGGAGGGATGGTTATGATTGGAGAACGCATTAAAATGCTCCGAAGTGAAAAAGGGTTGACAATGAAAGACATGGCTGAAATGTTTGATCTTTCTATTTCGGCTTGGAACAAGTATGAAAAAAATGAAGCTGAACCAAAACTAGATAACATTGTTAAGATGGCTGACTTTTTTAATGTTTCTTTAGACTTTCTAATGGGGAGGACTAATATAAGAGACAAGAAGATAGTGGAAAAATCTAATATACTAAATAGCTTATTAAAAGGTTTTGAATCAATTAATATGGGTGATCCTTCAAATATGCAATTTGTAATCGAAAATCTTACATCTTCTTTAGAAGCATACAATAAGGAAAAGGTAAATGAAGAGTCTCTACAAATGCTATTAAAAGTCATTAATGAAATAATTATTTACTTCAACGATTTAGCCTATTCGAATATTACAGTTTCTAATTCAGACTTTCATTCAAAGATATTAACTCTTCATAATGAAACATTATCGGAAGTCATAAAAACTATGAACAATATATTATATGATTTTATGAAACTGAATTTAAACAGAGCTAAATAATTATGTAGCCAGTTTTTTAAGTCTTAATTCGATTTTAATAACGAATTATCCGCATAAGTTCGTTTTCAAAAACGTAAAACTCGCTACATAATATATCATTATGAAGCCAAATTATGTGATGAGCTTGGATATTTTCTAACAAGCAAACAGCGGAAGGAGATGCTGTAGATGGACTGGATAGAAGAGTTTAGGGTTGCTTTACAAAAAGATGGCAAAAGCCATAATACCGTTATAAATTATTGTTCCGATATTAGAGAGTATTTGATTTGGTTTATGGATACATATGCAAAAAATTTCGATGGCAAAATTCTTGAACAGGACGCTCGTGAATACCGAAACTACTTGCACAATGTCATAAAGCTAAAACCATCCTCCGTAAACAGAAAAATGACCGCTCTGAAAAGTTATAACCAATTCCTAATTAATTTAGGAACTGGCACAGAAACGGCCATTTACGGTATTTCTATAGCTGATACTCATGATAGGGAAATACAAACTATAGAAAGAAACGAACTAAATAGATTCAGGCGTGCAGTATACTCAAATGGTAATAAAAGGGATATTGCAATAATAGAGCTTTTAATAAATACAGGCATACGAGTTTCAGAACTTGTTTCATTAACATTGGATGATATACATATTACCCAGCGAAATGGCAGCCAAAATTATTCTTACATCATTATCAGAAACGGAAAAGGCGGTAAATACAGGGAAGTTCCCTTGAATGCACAAGCAAAAAAAGCTATAGAGGAATACACTTCCAATAGAAATTACCATCATAAAAAATTGTTTCTAGGTCAAAGAGGTCCCCTACGTCGTGAAACAATAGATAAGATCATTAAAAAATATTGCCGTATTGCCGAAATAGAAAGCTTTTCTGCACATACCCTCCGTCATACATTTTGTACCCGCCTAATGTCCAAAAACGTCCCAATTTCTATAATATCTAAACTTGCAGGTCACAGCAGTATACAAACAACGGTAAATTTCTATGTAAATGTTTCCCGCAAAAACAAAATGGACGCTGTAAATAAACTCAATATGCTTTAAATATTGGTAATACCATATAATAAAATAGCACTAAAGAAGAAAGACATCATTGGCATATATATCTTTCTTATAGACTCTTTTTCTTTTCAATATTAACTATAGCAGAACTTTCTTTTAGAAAAACTAGTTCAACTATACAATTTATACATAACAAATTTTTAGCTACAATAACTTCGAGAATGTTTTTCTTCTCTGAATCCACTTCATAAACTTCATCTCTATATAATAACTTAATTATGTCTGGAAATGTTCTCATACTATCATATTCTAAGTCAGAAAGACATGGTCTATGATCTACTCTAGACCTCATTTTTTCTGATGGAATTCCTGATATTAAAATCAATGGAGTCTTTAGATCTGTTGTAAGACTCTTTAGTTTTTGCATAATCTCAAGTGTTTTATCTTTAATATAAATATCCTTGTCATTAATAATGGATTGGAGATCATCAATGATTATCAAATCATAAGAACTAGATTTTATTACATTAATAATTTTATCTATAGTTTTATTTTCATAATCTAGGTTAGTAAATTGTATATTGCTTTTGGATAATTCATTTACAGCATTATAATATGCCTGAAACTCATGCTCAAGAAGTTGATATCTCCTAATTTTATCTAAAGGCAATTTTGATTTAGTGGCAATCAGCTTCTCTGTTAAAATTTCACCGTCTTCTTTTAAATTAACATATAATACCTTCTTATTTAATTTACTTGCCACAAAAGCACAAATATTTAGTGCATATGCCGTTTTCCCAATTGTAGTATCACCTGCAAGTAAAATAAGATCTGTTGAACCAATTGGTATAAGTTCATCAAATGCAATAAAACCTGTCTTTAATGTGTCATCATTTTCGTCCCAATTTTCTATATGATTAGATAGAAAATCCTGTATATCTTGAGTTTTGTCTTTTCTGCCCTTTAAATATTCCAAGTAATGGTCATGTGGTAATTTGAAATCTAACCACTGGAATTCTGGTAACTCAACATCAAAACATCCATCATCTTTAAATTGAACATTATACTGTGGCTTTAATTTGTTAATTAAAATGGCTTCGTATGCCACTTGTTCCGATTCGTTTTTTAGCTCTGCATATTGGATCTTTTCTATAGATTTATAACAGTTAAATGGAAGATGCCCTAGAGCAGTAAAGTGTTCCTTTAATATTCTTCTACTAATATCATTAGTTCTACCAATATAAAGTATGTTACCATCTTCATCTAAAAATTTATAAATATAGAATCTGTCATCCATTATTTTACCCTCACCTCTAATATGTTTTTCCCTTATAAAAAACGGTAAAAAGTGAATATTCCCTTTTAACTCATCATATCAAATTTTCATTAATATTACAGCTTAAGGATAACTCTACTTTTCATATAAGAAATAAATAGTATGAATATAACAGACTTCAATCCTCCATAATTACACTATTATCTTAATTCTTCTTGAAAATAGGGAATACTTTATGAAATCATCTTCTTAAGGTATATAATAAATTTTCAAGAAGATGAAGGGGGCTATCCTATGGTCAAAAACCTATACCAGCTTCTTACCGAAATTGCAAATGAAAGAGCTGTGGAGGTCGTAAACGATATTGCTGTAAGTAATAAAACATATAAGCAACTTACTCAAGAAATAAAAAAATCATATGATAATATTAGAAATAACCTACCAATAGAACACAAAAAATTTCTTGATAAATATGAAGATGTAATTGGAATGCGACAAACATTAACATTTGAAACCTTATATAAGCTTGGACTAATCAATGGTATTAAAATTTGTAATTTGTGTGACAAATTGAAAAATAATGATCTAAAGCAATTAAAGCATCTTCTAAAAATCTACACCAACCATACAAATTGCTTATCTGATTAAAACCCTTTTTAAATTTTCTTAAATATAACTCCTGTGCAAAACAAATGCCATACCATCTAATACGGGGTATGGCATTATGTATTACTTTTAATAAATGATTTTTTACTACCCCAGTAACGTATGATAGACCGCCTCATCTATACAGCCAAACTCAAACAAAACTCCCGCTACATTGATTCCAAATTCCGCCATATCACGTTCATGTTGCACAAGATAAATTATCTCCTCTATTACTTCATCCGAATTCCATTTTTTTTGACCATATTTATCAGCTAACATATTCCGTCCCTCCTAAAGTTTAATTTAGATTCCATTATAGCGCAAAAAACTGTATAAGTGTCGATATTTTTAACCTTATTTTTCCTGATGAAATAAAAGGAAGGGAAAGCCCCTTCCTCTATTTAAGATATTCATAATATAAATCCATGAAAAAAGAGTTTTTGTCAAATCGCTTCGCATCCTCGATTCCTTTTTGAGAAAAAACTAAAAGTTATATTAAAACTTATCTTTACATTCCATTTATAGCCCAAAACCGATTCCAAAACTTTCTCATCTTATTTGTTGAGTAAGATAAAAATATAGTGCAGGAATACGCCTTTCATACATTTGCCTAAATTCAGCTTCTGGAATTTCATCAGGATCCTGAAAGCCTGTTAACTGAATTACTCTTATATTATCAAGGTCAAAACCCGCCTTGGAAAACTGATTAATCATCCGCAGCATTCCTTCCTTTCCAGGGTCATCTGCCTTTACCACGCTATCACAATCAAGACATAAAACTATTTCCTTTGGAAGTAATCTATTTAGAATTTTAATTTGGTATTTTGTTAAAGAATCTCCCAGAACTGCAACAGCAGAAAACCCTATTCTCTGTAACGCAATAGCATCGAAGGCGCCCTCCACTAAAATTAATTTGCTTATATCAAAACCCTTATTGAATAATTCTTTTAGGCCATACAGGCATTCGCTTTTAGTACCAAAAACCCTATATTTTCCACCAATTTCGGCTTTTTCTTCTGATAAAGTTCTTTTTATGACGGATTTGATTTTTCCCTCGGTTGAATACACGGGAAAGATTATTTCTTTTCCATTTGAGTCAAAGCCTAAATAAAAATCCTCTATGTCCCCTTCCGTGAGCCCACGCTCTTTAGTAAGATAGTTCATAGCATACCTACATTGCAACAATTCTTTATGCCAAGTTCTAGCTTGTCTCTCTTTAAAATAAGCGTTTCCTTTTTCTTTTATAGAGTTCAATTCCCTTATATATTGCAGGGTATTTTCCTTAAAGGCCAAACCTTTTTTAGTATTATTTACTTCCTTTACATTTCGACCCAAATAATCAATACTAATTCCCGCAAGATTTGCCATATACCTAATAACTGTATCTCTTTCATTACATCTTTTAAGACGCATCACTAGATCTACCAAGTTATAGCCATTTTGCTCACAGCTATTGCTGAAACATTTAAAAACCTTTTTATTTATATTTATAGATAAATTATATCCATCAGCCCCAACATGAAAAGGACATACTATGCGTATCTCATTACCAAAATATTTAAAGCAAATATCTAAATCCTCCATAAGTTCAATCGTATCTATTTTTCTGATTACTTCTCGTTCTATTTTTTTATTTATCACTTTATATCACCTCCAATACATCCCAGTCTTCATCTGTAATAACTAGTTCCTTCGGGCATATTCGTCTTATTAAGAAGCAAATAGATTTTTCCCTTTCAACCTCTTTGGTTCCATTACAAAAAGTATATATAAAGCCTAATCGATGTAATGTTTTAATATGATTGCTTACTGTCTTCCAAGATTTTATGCCGAGAAACTTTTTAAGTTCTTTTTTTGGTAATACTACCATATAACCATTTTTAACCTTTGCCAAAAGAAAAACATATAACATTTTTGCTCTGATATTTAAGCCCTTTGCAAAGACTATATTTAAAGGTACGTAAGTCTTATATTGGGATCCTGTTTTATCAAAAGTATAAATGTTATTAAGGTATCGTTTATCATCTGGCCGCTTTCGCCTTCGAGCGGCCGAAATACATTCCTTTTTTGTTAGCCCATCTATTGCCTCCACTAAAGTAGTGTGTGAGTGCCCTGACGTTTTCGATAAATACTCAATAGATGGAAATGCAGTCTTTTGAGTATTGCAAAAAGATTTTACTAGAATATAAGTTAATTTTTCTGTAAGACTTAATTCCTCCGAGAAAATAACCGAATCCTCAATATATACTGCCGTATAAAATCCTCTTCTGTTTATGTTGTATTGTTCGTTAATGGTAAAGTTTAATAAACCATAGTGAAGTTTATATGAATCAACCACTTTTTCTTTATTTTGATGGAAAATGCGATATCCATCACTTTCTTGTTCAATTTTTATTATTTTTGCCTGGAACTTGTTTCCCATCATACCACCTCCGATAAAAAATAATTCGGCGGCCAAATAATTTGTAATTCCTTTTTGATAAAAATAACAAAAGTTATATTAAAACTTATCTTTACTTTCCATTTTTCTAGTCTATCCGATTCCAAAATACCGCCTGATTTAATCGTATATTTCTCAATAGATTAATTTAATTTTTACTGTTGGTGTTATTTGTTTATGATATAATTGATAAAAAGTTTTCTAATTGGGAGTTGTCAAATTATGTTGGATACTCTTAATTCCATTGATCTTTTTGAAAGTAATGATTTAAATGATAGGTTATGGAACCTAAAATACAAAATGTCTTATCCTATATTTAAGCCGAGAGCCAACTATATGGCATCCTTCGAGGCAAATACACTAAATAAAACATATTTTTGGGGATATATTTTATCACGAGTCATACCAAAATGTATTGGCACTAGAACACCCGCTCAAGTTATATATAAAAATATCAAAGTAACTACATACACCTTTGATGATCTTGAGTTTCTTGATACTTTTTCAAGTTTCGCCCTGTTAAAAATTAAACGAATTATACGTTTTGCTGAAGAGGCTTGGGTACAAAATAAAAAATTTAGCTATCGTGAACTTGCTTTTCTCACCTGTGCCACTACAAATTCTGTTTTCCGATGGGTAAAAGACTGTAAGGATACAGGTTTTAATCCCATCCCATATGCCAAAGCCAGTTTACCATCGAGAAAAACCCACATATTAGAAAAATTGCTAACAAAAAATTTTTTATTAAAACCAGTCAACCCCTCCTCTATAATAAATTTATGTTGGATCACATATTCTACTTGGAGTGAAATACAATGGATGTTATTAGAAATGATGGTCTGCATATTAGCCATAATTTTTAAAAATAAAGCTTCTAAAGTACTAATCGAAGGATTATCTATCCCTAATATGCAGCAGCTTGAATACACAGATTTATATAAAAAACACCAGGATATAGTTAATGCTTATTTTAGATACTTTTTTAACCAATGTCTTATAACTGTTTCTCCATTAGAAATCATGTGTAAGGCCATTGCTTTCTTACATCCAAGCTATGGCGACTTTAAAAAAGTATCTAAAAAAATCGGTAAAAGTATCACAGATTACGAAAGTAACCACAATGCAGTACATTTAGATGATGATACTATTTTGTTTCGTTTAAAAAGCAAATCTCTAAAAAAACATAAAACGATTGAACAAAATGCTATGAAAGCAATTCCATTAAACCTTTTTAATGACGATAACTTTAAGACATTTAAAGGATCTTCAAATAAGGAACTAATACAAAAAAGAGTTAAGTCCCTATTAAAACAAGCTAAATTAAATAATTGCCATATATCACAAACTGATATTTGTTTTCTTTTGTCTTTATCGCGAGAGGTATATCGTGGTATTGATATTTAACCAAAACTGAAAAACCTAAAGTAAAATCACTGTGTACATCTAAAAAACACAGTGATTTTTTCATTTCATAATCATCTACAATAAACGCCAACAGTAGAAATGGGATTTTGACTTATAAAATTTTATGATGATATTAGAAAGCTCACAAGGAATAAAAAAATAACTTGTGAGAGTTAAAATAAAAATTTTAAGGAGTGGTGCTTTATGAAAAAAATTATAAATAAAAAAATGTATGATACCGATAAGGCAATTCTGGTTGATGAATACTGGAATGGTCTTGGCAGTTCAGATTTCCGTTACTTTTCTGAAGAACTCTACATCACAAAAAGGGGAGAATTTTTCCTTTACGGTAGTGGAGGTGCAATGACAAATTACGCTAAAAGTAACGGAAAAAGCACATGGGGTTCTAGTGAAATAATTCCTTTAAGCCCCGATGAAGCTTATGAGTGGTTAGAAGAGTATAACAAAACCGAAGCCATTGAAGAATACTTTTCCGATAGGATTCAAGAAGCTTAAGTTGTTTTTAGGACGGAAAGATAAATAATTTCCGTCCCCCCTTTCTACTATGCTAATTTAAATGTAAGCGTAATCCTTGTAGATTACACATATACTTTAGTTTCCAGGAAGAGGTGGATGGAATGAGTAATATAATTGACTTAAAAAGTTATAAGAGAAAGAGAAATACGGTGAATTCAAAAAAACCTAATTTTACACCTGAAGAAATCCAAAAAAAGACCCAGCCGTATATTGATTACCTAAATAAGCCTAATAAAGTTTTTGTAAGTAAAAAAGGCGATAGATGGACAACCGAGGAAAATGAACAATTCAAACGACTTGTTTTTAAATACACCGTTGAGTGTTATAGTTGCACTGCTATGGACGAAGAAATAAAGAAGTTTTTCTCTTGGCGGACTAAATCTGCTATTTTAAGAAAAATTTAGGAAGGAAATGTATGTATCTATAGCATAAAATAGGCCATAATTAGCTATATAAAGAACCCTCATAAGGGTTCTTTTTTATAACTCAATATGAAGTCGAGTAATTTTTTACCCAAAAGTAAAAAAGCTGATATGATTTTTTAATATGGAAATATAAAGAAGTAAATGCTACAATGTAGTAAAAAATATAGTGTAGCAATGTAGTATTTTAATAAATAATACAGTGTAGTAAATACTACAAAAATACTGGAGCTTTTTGCTTCTTTATAATGACAATTAGAAGAGGAGAAAGACAGATGAACCTTGATACACTGGTTAAGTTTCTGACTACCTGTATATTCCACACCGACACTATCTTATATAGGGTAAAACCCTAAAAATGACATAGAAAAAAGCAGGACTAATACCCTGCTCAATAAGTGCTCAAAAAATGAACTGTCGCTTATAGAAAATATAATCAAACTGATTCTTTCTCATAGGGAAAATAAAAATTAAGAAGCTATTTTTAGGTAATATTATTTTTGTATCGAATATTCAAAATCAATTAGATATAAAAATTATATTTGATTTTCAAGGCGGGAAAATAGGGTTTCTCGCCTCTTTTACTACCAATTTATGCGGCTTTTGTTTCATTGATGGCTGAAATTATTCTAATCATCTCATCTGTCATAAGAATTAATTTAAGTGCATATTCCTTTTTGTCATAATCTGATGTATATCCATGTTCTATTTTATTTCTATTAAAATCAGGTATTTTATCAACATCTTTTGGAGCAAAAGATTTGTAATACTCCGCAAATTGTTTAAATACATAGTCTGTGAGAAAAAGCTCCAATTCCTCGCTTTCTTTTTGCAGTAGGTTGATATATTTCCATATGCTGCGTTCAAATATACCGTATCTATCGTTTAAAAAAAATCTAATAATTCCCTCCATAATACTGGTAAAAGCATTAACTCCAGGCCAATACTTCCCTGCTTTATAAAACTCAACTGAATCTTTTGCTTTATCTTTAAAACTATTAAAGTAAGATAGTTCATTCCAATCCTGTAACATGTCATCCAAAGCTTTATAGTCATTTGCCTCATAATAATCGCAAATCATTATATTTACTTCTTCTTCCGTTAAAGTATCTCTATTGTTATATATTTTGTTAATCAGAGAAATAGGTAAAGGTAATATTGCACACCAACCAAATTTATATAGAACTTCAGCTTTTTCCTTTAAATCTTCCCTAATATTAAATCTTTCAAATGCTATAGTGTTTATATCATAGAGAAAAGGTTTGATTCTTTGCGATAATTCAAATGCTAAATTTGTAAATTGATTAATTTTATTTTTATATTCAAATATACTTCTAAAGCCCATAAATGCTTCTTTGAATATTTTTTGTTGCTGTTCAATTGCCTTTGTTATTCCCGCATTATATTCAATAGATTTTCTTGTTAACTCTATAACAGAAGGCTGTAGTAATTCATTAAAGTTATTGATATTATTCAGTGCATTTTGAACCCCTAAAGTAATAGATTGGCTAGTAGCGGTAATATCTGGTGCAATACCTAAATTTAGTTTACTTAAAGCGGAATTTCTTAAAATCTTCATAGCTTCATTATCGTAAAGTTCCGCAGCTTTGCTAATCATTTCCGAATGTTGGTTTATACGACCTATATTGTCATAAAACCGCACTATTTCTGGAATTCCCTTTGGAATTAGGCTCTTTTCCATCACAAGCATTTTATTTGCAATAGCTTTTGCGTATTTTTGGTATTCCCCCCATTCTTTTTTATGAAGCATATAAAATTCTTCGAAACAGGATTCTGTTTCAAAGTCAATATCCTTCTCATACCTTCGGAAATACTTATTGCCTTTTGTTATCGCTTTGAAAATTTTGCACAGTTCCTCATCCGATAGCTGTTCTATCTCCTCTAATGAAATATTAAATTCTTGTTCTTCATAAATGAGTTTCCAGTTTGATTCGCAAATATGATAGACCATTGCACAGAATGCTTTTCGATAATCCTGATACTCTTTATAGCGATACTCATATTCTTTACAAGCACTTAAACTGTAATATATCGGGAGTTTATACTCAATACCGTTTATCAAAACAGGTACTTGTATCACAGCTTTTTTTAAAGCATTTAGAAAACTATCTTTATCAAAATTGCTTTCCATTATAGCATCAACCCCCATTGTAACCTATCTATATATTCTTTATGTTAAATAATAATCTTCATTAATAATTCCTGATATCAATTACTGCATTTTATATTTAATTTATTCATTCTTTCACTTTTCTTTTTATTCATTTTTGGTACTGCAATACACAAAAAATCTTCTGCTCTGCTAAAAGCCACATAATATAATCTGCTGTTATCTTCTTCATGATTGATGTCTGGATCAAATAAGTATTCTATGTCATTTATGTTTTCTATAAAAACTAAAACCGATTGAAATTCAGCCCCTTTTGCTTTATGAATTGTTCTAATAGTAGCTTTCTTTTCTTCTTTAAGCTTTAAATTATCTACAAGTTCTTTGACCTGTAATGTTTCTGCAAAGTCTTTAAATGCTCCCCTAGATGCTTTAGTTAACTTAAGATCAAACTGATTAAAAAATTCATCATTTAAATCATTATAAAAATTTAATACTGATTTTTCCATGTTAGTTTCCATATTATTAATCATATATTCTAAAAGGGCTACTGCCAAACTTCTTTTTAACAACTTACTTGTTATCGCACAATTTCTAAAACAGCCTTTTAAGTTACCATCTTTATCTGTTTTGAATACTTTTAACATCTCTTTAATGGCAACTTCATACCTCAATTCCTTGGCTATTTCTTGTGCAGAAAAAATATGCTCAAGTAATCTTCCTCTATCTAAATCTTTTTTATATATTTCATCCCAAATAACACTATTACATTGATTCGTTTTAGATTTTAATTTAGAAACAGCCTTATTAGATGGTGTTATAACACAATAATCTTTGTTTAAACAAAATTCTTCTCTTATTTCATGAAAAATATTTTCCACTTCTTTAATATTTTCATATTCTATATAATAAATTGGTTTACCTTGTTCCTTTCTATAGCAACTTTGTTTGATTATATCTTCGCCTCTCATATGAGAGAGTAAGTTTATTATTTCTTTTGTACTTCTTCTATTCTGCGTCATAATATAATCCTTTTGATTATGTAAATTAAATTTTATAAAATCGTCCCTCGATGCACCTTGAAATTTATAAATTGATTGAGCTGGATCCCCAATTACCCCAATAATAGAACCTTGTTCACCTATCCACTTTATTATTTGGGTCTGAATTGGATTGGTATCTTGAAATTCATCAATGAAGATATACGGGTATTTTGCAGAAATGAAATTCCTTATAATTGAATATTTTTTTAAAATATTATATGAAAAATATAAAACGTCTTCATGGTGTATTATTCCTTCATCCCAAAATAATCGTTTATATTTAGTAAAGAATTCCGTATCTATCAGCTTACCACATGCTCTTTTAGTCCAATCATGTCTTGGTTCGAGTACTATTTTACCAGATTCAAATGACCAATCTAAATCACCTAATATTTGTATAAGTGATGTTTCTAGTCTTTTCCTTTTTTTGACCTCTGCACAAAGCTCTTTATTAAGCATAACTTTGCCCTTACTAGGAACATGCTCATCATGCCCACCCAATTCTTGATAATTAACTATACATTCTCCGTTATCATCCTTTAATAGATATATGTATGGTTTAACAACATTCTTATATAAAAAGCTATGAATTGTAGATACCTCTACTCTATCATCATTAATTTCTAATCGATCCTGAATTTCTTCAACAGCAACATTGGTATAAGTAATACATGCTATTTTTGCCACAATATGTAGCTTTTTAGAGTTCTTTAAAACATTTTTAATATGGTTAATTAACCAGTATGTTTTCCCAGCTCCTGGCCCAGCAATAATTTTGAAGTTGCAATCAACATCTTCCATCACATAATCAGAAGTTATTTCTATTACATTTTCCCTATTCATTTAAGTTCATCCTCACTCTCCGCACCACATACCCATGTAAATGCGTCCTTAATATGAGAAGGGATAATGAACTTTTCTTTGGTTTTATCGTTATCTAATTTCTGGATGTTATCTTTTAATTTATCGGCCAAATCGAAAGCTACCTCTCCCTTACCTTTTTCGGCATAAAGCAAAAACGAAACTGCTTTTAAAGCTTTTTGTTTTTCCTTTTTACCCCAATTAGATTGGGCAAGCCCTTCGATATCTCCAGGTTTTTTTATCTTTACTTCTTTATTAAACAATATAGCAGAATCACTATTTTCAAAAGCTAAATCATATTCCAGGGTTTTACCTTTACCAGAAGTATTATAAAAGACCCTAACATTGTTAGTTTTTTCTGTTACTTTTTTAAGATTTAGAGCAGCATCGGATATGGGTTTAAATTCGTATTTGTCTGTTTCGAATTCTAATTGGAATGGATAGCATTTTACCCACCTTCTCTTTTTTTTAGATTTGTCTGTATCAATTTCCCGTCTACAAGGATCTGTATCTATTACACAAGCTACTCTTCTTTTTAATGCGAATTTCTTGTTCTCTTTTTTAATTCCTGCCCCAAACATCTTAATAAAATGTTTAAAAGTCAAAGCATCCACTCTGACCATTGCCACGTGGCTTTTTTCAAAACTTTTATTATCATACTCTGCTAAAATAGGGAAAATAAGCTGCTCGGCTATTCCTTCTCCCATAATTACCGATTTAGCAAATAGCATCTCTGATTTTGTAGCATCCAGATACCTTTCTACATACTTTTTTGATTTTATATCTTCTTTATCTGTTTTGGAGAAAACTCTCCCAGGATAGGAAGGAACAATCTCTCCAGACTCATTATAATTCATACATATTATTGGGTCTAATCCTACTGCGGCAGTAATATGAGTAGAATGAGTAGTAATAAATATCTGTCTGCTTATTTGTTGATTATCTATTTCTTCTTTTAAAAACTTTAAAAAGTTATATTGTAGCGCTGGATGTAAATGCGCTTCAGGCTCCTCAATTAAAAGCATCGGAAAGGCTTTCGCATTTTCCCCTAAATCACTAGACATCAACATTTTAAAATTTGATAGAATTAGTGATATATACACTAAATTGTTGTAGCCCATTCCATTATTAATAATAGGTATTTCAATTCCCGTTTTTTTCTTTATCATTAATTTTAAAACGGATATGACATCTTCTTTTGCCAGATTACCACCAAAAATGGGTTTACCTCCAACTGTTGCTCCTGTCTTTTCTGCAAGTTCAAATATGTTACTGGTTTGCACCCTTTTTATCATATTGGATACAACTATGTCTGCCCCTTTATTAAACTCTTTTTCTCTTTTTTCTAACAATAAAGCTTTTTCTTCTTCTTTTTTGTGTTTTATATCTGAATCAATAAAATGAGTTAGGACTTGCTTTAGCATTGCATTTTTCCCCATAAACATTTTACTTTCAACATCTCTTAATGCATCTAAATACTCGCAATGAAACTTTTTTATGTATTCTGGTTCAGCTCTATTTTTGCTATCTTCATTTCCTGCATATATTCTCGAAACATACTTTTTTAAATGCTTTTCTAATACATCCCAACAGTCTTTTTTACCTCTTTTTGCCTTTTCTAAATCCTCTTGATATTCATTTAAGTTGTTTTCGGGAAGAAAAAATTTATACGTTAACGTTGCTTCCCATGGACTTTCCAGCTTGGTTAACCAACTTGAAACAATAGCTTTATCTTCAATTTTTTCTTTTTTTGAAGATCTTAATGTTAATACAATTCTTATAAATGGTGGTTCAAATTCAATTGGTATTGATTTATTAAAATCATCAACAGTCGGATTGTTTATATGAGAATTGTTAAATATATACTGAATAGCCTTCATTATCGTTGTTTTCCCGCTGTTGTTTTCCCCGATAATTACATTTAGACCTTCATTAAACTCTATTTCTATATCCTGAAAACATCTAAAGTTTTGAACTCTTATTTTGGCGATATACACGGATTTCCCCCCATTTTAAATCATTTCTCAATAATATTAATTCAAAGTTAAGACAAGCCTTCAATATAAGGCCTGCCTTAACATCTCTGCTTTAAGGATTAATACTACTCGCTAAAATAGTATCTATCATTTTCCCAATATATTTATCCCTGTCATCTTGTTGGAACAACACATTCTTCTCTTCTAGAAATTCTTTAGTTATGCTGCCCCGCCAAGTATTCCTTATATCTGTAAATGTTGTAAATGACAGTATGAATGAATTTAAGATTATCCTGCTATTTCCTATCCTTTTCTCAATATCTTTTATCTTTTTATAAAATTTGATTTTAGGGTTTTCCTCTCCGCCTTCAAGATATCGAATACCCTTTGGATCAACAAAAGTAATATACTGTTTATCCTTATAAAGTATCCACATAATAAAATCTGGATAAAAATTCCCCGCTTCAAAGAAACCAATTCCTGCTTTGCTTTTATTCCTTAATAAATAAAGATCCTTATCCTCAAAGAATGAGGAATTGCTGTCATAATAATTTTTTAAATCAGTTACAAAATTCTTTTCTCCTTCGTTAAGGTTAACAGGACTGACTTCCACCTGGGTTTCGCCTTTAGCTATAAAAATAAGTGGTGTATAAAAATGACGTCTAAAATCAAAAGGTTCAAATCCACCATGCTTAAATCTACTCATATCTATATCCTTCAAAGAACCCTTTTCTATTTCCTTTGATAACTGGTTAATTTTATATTTCAATGACTCTGTCTCGTCATCATCATAAACAGTCACTTTATATTCCTTTATAAAGTTAGGATCATCTTCTTGTAAACCTTTGTATTCTAATCTTGGCAATTCCCAAGCTGACTTCTTGTAATGATAATAAGCTTCACAATACTTTTTAAGAAGTACTGTAGCAATTTCCTGCCAGCGTCTATAATTTTTAAAATTAGTAAATTCCAGCTCTTCCTCGGGTAACTCCAGCTTGTACCAGGTAGGGCTTGCGAGCAACTCTTTTAACATATCTTTAGAAATATTGAAATTGTACCAAGACTTTTCATTCTTATATCTTTGAATCTCAAAATAAATTTCATCAAAATCAATAAACGCAATATGCTTTTCAGATAATTTTCCTGTATTCTTGTAACCTTGCTCTTTGGCTTTCTCCCTGTTTCCACTTTTTATTAATTGCAATTTAGGATACCAATCCACGACTATTGGTCTTTTTTCCATTAAGCCCTCGGGAAAACCTAATATTGGTTTAGGACCATTTTTCTTAAAATCTAAATTGCTTTTTACCTTAAGTGTTTTAAGTTTGTTTGTAATTTCACCCTTTATATTTCTAATAACAGGCAAGGTAATTTCCTTTTTACCTTCATTATTTGGCAAACCTTCTTCTTCCAGATACTCTTTAAATTGTTGCATATAATCTGCTCTTACGCCAAAGATATTAAGGGTCTCAACTGGTTTAATGATTTTGGGAATTTGTTTTTCATTTATATCTTCTAACCTACTGCTTCTTTTTAAAGAAAACTGATAGCCTTTCAGTCTTACCCCTCTGCCAAATAGCTGAATTACCTCTGAACCTTCACTTCTCCCAATATTGAGTAGCCCCATTGTACTTACACGCCAACTGTTCCAGCCTTCTGTGAATTTCTTGGAACCAATTAATACATTTACACTCGAACTTTCTTCATTAAGATGTCTAAAAAGAGAGTTGGAAAATTCCCTAGTCTCCGTTAGCAAGCCATTATTATCGCACAGTTTAATAAGTTTAGTATCATCACCAACATTTATAACACCAAAATACTCTTCTTCTCCCACTCTTAATCCGATTTCGCCTTCGATTCCCTTTAAATTATCGATATGAAGTTGTGCTCCTGGAACATCAGCATTAAAAACTGTTTTTAGCATATCCATATATACTGCTTCATGGGTCATGTTTTTGCTTATAATGTAAGAAAAACTATCTTTAAATATTTCCCTTCCTTTTTGATCCAGTAGCCCTGGGCTTCCGCTTAAAAGCCTCTCTATGTTGCCTATACTCTGATCAATATCTTGTATAAAGTCAGAAAAAAGTAACAGCACATCTACTACGTCCGAGACATCCTTTTTGTTCCTTCTATATACCGCATTAACTGTTCCACCGACAAAAACAAGTAGAGGTTTTTCTAATAAGAATGGTATTAGCTCTCTTTTGTTTTCCTCATAAATCTTAAGCTGTTGATAGTAAGACATCAAGCAGGCAGTAAGGTAAAGCTTTCTTCTATCCTCATCCGTATCATCAGCTAAATTTAAAATGCTATAATCTTTTCCATAGCCATCTCCATAGAAGTACCTATAAGAATAATCAAAAAGGATAGATTTTGCATATTCCTGCTCCAGTTCTTTCTTTTTCGCAGATTTTATAGCTTGACCAAAGGTCGCAGAATACTCGAAGGAAAAACCGTTTTCACATATTCTATCTCTTTTATCCTTCCATTCTACTCCGCTCGAACCCCTGTGCCCTTCATCAACCAAGACTAGATTGTTGCTTTCAAAAGACTCTACAGCTACAGTTTTGTCCCCTGATTCATCCCTTAACTTGTGAATATCTATAATATCGATTTGCTTATCGTAGCTGGTAAACAATCCTCCAGCCTTTTTATCAAATAGTGACCCTTTTAAATTTGATAAATCTAGTTCTTCTTTATGTTGGGCTGACAATCCCTCATTCGGCGTGAGTAATATAATGCGATTAATTTCTCGCATCTTTTCATATTGCTTTAAATAGTGCAGAAATTGCAGAATGTTTACATGCATAATTAAAGTCTTTCCAGAGCCTGTAGCATTCCAAAAAGCAATTTTGTTTAAATCTTCTAGAGAATATTTTTCTA
>ENA-UOOE01001127-UOOE01001127.1-fermentation-metagenome-genome-assembly--contig:-NODE-1127-length-23472-cov-3.629415_pt1 | contig 23472 bp, 16 predicted proteins | sample MGYA00245776_ERZ724021 | MGnify/ENA primary metagenome ERZ724021 (study PRJEB28704, sample SAMN03018321) | fermentation metagenome | biome: anthropogenic terrestrial biome; feature: soil; material... | reverse complement strand
AGAGAAAAAGTATTTAAAAAGGTAACAAGCTTCTCCAATGCAGAATTTGATAAGTTTTCCACAGCCTCTTTAATTACAAGAAGCACAAACGATATTCAGCAGGTGCAAATGCTTATGGTTATGTTACTTAGAATAGTATTCTATGCACCAATTTTGGGCATTGGGGGAATTATTAAGGTGCTTAACACCGATACTTCAATGGGATGGATTATAGCAGTTGCGGTTATGGCAATTTTAACTTTGGTTATTGTTCTATTCAGTATAGCAATACCAAAGTTTAAGAGCGTACAAAAGCTAGTTGATAAGATAAATTTAATAACTCGTGAATCTTTGATAGGTATGATGGTAATCCGTGCTTTTAACACACAAAAGCATGAAGAAGAGAGATTCGAAAAAGCCAATAGGGCTTTAACAAGAACAAATTTAATTATAAGTCGTTTAATGTCAGGAATGATGCCAATGATGATACTTATAATGAATGTTATAACCGTACTAATTATATGGGTTGGAGCACATCAAATTGATGCAGGAAATATGCAGGTTGGCAATATGATGGCATTTATGCAATACACCATGCAAATAATCATGGCATTTTTAATGATATCCATGGTATCAGTTATGCTTCCTCGTGCTTCCGTATCAGCATCACGTATAGCTGAAGTTTTAGATACTGAAGTTATAATTAATGATCCAAAGGAATTAAAAGAGTTCTCTCCAGATAAGAAGGGATATGTAGAATTTAAAAATGTTTATTTCAAATATCCAGGTGCTGAGGAGTATTTACTTTCAGATATCACATTTACTGCTAAACCTGGAGAAACTACAGCCTTTATTGGAAGTACAGGCAGTGGTAAATCAACCTTAATAAATCTGATTCCACGTTTTTATGATGTTACAAGTGGAGAAATATTGGTAGATGGTGTTGATATAAGACAGGTATCTCAAAAGGAATTAAGGGAAAAGATTGGCTATATACCACAAAAGGGAGTGCTATTCTCAGGTACTATAGAAAGCAATATTAAATACGGCAAAATGGATGCAACAGAAGAGGAAATAGTAAAGGCAGGAGAGATATCTCAATCTATGGAATTTATTAATGATGAACCTGAAGGCTTTAAAACTGAGATATCTCAAGGTGGTACCAATGTTTCAGGAGGCCAAAAACAAAGACTTTCTATTGCACGTGCCCTTGCTAAGAAACCTGAAATATTCATATTTGACGATAGCTTCTCGGCCCTTGATTTTAAGACAGATAAAGCATTACGTAAGGCTTTAAAAAGTGAAACTAATCAAAGTACTATACTAATTGTTGCACAAAGAATAAGTACAATATTAAATGCTGATAGGATTATTGTACTTGATGAAGGCAAAATAGTAGGAAATGGTACTCATAAGGAGCTTATGGAAAACTGTGAGGTTTATAAGCAAATTGCATTATCACAACTTTCAAAGGAGGAGCTAGCATAATGAGTGGTAAAGAAACAAATAATAAAAAATCAGGCGGCTTTGGCGGAGGCCATGGAGCCATGAGAAAAGTTGAGAAGGCAAAAGACTTTAAGGGAACCATGAATAAATTAGCTCAGTATATGAAGCCATATACTCTATCAATAATTATTGTAATTATTTTTGCTATAGGTGGTGCGGCTTTCTCTATAGTAGGTCCCAAAATTTTAGGTAAGGCTACAACAAAACTATTTGAAGGCTTAGTAAACAAAGTAATGGGAGTGGCAGGAGCCGCAATTGACTTTGAATATATAGGAAATATTGTAGTGTTACTTCTTGGATTATATATAATCAGTGCTATATTCTCCTTTGTGCAAGGATATATAATGTCAGGAATAGCGCAGAAGATATCCTATAAATTGAGAAAAGAAATTTCAGAAAAAATTAACCGTATGCCCCTTAAATATTTTGATACTAAGACCCATGGAGAGGTATTATCAAGGGTTACTAATGATGTTGATACTGTGAGCCAAACTTTAAATCAAAGTATGTCACAGATAATAATATCAGTTGTTACAATAATTGGTGTACTAATCATGATGATATCCATAAGCTGGCAAATGACACTAGTAGCACTTTTAATATTACCAGTGTCAATGGCACTAATCATGGCAGTGGTGAATAAATCACAAAAATATTTTAAATCCCAACAGGAATTTTTAGGTCATGTCAATGGTCAGGTAGAAGAAATTTATAGTGGTCATAATATAATGAAGGCCTTTAACAGAGAAGAAGAGGCCATTTCAAAATTTGAAGAGCTTAATAATAATCTTTATGACTCTGCATGGAAATCTCAATTTCTATCTGGAATGATGATGCCTATTATGACTTTTATAGGAAATTTAGGCTATGTAGCCGTATCTATTTTAGGTGGATGGCTTGCTATAAAGAAAACTATTGAAGTTGGAGATATACTATCATTCATTCAATATGTTAGAACTTTTACCCAACCCATAGCTCAAGTAGCACAAATAGCTAATATTCTTCAATCAACAGCAGCAGCAGCTGAAAGAGTTTTTGAGTTTTTAGGAGAGGAAGAAGAAACTAAAGAGACAGAAAATCCAGTTAAACTTGAAAAAGTTAATGGAGAAGTTATATTTAAAGATGTTCACTTTGGATATAGTCCAGATAAGATCATTATAAATGATTTCTCAGCCCACATTAAACCAGGTCAAAAGGTAGCTATTGTAGGGCCAACAGGAGCAGGCAAAACTACTATGATTAAGCTTCTAATGCGTTTCTATGACGTAAACAGCGGGGCTATATTAATTGATGGACATGATATAAGAGATTTTAAAAGAGAAGACTTGCGTAATATGTTCGGTATGGTGCTTCAAGATACTTGGTTATTTAATGGTTCCATAATGGAAAATATCCGCTATGGTAAACTGGATGCTACTGATGAAGAAGTAATTGAAGCAGCTAAAGCAGCTCATGTTCACCACTTTGTAAAGGCTCTGCCCAATGGATATAATATGGAGCTAAACGAAGAAGCAAGTAATATTTCTCAAGGACAAAAGCAATTGTTAACCATTGCCCGTGCAATTTTATCTAATCCAAATATATTAATTCTTGATGAAGCAACAAGTTCTGTTGATACTCGTACAGAAGTGCTTATTCAAAAGGCCATGGAAAATCTAATGGAAGACAGAACAAGCTTTATTATTGCTCATAGATTATCCACAATACGTAATGCAGATTTAATTCTTGTAATGAATGATGGAGATATTGTAGAGCAAGGCAAACATGATGAGTTATTAAAAGCCAATGGTTTTTATGCTTCCCTTTATAATAGCCAGTTTGAAAATGCAGATGCTTCATAAAAAAATGCGGGGCACTTTTTTAGAGGACAGAGGACAGAGGACAGAGGACAGAGGACAGAGGACAGAGGACAGAGGACAGAGTACAGAGCACAGAGAACAAAGGACAGTTTTTATTTAGTTGAGAATTGAGAGTTTTAAGGAATAAATAAAAAATAATAAAGAATAAATTAGGAAACCTTACCTAAAGTTAAGCTGAAATTTAATTTTAAATTTGACCTAATGACAATGGAACAAGCAGTGCATTTTACTATGTACTGCTTGTTCCATTATTAAATAAAACATATATAAATATTATATATTTTTAGTAACGAAATATTTTATTTTGCTATTTTGCTGCTGATTGGTCTGTTTCATCATCAGTATCACTGGATTGCTGTTCAAAATGAGTTATAACACCAAAAACTTCATTTTCCTTATCCATTGCCTTTATTCCATTATCTAGACCAAAGTCTTTTACAGTAATAGTATCTCCAAGTTGTTTTTCTGATACATCTACATGTATTACTTCTGGCATTAAATCCATTTTACCTGAAACTTCTAAATCAGCTTTATTAATTTGAAGTTGAAGCAACTTTTTATTTAATGACTCTACACCACTGAAATTTATAGGGATCTGCATTTTTATATAACGATCTTTAGAAACAAGTTGAATATCCACATGTATAATTTTATTTGAAACTGGATGTCTTTGAATTTCCTTTATGAAGCCAAATTTTTTCATATCACCAAGCTTAATCCATACTTTTGCGTTAGAACCGTGCTTAGCAAGAACTCTTTTAAGAGCCAGTTCCTCAAATTTAACGGGAACTGCTTCTTTAAAAGTATCTCCGTATATTACACCTGCAATGAAACCACTTTCATTGCATTTGCCATTTTTCTTATCTCTTTTAATTGCATTTAAGGTAATATATTCCATAGAAATCACTCCTTTAGGCAATAAAGCCTTTATATCAGTATTTTTATACTAATATCACCAAAATTCTCATGCATACACAAGGGTAACATTAGTATTTAAACACTTAATTATATTATACTACCAGTATCAAAACAGTAGAAATAGTCATATAACCTCATATACTGGGGAAAAAGCAATAATTTAATCACAATACCTATTTACATCTGTGCACTGTACTATATACTACGTTATATAAAAATATTGCGTAGCAATATTTTTACTAAATGGTATAATAATATCAAAATTCAAAGAGGTTTAGGAGTGTTTTCATATGAATAAAAATTGTTTTGTATCATGGAGTGGCGGCAAGGATTCATGTCTTGCTTTGTATAAAGCCATAGAACAGGGATATAATCCTAAAAAATTATTTACCATGTTTAGTATAGAAAATCATATAAGTTCAGCACATAGATTAAAGGAAGGTATTATAAATGCACAGGCTGCGGCTATGGAAATTGATAATTTAATGGGAAAAGCATTGTTTAATGACTATGAAAATGTATTTGTTTCTAATCTCAAATCATTTAAGGATCAGGGCATAGATTACGGAATTTTTGGAGACATTGATTTAGAGGAGCATAAAGAGTGGGAAGATAAAGTATGCGAAAAAGCTTCAATGGAGGCAGTGTTACCCTTATGGCAAAGGGATAGAAAAGATATTGTAAAAGAATTTTTAGATTTAGGTTTCAAAGCCAAAATAGTAGTAGTTAATACAACAATGCTGGATGCTAAGTTCTTAGGAAGAGATTTGAGTTATTCATTAATGAAAAACATTGAAGAAGTTGGCGCAGATGTTTGTGGTGAAAATGGTGAATATCACACAGTGGTATATGATGGCCCAATTTTTAAACAAGCTGTTGGATTAAAATTTGGCAGTGATATAATTCATATAGAAAAGAAATGGGCTAAAATTGAAGTGGCAACTGAGTAGATTCAATAATAGAGGATTAGGAGAAAATTTATGTTAAAAATAGATGATTTACTTTCAGAGGATTTTTCAAAGTATCCAGAAGAAATAAGAGGATATTTACAAAGCTTTTCTGATAATTTAAGAGAAGCCATAAAAGAAGAGCTAGTTAAACATGCTGCGGATGAAATGCTAATGGATTTAGAAAATGATAAAGAAAATTTCATTACTAAGTTAAGCAGCATATTAAATAATGGAGTTAAAGGATATAATAATATGTCTACTAGAGCACTATTAGATTTATATTTAGAGGTGAAAAAACAAGAGGATTTTGCAGCATTATTAGAAAGAGTAAGTAATGACATGGAGTAAAAACTCCCTCTAAAGCCAAGAATTCTGTTTATGTATTCAAGTTATAATTGGACCCAAAAAGCATACATATAACTATAATGATATTAGAGAAGTATTCATAGGTGTAAAGAATAAAGGGATGAATATTAATAATATAGAAGGTATGTTTATGTATAGAAGTGATGGTTATTATATTGAATTAGATGACAGAGCGGAAAAGATGCTTAGAGAAGGGGAGTTTTTGGGCTCTGGACATAATGGTATAGTATATCTGCTTCCAGGTAAAAAAGTAATTAAGGTTTTTAAGGATAAGAATGTGTGCCAAAGTGAATATAGTATTTTAAAGAGAACACAAAAGAGTAAATACTTTCCTAGGTTATATTGTCATGGAACATATTACATTGTAAGGGAATGTGTAGAAGGAAAGCGTTTGGACAGTTATATTATAGACAACGGCTTTAATAAGAAGATAGCAAGTAATATTATAGAACTTATTAAGGAATTTAAGAGACTTAATTTTAGTAAGCTGGACATAAGATGCAAGGATTTATATGTTATGGATGACTTGTCCATAAGGGTAATAGATCCTAAGAATAATTATTCTAAAAACTGCACTTATCCTAGGCATTTGATGAAAGGATTAAATAATTTAGGTGCTTTAGATGAATTTTTACAAGTGGTTAACCATGAGTACAACCAGGTCTATAATGACTGGAGCGCAAGAATGGACAGGTATTTTAGAACTGGGATTAAGTAAAGTTACCCTGGGGCGATTTTTAAGTTGACAATTGACAATTGACAGTGGACAGTTTTTATTTAGTGGAGAGTTGAGAGTTTTAAAGAATAAATAAAAAATAATAAAGTAAGATCTTACCCATGTATGTAAACATTTTCATTATATCCCTATAAGACACCATGGAGGCATTTCCAGTTGTTCTGATATACTAATATTAGGGACTTTATGATATTCAAATGCCAAAGTATAATGGAGGGGATCAGATGATAAACATTAAGAAAAAACTGATACTAGCAGTAGCATTAATAATTGTCTGTGGTTTTGCCACTTCTAAAGCCTATGCTATAGAAAATAAAAAGAGAATATATGGAGGTGACAGGTATCAAACTGCTATATCAGTATCACAAGATGGGTGGAAGAGCTCAGATACAGTTATTCTTGCAAATGGGGAAAATTTTCCGGATGCACTTTGTGCCGCACCTTTAGCAAGAAAATATAAAGCTCCAATATTACTCACACCAAGTGTTTTCCTTGATACTAGAGTTGAAAACGAAATCAAAAGACTGAAATCTAAAAAGATTATTATTGTAGGAGGAGAAGGGGTAATATCGCAAGCAACAGAAAATAAACTAAAAAGCAATGGGATTCAGGTTTCAAGATTTGCAGGGAAGGATAGATTCGAAACATCTCTGGCTATTGCAAGGGAGGTTAAAGGAACTGGCAGCGAAATTGCTGTAGTCTCATCTGAAGGCTTTGCAGATGCACTTTCAGTTGCACCTATTGCTGCAAACAAACAAATGCCAATTATATTATCGCCAAAGAATAATATTCCAGACAATATCAATCAATATATTAAAGATAATAATATTACTAAAACTTATGTTATTGGTGGTAAAGGTGTATTACCGGATTCACTAATTTCAGCCTTGCCTGGTTTTGAACGTGTATCAGGTTTAAACAGATATGCAACTAATACTGCGGTATTAGATAGATTTGCATCAGATATAAATTTTGAAACAACATATATGGCTTCTGGTGAGAATTTCCCTGATGCCCTAGCATGTTCAGCTTTAGCTCCAGTAACATCATCACCTATCATACTGGTATCTAAATATGTTCCTGACGATACAATAAATTTAGTAAAAGATAAATATAGTAATATTAATAATTTTAAAGTAATTGGAGGAATAGCAGTAATATCAGATGCTGTAGTTAGGCAGATGATTCCCTCATTTGGCATTGAGTCTGGTAATACTTCATCAAATTTAATTAACTTTGGACTTGCTGTAGAAAGTAATGGTTGGATATACTATACTAATCAGTCCGATTATCAGAGAATATATAAGATGAAGATAGGTGACTCTAAAGGGCAAAAGCTTTCAGATGATCCTTATGCAAGCCATTTAAATGTAATAGGTGATTGGATTTATTATTCAGATAGTGAGGGCGGACTTTGCAGCATGAAAACAGATGGCTCAGAGGTATATTTACTAACAGATTATCCTGTAAACTTTATTCAGGCTACTTCAGACTATATATACTTCCTTACAAACTATAAAGGAAGTGCTGGTTACCAGATGAGAGAGCTTCATAGGATAAAACCGGACGGGGGCAATGATGAAATACTTTATTCTCATCTTAGCAGTGATCGAGATTATTCAATTGTTGATAATGATATATACTTCTTATATTGGAATTCCTCTACTCAATCTAATACCCTTAAGAAGGGATCCTATAATATCTTAAATAATGTAGACAAGTTTATTGTATCAGGTAACCATATTTATTATATAAATCATGAAGACAGATGCATATATAAAGCAGATATGGAGGGTAAAAACATTGTAAAAGTCACCGATGACACTGCTAAAAGCTTAAATGTTGCAAATGGTTGGATATATTATGCAAATACCTCGGACAATAGTAAGTTATACAAAATAACCATTGATGGAAAAGATAAATCAAAAGTGGCTGATGTTAAGATTGATTCTGCAATAAATATTGCTGGTGGAAAAATATTTTATATTCAAACCAATAGAAAATATGAAACTTATATAATAAATAAAGATGGAACAGCAAAGACTAAGAGCTTGATAGATAAATCAGCATCTTTCACTAGCGAGGCCAATGAATATTATTATGTTAATATGGAAGACTCATCTATTTATAAGGCTGATTCCAATGGAAACAATATAATAAATCTAAACCATATAACAAAACAGAACATTCAAGGTTCTGATGGCTGGCTTTATTATTCAAATTTAAATGACAATAACAAATTATATAAGATGAAAACTGATGACAGCAGCAATACTAAAGTGTCTGATTCTTCATCAGGAGATTTCAAGCTTTCAGGTGAGTATATATATTATGTAAATATGTCTGATAATAACTATATTTATAAAATCAAGACTGATGGTACTGAAAATTCGAGACCATTCTATAATGACACTAAGGTAAATAAAATTTGGTTAAAGAACAATTATCTTGTTTTTACTGAAGTCCCTAAATATTCAGATGGGGATGGTACAGTAGTGGAGAATACTTGGACCTATGTTTTTAACCTAGGTAAGCAGGATGCGTATCCCGAAAGACTAGCAATTCCAGGGAATATATATGATTTATCAATTGTTAATGATACTATTTATTATGACTTTATAGAGCCTGAGCATCCTAGCAATATAGAAACATATAACATTACTGATAAATCAAGAACTTCCTTAAATATTATGTCTATATGCTTCACTGCAGATGAAACTGGAATTTATTATTTAGGTACAGAAAAGGATGACTTAGGATATATAATTAAAACTGATTTGAAAGGCAATAATCCAATAAAGACTAAAGCTAGTACAAATGCCGTAAATTTTTATATTAACGATAATCAGTACCTTTATCAGACATTTGATCTAAATCAAATACAATACATTTCAAGTATTAACTAAGTTGACAGATGACAATTGACAGTTTTTGTTTAAATAATAAATAAAAAATAATAAAGAACAAATGTAGATAAGTAAGAGGTAAAAGCTAAGAAGTAATAGTTGTGGTGAAAAATTGTCCTAATTTATTATTTATTATTTATTCTCTATTATTTAATTATTTTACCCTAGGGCAGCTCACCCCTAAAATAAAATTTAATAAAAAACCCCACCCTATAGGATATTTTTGTGTATAATAGAAAAAAGAAGTAGAAGTTTTAATTTTACAACTTGGGCGATTTAGGGAGATGGAGTTAGTTGGTAAAACTTATTAATTTATCTACATATAGTCATGATATTCAAATGTTTAACTATGATCAAAATAAAATAATAAATTTTCTTCAAAAGAACGGTATGGATGGAATTGAACTTTTAAATCCTATAATGTGGGATGAGAATATTATACCAAGAAGGTTAGTTAAGGGAGTACATTTAAGGTATTATCCTGCCTGGTTTGATTTTTGGAAGGGTAATAGAGAAGCCCTTTTAAAACAATTTAAAACTATGGATGATGTAGAAAAGTATTATGGAGGAATTAACAGGGAATCCATAATAGAATACTACAAAAAAGAAATACGGGCTGCTGATAAAATTGGTGCTGAATATGTAGTCTTTCATGTATCGCATGTGCAGTTGGAACATATATATAATTATAAATTTACCTATTCAGATCTTGAAATCATAGATGCTGCAGTGGAGCTAATAAATGAGATATTTAAAGGTTTAAACACCAATGTAAAACTTTTATTTGAAAATTTATGGTGGCCAGGCCTTACTATGCTTAATAAAGATATGGCATATAGAATGTTAGGAAAAGTTAATTACTCTAATAAAGGATTTATGCTTGATACTGGACATTTAATGAATACAAACTATTATATTGAAAATGAAACACAGGCTGTGGAATATATATTAAATACTACTAATAATCTTGGGGAATTAAAAAGCTTTATAAAGGGCATACACCTTAACTGTTCTTTATCAGGTGCATATGTAATGGAAGAAATAAATAAAAACAACAATATAGAAAGTATGTTTAACTCTAGAAAAACCTATGGAAATGCATATAGCCATGTGCTAAACATAGATCAGCATAAACCCTTTAGGGATAAATCTGTATCAAAAATAATTGAATTTATTAAACCTGAATATGTTGTATATGAATTTATTACAAGTTCACTTGCACAGCTTGAACAATACATTAAGATTCAGGATGAAGCTTTGGGGACAGAGGACAGAGGACAGAGAACAGAGGACAGATGAGACAGAGGACAGAGGACAGAGGACAGAGGACAGAGTATAGATGACAGAGGACAGAGGACAGAGTAGAGATGACAGATAATAGGTAATAGAGGACAAGCTGACAATTGATAGTTAAGGGGTTGAGGGCATATTTTAAAAGTATAAATAAGATTTTGTAAAAAGACAAATTATTTTCGAGTAATTTGTCTTTCTTATTAAGTGGAAAAGTGATATAATACAAACATTATATATGCATGATTTGACATATTGTGCAAAATTTATATGAAGGCTAGAAGTGAAATAGGGGGAGCATTATGAATAATTTATCCATATTAAGAAAAAGAAATAGGCTTATGGCAGAAGTGATGTGGGCAATCTCCATAATGTTTATTGGATTTACTAGTGTATCTGGAACGAATAAAAAATCTTTGCTTTTTATTGGACCTATTTTGGTATGTATAAGTATTTTAATAAGCCTTATGGTTTGGAAAAAGGCTATTGAAACTAAGTTGATGTATATAGTATCAGCTAGTTTATGTCTTGTTCATTTTTTATTTGTATATATATTTCATGATCTTGATGGCTTTTTAATCGGTTTTATAGTTATGGTTATAATATCACTATACCAATCATACAAGAGCATAATATTTACATCAATTTTGGTTATAAGTACTATAATATACGGTTATAATTCCAATGGTGAAAAAATGTTTGGTACTTTTAATGACCCCCTTGGATTAGCTATAGTGCTTTTTGCCTTTACTGTTATAACTATACTTATGATTGTGCAGAGCAGGGCCACGGAGAAGATGCGCCAGGACATAGAGCTGCAAAAGGATGAGATAGCAAATTCTAAGGAAACAATAGAAAAAGTATTAAACAAGGTGAAGTCATTAATAGACAATCTAATAAGCTTTAGTAAAGATTTACAAAGCAATGTTAATGCTTCAGGTAAAATTTCCGGGGAAATAACATCTAGCTTTAAGGAAATTAGTGCTAATGTGGAATCCCAAACCGGGTTAATAACTGGTGTAAATAGTGAAATTGACAGAGAAACTGGTTACATAAAAGATGTAGCCAAAGAATCAACTGTAATGCGTTCTTTGTCTCAAAATACTCTTTCTATGACTGAAGATTGTGGCAACAGCTTAACACACCTTTCTAGTGAAATGGATAAGGCAGCTGTTAGCGTTAATGATACTGTTTCATTAATGGATAATCTTAATTTGCAGGCCAATAATATTGAAAACATATTAGGTACAGTTGATAATATAAGTAAACGGATTAATCTATTGGCATTAAATGCAGCAATTGAAGCTGCCAGAGCTGGAGAACAAGGGAAAGGTTTTTCAGTGGTAGCTGATGAAGTAAGGAAACTAGCGGAACAATCTGGAGAATCCAACCTGCAAATTTCAAATATTCTAGTGGATATAAAAAATAAAATAAATGAAATTTCAACACAAATTAACATTCTTCACGAATCAGCAGCTACTAGTAATGAAGCTGTGAATAAAATTGCTTTTGCTTTTAACAATATCAATTCAAACTCAAAGGCAATGGTGGATAAAGCTTCGGAAGTGGATGGTATGACTTTAGAAACAGAAAAATCATCTTCTGATATATTAAATAATATTAGTGATATTGCTTCTTCAGCCCAAGAAACCTCTGCATCTGTGGAAGAGGTTTTAAATGGAATTAATGAGCAAAATAGTAGAATGGAAAGCATAGTTAGAAGCTTTGAAGATTTAGAAAAACTCATTAATGAACTTAAAAACGTGTAGGTGGTTTGTTAAGCATTAATTATGAATACATTTTATTATAAGTTAGTATGGGGGTTCCTGTACTAATTTTTTTTGTTATAAATTGGTTAAGGCGAAAGGCTTGAAATGCTTGCATAATAATATTATGATAATATTATGGGAAATATTGTAGAATTTTATGGGAGGATGGGCATGGACAAAAAACAACTATCTGAAAGAGATATTATAACTAAGTATATAATCCCTGCAGTGGAAAAGGCAGGTTGGGATAAAGAAAAACAGATTAGAGAAGAAGTAAATTTTACAGATGGTAGAATTATTGTAAGAAAGAAAATTGTTGTAAGAGGTAAAAGAAAAAGAGCAGATATAATCCTTTATTATAGGAATAACATACCGCTAGCTATAATTGAAGCTAAGGATAATAATCATTCAGTGGGTTATGGAATGCAGCAAGGCTTAAATTATGGGGAAATATTAGATATACCATTTATATATTCAAGTAATGGGGATGGATTTATTGAGCATGATAGAACTAAAAGTGAAGGACAATTAGAAAAAGAGTTATCTTTAGATGATTTTCCATCGCCAGAGGAATTATGGAGAAGATATAAAGAATATAAAGGAATAACAAAAAATCAAGAAGAAGTGATTACACACAATTATTATTATAATCAAGACTTCTTTAAACCTAGGTATTATCAGAGAATTGCTATCAATAGAACAGTAGAAGCCATTGCACAAGGGAAGGACAGAATACTTCTTGTAATGGCTACAGAAACAGGAAAGACCTATACTGCATTTCAAATAGTATATAAGTTATTTAAATCTGGTGCAAAGAAGAGAATATTATATTTAGCAGATAGGAACATTTTGGTGGATCAGACCATTAGCGGAGACTTTAAACCTCTTAAGGAAAATATAAATAAAATACAAAATAGGAATGCGGATAAGTCTAGAGAAATACAATTCGCACTTTATCAAAGTTTAACTGGTGAAACAGAAGACAAAAAGGTTTTTAAGAAATTTAGTAGAGATTATTTTGATCTTATTATAATAGATGAGTGTCATAGGGGCAGCGCCAAAGATGATTCAGCCTGGAGAGAAATTCTAGACTACTTTGAAAGTGCTACAAAAGTAGGATTAACTGCCACCCCAAAAGAAACTAAAGATGTTTCTAATATTGATTATTTTGGGGAGGCTATATTCACATATTCTTTAAAACAAGGAATAGAAGATGGATTCCTTGCACCTTATAAGGTTGTAAGGGTAGGATTAGATAGAGATTTAGAAGGATATAGGCCAGAAAAGGGTAAGAGAGACAAGTATGGAGAAGAATTAGAAGACAGGATATACAATAAAAAAGATTATGATAAGACTTTGGTTTTAGAAAAGAGAACAGAAATAGTAGCTAAGTATGTATCAGATTATTTAAAAAAGAATAATAAGAGAATGGCTAAGACTATATTCTTCTGTACAGATATAGACCATGCAGATAGAATGCGCAGGGCATTAATTAATGAAAATGCAGATTTATATAAAGAAAATAGCAAATATATTATGAAGATAACTGGGGATGATGATGAAGGAAAATCAGAACTTGAAAATTTCATAACACCAAGTGAAAAATATCCTACCCTAGTTACTACTTCAAAGTTATTAACTACAGGGGTAGATTGTAAAACTTGTGAGTTTATTGTTATAGATTCTGAAATAAATTCTATGATAGAGTTCAAACAGATTTTAGGCCGTGGTACAAGAATAAGAGAAGATTATGGCAAAATGTATTTTACTCTTATAGATTTTAGAGATGTATCAAGATTATTTGCGGATAAGGACTTTGATGGGGAACCTGTTAAAGTTAAAGATGTAAGTTCAGATTATATTCCAGATGAAAATGATGAGGAGTTTAGTGATACAGAAAATAATGATGAAGAAACAGAAATAGAGTATGGGGAAACAGAAGAACATAGGGAGGGTGAATTTTTTAAAGATCCTTTTCATGGACATAAGGAAGGCAGAAAAAAATATTATGTAAATGACGTAGAGGTTAAAGTTATAAATGATAGAGTGCAATATTATGGAGCTGATGGAAAACTTATAACTGAATCTTTAGTTGATTATACCAGGAAAAATATAAGAAAAGAATTTGCAAGTCTTGATGATTTTCTTAGAAAATGGAATGAAACTGATAAAAAGGAAGAATTGAAATTACATTTGGAAGAAGAAGGAGTATTCCTAGAAGACTTGATGGATGAATCTGGCAAGAACATGGATACCTTTGATCTTATATGTCACATTGCATTTGATATGCCAGCACTTACCAGAAAAGAAAGAGCAAATAATGTAAAGAAAAGAAACTACTTTGGAAAGTATCAGGATAAGGCAAGAATTGTTTTAGAAAAACTATTAGATAAATATGCAGATGAAGGTATTGAAAATATTGAAGATGTTAAAGTGCTCAAACTACCGGATTTTCAAGAGGTTGGAACACAAATAGAAATAGTTAAGAAAATATTTGGTGGAAAAAAACAATATGAAAAGGCAGTTAAAGAATTGGTTAAGGAACTATATACCATTGCTTAACTTAAGTTTGAATAATAATATTGTAAATATATTTTAAAGTAAGATAATAATTAACGGAAGAGGAAAGGAAACAATAAAATGTCAGTTACAAATGTGATAAAAGGCGTTCAGGATATAATGCGTCAAGATGCAGGTGTGGATGGAGATGCTCAAAGAATATCTCAATTAGTATGGATGATATTTTTAAAGGTATTTGATGCAAAAGAAGAAGAATGGGAATTAGAGTATGATAACTATACACCTATAATTCCGGAAGATTTAAGATGGAGAAATTGGGCTGAGGATGATGAAGGAATCACTGGTGATGAATTATTGGATTTTATAAATAATAAACTGTTCAAAGGATTAAAAGAAATGGAGTTAGATGAAACTTCTGACCCAAAATCATTTTTGGTTAAGTCCGTATTTGAAGATTCATATAACTACATGAAATCAGGTGCTTTACTAAGACAAGTAATAAATAAATTAAATGAAATAGACTTCACAGTAGGGGAAGACAGACATCTATTTAATGATATTTACGAAAATATATTAAAAGATTTGCAAAGTGCGGGTAACTCTGGAGAATTTTACACACCAAGACCTGTTACTGAATTTATCATAGAAATGTTAAACCCCAAATTAGGTGAAAAAGTTGCTGACTTTGCATGTGGTACAGGTGGATTCCTAACCTGTGCTATTGATCACATGAAAAAGCAACAAACTAAAGTAGAGGATTTAAAGACATTAGGTGAGTCAATAATTGGGGTAGAAAAGAAACCATTGCCTCACCTTTTAGCCACTACAAACTTAATATTACATGATATTGATGTACCACAAATAAAACACGATAACTCATTAATGAAAGATGTAAGAGATTTAAAACCTTCTGAAATGATAGATGTAATAGCAATGAATCCTCCTTTTGGCGGAATAGAAGAAGATGCAGTATTGACAAACTTTCCACAACAATTTCAGACAAAAGAAACTGCTGATCTTTTCATGACACTTATAATGTATAGATTAAGTGAAAAGGGAAGAGCGGGGGTAGTATTACCGGATGGATTCTTATTTGGTGAAGGTGTTAAAACTAAAATAAAGGAAAAATTATTAAGTGAATTTAACCTTCATACAATAGTTAGAATGCCTAATGGGGTATTTTCCCCATACACAGGAATAAATACTAATCTTTTATTCTTTGAAAAAGGAAAGCCTACAAAAGAAGTGTGGTTTTTTGAACATCCACTACCAGAAGGATATAAAAACTATACAAAGACTAAACCTATAAGAAGCGAAGAATTTGAACTAGAAAAATCCTGGTGGAATAATAGGGAAGAAAATGATTATGCTTGGAAAGTAAGTATTGAAGATATAAAAAATAGAAACTACAACTTGGACTACAAGAATCCTAATAAAACAGAAGAAGATTTAGGAGATCCAGTGGCACTTTTGGAAAAATACAATAAAGCTAAGAAAGATGTTGAAATTATTCAAGATCAGTTAATGGCGGAACTTACAAAGATTTTAGGTGGTAACTAATATGAATATGATGTTAGAGCAATTTAAAGTTATATTTGATAGACCAGAAAAGGTAAAGAAACTTAGAGAAACCATACTCAATTTAGCAGTAAGAGGAAAGTTAGTGCCACAAAATCCTAATGATGAACCAGCAAGTGTTTTGTTGGAGAGAATAAGGGAAGAAAAGCAGAGATTAATAAAAGAGGGAAAGATAAAAAAAGGGAAGGCATTGCCAGAGATTAGTGAAGAAGAAAAGCCTTATGAATTGCCGAAGGGATGGGAATGGGTAAGATTAAAGGAGATTGGATACAATTTAGGACAAAAGAAACCAGATCAAACCTTTACGTATATTGATGTTGGATCAATTAATAAAGAAAAAGGTGTTCTGGAGGCAGATTTAAACGTTCTTGAGCCAATAGAAGCACCTTCTAGGGCAAGAAAAATGGTTGATAAAGGTAGTGTAATTTATTCAACTGTCAGACCGTACTTATTAAATATTGCAATAATTGATAGAGAGTTTGAATTTGAGCCTATAGTAAGTACTGCATTTGCTGTTATACATCCATATTTAAAAGTAAATGATAAATTTATTCTAATTTATCTAAGAAGTATACCGTTTATAAACTATGTTGAATCTCAAATGGTTGGAATGGCATATCCTGCTATAAATGATGAAAAATTATTTAAAGGATTATTTCCATTACCCCCACTAGCAGAACAAAAACGTATAGTAGAAAAAGTAGATTCACTAATGGCTTTTTGTGATAAGTTAGAAGAGAATTTAAAGAAAGAAGTTAAGTATGAAATGTTAAGTGCAAAGTCTGTATTCAATAGTATAGGCAACGCTAGAACCACAGAAGAATTAGAAAAAACTTTAAGATTTATATTATTAAACTTTAAGGATTTAACTTTAGGAGATAATGCAGTTAAAGAATTAAAAAATTGTATTCTTCAATTAGCAGTACAGGGTAAGCTTGTACCACAAGATCCATTAGATGAACCAGCAGAGGTTCTATTGAAAAAAATAAGGATTGAGAAAGAAAGATTGATTAAAGAGAAGAAGATAAAGAAAGAAAAGGCTTTGAGAGAGATTAGCGATGATGAGAAACCATTTGAATTACCATCAGGATGGCAGTGGATTAGGTTAGGAGACTGTATTCAATTTATTAATGGATATGCATTTAAAAGTAATACTTATGTTAAAAATTCATCCAATCAACTAATAAGACTAGGTAATGTAAAAAATGAAAGATTAATAATAGATTCAAAGGAAGTTTTTATTCCAGATGAAATAGCAAATCAGTGTAGCAATTATTTAATTAAACCTCAAGATATATTAGTAACTATGACTGGAACAAGAAATAAAAGAGATTATTTCTTTACCTATAAAATTACTGAAGATGATGTTGCTAGTAGGAACTTATACTTAAATCAACGTGTTGGCTTAATAAGAAACTATATAGTGGAACAAAATAACTATTTTAATATCGCATTAAAGGCTAATTATATATTAGATAAAATTTTTGAATCTGAAACAGGAACAGCAAATCAAGGGAATATTGGTGCCAAGGCAATAAGTGATCTAGTAATTGGATTACCCCCACTATCAGAACAAAAACGTATAGTAGAGAAAGTAGATTCATTAATGACTTTGTGTGATGAACTGGAAAAAAGAATAGAAAAGTCTAAAAAATATAGTGAACAGTTAATGTTATCAGTGTTGAATAATTCTTAATCTTTAATTTTAACAAGAAGGATAGCCCTTTCTTAGAGCTATCTCTCTTGAATTCATTTGTTTTTATATCTGTTCACCAAATAGCTTTGAATTTCTATTGGGTCCACAATTTTCTCGCCTTACTATTACATTTGTAATAAAGTTTCTTCAGCACTAATACCTTTTATGTAAAAAGTATCATTACTTAGATCAGCTCCACACTTCCACTCAATAGTACCATCCACAATTGAAAACTTTTCAAACTCATCCTTTTTACATAAAGGTTGAAAAACAGGATATTTTAAATAAGAACTCATATCAAATATTTTTTTCTCTCCATTGGTGAATGTTATAATTAGTTTATAATCTTTTAATATTTCAGCTTTAATAATATCCGGACTTTTCATTTTATATACCCCATTAATTTTTGTTTTTTTACTTAATTAAAGTTTATCATATAATAATATTTTTATCCATAGAAGCACTTGTACAATTAGCATTTCTAAATTAGATAAATATTTGGACAAAAAATATTAAAATATCTATAGCATAAAATACTTAACAAATTTTTACAAAGTTATTGACATTGTAAGAATTTACCTGTACAATAATGTTAATGGATATGCGTACAAGCTATTTTATGGTAAAGAGGGAGAAAAAATGAAAGAAGAATTAACTTTTGGGAAATATATTTCAGACAAAAGGAAGGAGCTCCAAATAACATTAAGAGGAATGGCTAGGACACTTGATATTGCACCCGCATATCTCAGTGATATAGAAAAAGGCAGAAGATATCCGCCTGATATGGGTAAGCTTATGCAGATAGCTAGTATTTTAAAATTAACGGAAGATGAAAAAAATAAAATGTTTGATTTAGCAGGGAAAGATAAAAACACAATACCTCCTGATCTTCCGGAGTATATTATGTCATCTGAGAAAGTTTGGGTGGCACTTAGGAAGGCAAAAGATGTAGCTACAGATAAGGATTGGGAGGAGTTTGTTGAAAAACTCAATGAAAAAGGGGGAAAATAAAAGTGAAGGTTAATTTGTGCAGAAAAGCTAGTGGGCTTCCATACCTAAGTAAATATGATATGGAGGAATATGCAGAAGCATTTCTTAATAGGTTTAACGCTAATCTGCTTAAAGAGCCTGCTCCCATACCTATAGAAGAATTTTTAGAGCAGCATTTAAAACTTGAAATGGACTACGCAGATATTACTCCAGATAGAAGTATTCTTGGACTAACAGCCTTTGATAGTGGACATATTTTAGTTTATGATTCAGAAAAGCATACTGGAAGAAGAATATATGTAGATAAGGGGACTGTAGTTATAGATAATTCCCTTCTTAGAAATGGACAAGAAGGTAGGTGCCGTTTTACCTGTGCTCATGAGGCAGGACACTGGATATTTCATAGGGAAATGTTTGATCCACGCAGAAGAAAATTTTTAACAGATGAGGATTGGATGGAATGGCAGGCCAATTTCATGTCAGCATGTCTTCTTATGCCTAAAAAAACTTTTGTTATGGCTGCTTATAAAATATTTAAAGGAGCAGGAATAAAAGAGAAATATATAGAAATAGGAAAAAATAGATATTTAGATAAATTTTCAAATTATATACCTGTGGAAATGTCCAATATATTTAATGTTTCAATACAAGCGGCTTCTATAAGGTTAAGAGAGTTGAAACTTATTAGAGAAAACTTAGCACAATCAGTAGTTAACTAGTGTGCTAAAGTTTCTCTAATTTTTAACACTCTATGTTATCATAATAGCTAACAAGCATATAAGATAACATAGTTTGTAATCTATTATCTAAATAGGTGCACTGCACTTTTTATAAGGAGTGGGATATGTTAAAAAAAGAGAATTATAAGTGTGTATTAACCATAGGAGAAATTGAAAACTATATTAAAGGAATAGAAAACTTTAAGGAAAAAGCTATAGCTTTTGATTTTGAATGTTCTCCATTAGATAAATATAGAGATGAAAAAGATGCAGCATTAGATGTTCATAAATCAGATATTACAGGCATTTCATTATGTATTTCAGAAGCATCAGGCATATATATTCCCCTTACACATAAAATTGGATACAATGCACCCCACTTAAAAGAAGTTATGGATTATTTAAAAAAAGCAGTATTTGAAAATGAAGATATTATAAAAATAGCTCACAATATAGTTTATGAATCAGCATTTTTATATAAGCATGGAATTGTAATACAGGAACCTGTTTATGACACTATGGCAGCAAGTCAGTTAACTTTAAAAAGCGGTAAAGAATTTAGGAGCTTAAGGGACAGTGGACTTAAAACCTTATCAAAGGAGATCTTTAACATTGATCAAGTTAAATATGAAGAAGTTACTGAAGGAAAATATTTTGATGAGCTTAATCCAAAGGAAGAGAAAACCTTACATTATGCCTGCGCAGACAGCGATTATGCATTAAGACTTTATTATAAATTTAATGAATGGTTTGAAAATTATATTCCAAAGCATAAATTTATCTGTGAAAAAATAGAAAGCCCAGCAGCAGTGTACACTGGAATAATGAAGTATAACGGCATAGGTGTAGATGAGAATCTTATGAAGATAAAACTTATGGAGGCGAATAAAAAGTTAAATGACATTAGAAGTAGTATATTTGACTTTGCAGGAAGAGAAATAAGTCTAGGAGCTAATGCTTCCACCAAAGCTTTTAAGGACTTCCTTTATAATGAATTAAGTTTACCTGTATTAAAGACTACAGAAAAATCTTTTCAGGCTGCGGATGATGAAGCTTTAATACTTTTAAAAGATTGGTGCAAAGATAAAAGGCCAGAAGTGGTGTTATTTATAGAAAAGGTACAGGAATATAGAAAATGGTCAAAGATTAAATCTACATATATAGATGGTTTTATAAAAAGTATAAATGATTCTACGGGAAGAATTCATGCTGACTTTTTTCCTATGGGAACAGATACGGGAAGGTTTAGCAGTAGAAAACCTAATCTTCAAAATTGTCCCAGAAAAGATAATGATCCTATAGGAGTAAGAAAGTTTTTTAAACCAAAACAGGGATATGTGTATTTAGACTTTGACTTTTCACAAATAGAATTAAGGGTTGGGGCTTATTTTTGTAGAGATAAAAAAATGATTCAAACCTATAAAAATAATGGAGATATACATGGAATAACCACCACACTAATATATAGAATTCCTTTTGGGGAAGCAGTGGACAAAAACTCACAGCATTACAAGGAAAGAAGAACCATAGCTAAAAACTGTAATTTTGGAGTTTTCTTTGGATTATTTCCCAAAGGACTTCAAAGAACATTAAGATTTAAAGCTGGAATAGAAAAATCTGAAACAGAATGTGAAGAAATAATAAAAAGCATAAAAGATGGATATTCTGGACTTTCAACATGGCAGAGAGAAACTAAGAAAAGAGCACATATAAGAAAATATGCTGAAACTGCACTTGGAAGAAGGAGAATATTAAAAGGAATAAATTCAGATAAATGGAGTGAAAAAAGCTTTTGGGAAAGATGTGCTTTAAATACTCCAATACAAGGCACAGCGGCAGATATTCTAAAGCTTGCCATGGGGAGAATTGTTAAGGGATTACCCAAAATGCCTTATATAAAACCATTACTCCAAATACATGATGAACTTTTATTTGAAGTGAGAGAAAATAAATTAAATGAGGCAGTAGAATTTATAAGAGATTGTATGGAAAAAGTTCCTTTTAAGGACTTTGATGTACCAATAAAAGCAGAGGGGGCAGTGGGTAGAAGCTTTGGTGAACTTAAAGAATTTGATTAGGAGGCATTGCTGTGGAGATGTCTATAAAAAAATTTCTTAATGGATTTTTTAACTATGATGAGGAGGTATGTTTTAGAATATTTTCAGATAGAAAAGATACCAACTTTAAAGGTAAAAAGTATACTATAAAACTTAGTAATGTGGGAAAAATACTATCAAAATTAAAGGAACACAATATAAACTACAGAGGCATATTCTTTGTGGTAAATCATGGTGGACATGAGGACAAGGATATTAAAAGAATTAATGCTCAATTTGTTGAAAGTGACAGCTTACCTATAGAAGAACAAATGAAGAGAATAAAAGCCTTTCCCCTGGAACCTAGCATAATAGTTCAAACTAGAAAATCACTTCATGTATATTATCTTATAAAAAACGGCAGTATATCAGATTTTAGAAGAATACAAATAAAGCTTGCAATATTTTTTAATGGAGATAGAAATTGTATAAATGAAAGCAGAGTTTTAAGACTGCCTGGCTTTTATCATTGTAAAAAGGAACCTATCATGGTTAAGTGCATAAAATTTAATCCTGAAATAAAATACACTCAAGAAGAAATTGAAAAATACCTTCCAAAAGAAGAATATAAAAAGAATATATCATCACTTGTGATGAAAAACTATAAGCCATGCCAAAAAGGTCTTCAAATGGTTTGTGATAAATGTTTATTTTTAAAACACTGTAAGACAAATTCTCAAACATTATCAGAGCATGATTGGTATGCTATGATATCAAATTTAGCTGTGTTTGAAGGTGGAATAGAGAAAATACATGAATACAGCAGAGCTTACCAAGGGTATTCCAAAGAAGAAACGGATAAGAAAATAGAGCATTTCATAACCTCAAAAACAGGGCCTATAAAATGCAGCACTATAGCAGAAAAAGGATTTAAGTGTCCATTAAGCTTTGATGGATGCAAATGTTTATCACCTGCATCACTTTCATTTAAAGCCCTGGATACAGAAGAAATTATGGAAAAGGTAGAAAAACTGCCTACAGCAGGTGATTTGCCTTCGGATATGAAAACTGCTATGAAATTTATTAATAGTTGGCTTTATAATGTAGAACCTGCCATTGCAGAAATTATCATAGGCGAAAATATAAGAGAACATTTTTCTTTAAAGAATATTAAAGGGCTGAAAGACTATTTTAGAAAAGTAAATAAGGAGTTTAAAAAGACATCTATAGGAAGAGGAAAGCATTTTAATATACCAGCTTGGTATGTGGTAAATGAATCAGGGTATAAATTTATGCCTGGTATACTTGCGGAATATTTAAAAGAAAATGTAAAAGCTTTTTATACAGCCGAAAGTTTTTATATTTATGAAAATGGAGTTTATAATGATATAAGTGATGATGAAGCTTCAAATATTGTAAGAAATAATATGATTAAGGAATGTTGTACTATGTCATCAATAATAGATGCTCGGGATCAGTGGAAAATAACTATATTGAAAGCTTTAAATAATATAAACTGCAATCCATATATTATAAACCTTAAAAATGGTCTTTATGATGTAGCCTCAGGTAAAATTAAGGAACATAGCCATAAATTCTATAGCACAATACAGCTTAATACAAGTTATAATCCTAGTGCAAAATGCGGTAGATG
>ENA-UOOE01001126-UOOE01001126.1-fermentation-metagenome-genome-assembly--contig:-NODE-1126-length-23472-cov-6.120084_pt1 | contig 23472 bp, 26 predicted proteins | sample MGYA00245776_ERZ724021 | MGnify/ENA primary metagenome ERZ724021 (study PRJEB28704, sample SAMN03018321) | fermentation metagenome | biome: anthropogenic terrestrial biome; feature: soil; material... | reverse complement strand
TTATTTCTCATAACTAGATAACTTTGTTGCAAGCCTTTAGGCTGTATCAATTGTCCTCTGTCCTCTGTCCTCTTAAGAATAATACTTCGTATTATTCCTAAACTGCCAAATATGAGATAGATTTATTATTGCAGCAGGAAAATAAATAAGTTTGTCCATTTAAAAATATTTAAAAAATACTTTTATTATAGAGCAATTAAGGTTAAAATTAGAACATAACAGTAAAAAGGAGGTGAAGATTCCTGGTAAGTATATTTGTAACATAATACTAAAATAATAAATGCCAGGTTTACTTTATGGATAAAGAAAATTTAAATGAATGTAATTGTGGTTGTACCAGTGAAGAAGAAAATTGTGGCTGCACAGAAGCACACGAACATGAACATGATTGTGGCTGTGGATGCGGCTGTGAAGATTCCGATCCTTTAATAGTAGATTTAGAGGATGAAAATGGAGAGATAGTTTCCTGTGAGATAGTTGATGGTTTTGAATATAAAGAAGGAAAATATGCTGTAGTTGAGAATGCGGAAAATGGTTCCACCTATCTATTTAAAGTAGAAAATGAAGGGGAGCTTGTTATTCCAGAAGATAACGAATTTGATGAAGTTTCAAAGTACTATGAGAAATTAATGGAAGAAGAATAATTAATTGGCAACGTATAGTTTTTCTAACTATACGTTGCCAATTAAAAAGTTTAAAGTTCAAATATCAAAGTTCAAATAATCATGATTTTAATATTTTCTGATGTTAGGAAGAAAATTATCATTATCTGTTATTTGTTCTTTGATATTTATTATTTAGTCAATTTTCAATTGACCTCACTTCCACCTTAAAACTTCAATTCCCTGGTTGTCTTTTCTTGTATAATTTATAAGATAGGGATTGCCTACCAATTTAAATAGAGGCAGGTCAGATAGTGAATCTGAGAACATATAAGAATTTTTAAAATCAACTTCTATGTTGTCTTTTTTTAAAGATTCCATAAGCCTTACTACTTTTTCTTCTCCCTTGCAATTTTGCCCAAGGATTTTCCTAGTATGTTTTCCATTTACAACTTCAAATCTTGTACCTATTATTTTATCAATGGACTCTATTCTATAGAGCTCTTTTAAATAAAATTCTGCAGAAGCAGATATGATATATATTTTATAGCCACTATTTTTAAATTTTTTCAAGGTATACAGAGCATCTTTGTAAAATATTTTACTCAGCCTCTTTTCGTAAAATTCTTTTGTCAGAAGTTCCATATCCTTTTCACTTATTCCATTTATAAATGAAATAAAGTTTTCTTTAGCTTTTTTAGCGCTAAAAATCTTAAGTACAAATAAAAGGGCAGACATAATGCTAAAAGGTGCGTATACTATGAGTTTAGGATGTTTTTTTACCATAAATATGTAAAATTCCATTAAGGTTTCACTATTTGTTAAAGTAAAGTCTACGTCGAATATAGCGAGTTTTTCCAAATAAATCACTTCCTTATTTAACTATAATATCATACTTTACCGCTATTAAAAACCTTATCTAGTGCAAAGGACTTTGCTTAGAATTATAATATAAAAACTTTGCGAAGCACTTTTTAGAGGACAATTGACAGAGGACATAGGACAGTGAAGGTAAGTTTTCTTCCTTATGTCAGAAAACTAATTTATTTTTTTAAGCTTGTTTTACTAATGCAAAAAAGCTTCAAATTTATATAAGTCAGCAATATTTCGGTTTAGCGAAATGAGTCATTAAAAATTTAATTAAAGATTTTTCGTAGTGTAGCGGAGAAAAATCCTCCTTCACTGTCCTCTGTCAATTGTCCTCTGTCCTCTCAAAAAAAGTTGTGTCGTAATTTTTTAAAACTGAGTAAATTATTAATTTAATCATTGTAATGTAGAAAATAGTCTATGTAATGTAGAAAATAGTCTATAGATAATGATAAAATATAGTAAGAAATAAATGTGAACATTTATTTAAATTCTATTATAAATAATAATAAAATATATGAAAAGGGGATTTACATGAGTCAATGTATTGAAAAAGTTTTTTTATATAATAATGAATTAAAAGATAAAAAAGAATTCAATGAGAGTGAATTTAAGCACGGAAAGTCTATATATGAGGTAATACGTATTATAGATGGAAAACCACTTTTTTTAAAATTACATTTGAGTCGTATGGAAAATTCTGCAAGAATAACTAATTTAAGATTATGGCTTGATGAAAAAAATATTAAAAATAGTATATTAAAACTTATAAGAGCAAATGAAATTTCCATAGGTAATATAAAGATTATCTTTAATTTCTGTGAAAAGAATACATTTTTGGCTTATTTCTTGCCTTATAATTATCCATCTCTAGAAGATTATAAAGTGGGAGTAGACACTATTTTTTATCATGGAGAAAGAGAAAATCCAAATGCAAAAGTAATAAATCATGAGTTTAGAGATAAGGTAGACAGTATCATAAAGGAAAAGAATGTGTTTGAAGCTATACTTGTGGATAATAGGGGAAATATCACAGAAGGTAGTAAGTCCAATATATTTATGATAAAGGGTAATAGTATTGTAACTGCGCCATTAAAAAATGTGCTTCCTGGAACTACGAGAAAGATTGTAATGGATATTTGTGGTAAAATAGGATTAGAAGTGTTGGAGGAAGATGTAAACTATAAGAATATAGAAAAATTCGATGCACTGTTTATATCTGGTACATCTCCAAAAGTATTGCCTATAAAAAAGGTGGAAAACGTTAAATTTGATTCTTCAAATAATAAAGTACTGCTTAAAATTATAAAAGCATATGATAAAGAAATAAGAGATGACATAGAAAATTTTAATAGAGCTTAAAAATAGAAGCTTTAAGGTAGGTTATATCTGATATTCAAATTTTTGTTAGGGGGAGATGATTATGAAAGAATTGTTTCGTGGGGCTTCACTAGAGGACTGCTTAGAATTTGCCAGTTGTAAACTAAATATACCAAAAAATGAATTACAATATAAGGTTGTTAAGGAGAAGAAGTTACTTTTTAGAAAAAGAGTAGTAATAGAAGTATCTTTTGGTGATGAAGACCAGAGTAATGTAAATTCTGTTGTAGAAAAGGATATTGTAAAAACAAATGAAAAAGATGGAACCATAAAACTAAAAAATGGTGAGGTAATTGTAAAGGATCCTATTGAAGATGGGAATCCTGCAGTAATATATAAGGGGAATAATATATGTATTTTTGTAGATGGAGATGAGGTTAAAGATAAATGCGAAGTATTTAGTAAAAATAAAATAGAAATAACTTTTGAAGAAAATGAACCAAAGAGACAAATGAATATATATGTATCTGATGATGGTATGAAAGCCTATGCTGAAATTAAATATGTTCCTAAGAATGTTTACAAATTAAAAGACAAAGATGAAAGTAATAAAGTTAATTTTGAAGGAGAAATAATTCAATCAATAAAACCTCCAATGTATACAGTAAATGAAATTAAGAACGAATTATCTGATAATAAAGTGATTTATGGTATAATGGAAGAAAATTTGAAAGAGGTTGTAAAGGGAAATGAAAGAGTTGTAGTAGCTTGTGGAAAAGAAACTGTAGATGGTCAAGATGATGTCATAGAGAGTAAGTTTGAAACTTCCGTGGTTTTAAAAGAAGATACTGTGGGAAATGTAGATTTTAAAAGTATAGGCACTATAAATGCTGTAAAAAAAGGAGATATAATCGCAGTAAGGCATGAAGGTATTTCAGGTCAAAATGGATTTGACGTTACTGGAAAAGTCTTGAAATGTAAACCAGGAAAACAAATTAAGCTAAAGGTTGGAAATGGATGCATGCTTAAAGATGAAAACACTGTTGAGGCATCAATGAATGGTAAACCATCTATAAAAAGTAACATGTATTATGTTTACCAGGTACATGAGGTTAATGGTAATGTAGATATAAGTACAGGAAACATAAATTTTATAGGAGATGTAATTATACACGGAAGTATAAAAGAAGGCATGAAAGTAGAATGTGGAAACGATCTTATTGTAGGTAAAGAAGTGGAAAGATCTAGTTTAAATGCAAAAGGGGATATAAGTATAGGACAAACTGTTGTTAGTTCTCAAATATGTGGTGGTGGTGACAGCGTAAAGAAAATTAATGCTGTGGAACATCTTAGTAAATTTAACAAGAATATGGAACAGTTAGTTGGGGTTGTAAAAGAGATAAAAGATTACGATCTGCTTGGCAAAAGTAAAAAAGATGGAGAAATAATAAAAATATTATTAGAAAGTAAATTTAAGGGACTTATTAAACTTGGTATAAACGTAATTGTAGACATGAATGTTGAAAGTGATGATTACGAGGAGGATAAAGGAGAAGAGGACAAAATTGTAAAATTTATCAAAACTAAACTTATAGGAATGGGACCCATAAGTATTAAAAGTTATTTGGAGTTAAATGAATTAATGGATATCATTGAGGATAAAATAGAGAAACTAAAAGATACAATGGCACTTCCTGTGAAAGTGGCTTTATCTTACTGTCAGGATTCCAATATACAGAGTTCTGGTGATATAATAATAAGAGGAAGAGGAGAGTATGTATCACAAATTGCTGCCAATGGTTCCATTGAATTTTTGCAAGAGAAGAGTGTGGCAAGAGGGGGAATACTAAAAGCTAAAAATGAAATAAAGTGTAAAATTGTGGGAAGTGTAGCAGGGGTTTCTACAAAACTTCAAGTTGAAAGTAATGATGGACATATATGGGCGGATGTGGCTTATCACAATACGGTATTTAAAATTGGAAACAAGGAAATCATTCTAGATTCTCCAAGTAAAAATGTACATGTATATCTGAAGGAAGGGAACATAGTAGTTGATAAATTTGTTTTATAAAAATCCTGCTGCAAAATGCATGATTTATGCTATAATTATGTAATAATTGATTTAAATAAGGATTTACAAGGATGGCTAAAACAATATTATTTAAGGAGGATTTCAAATGGATGGCAAGGAAATAAAAGTATTGATATTTAGTATAGATGGTGAGTACTATGCTACAGATATTATGGAAGTAGAGAGAATTTTGGGTTATGAAGAGACTACGAAGTTGCCGGATTCTCCTAACTTTGTAGAGGGAGTCATAAATTATCAAGGAAATATACTCCCTATAATATCCTTAAGTAAGAGATTTGGTTTTGCTTCAGTGGAAGAAAATAAAGAAGCTAAGATAATAGTTACGAAACAAAATGGAAATAAAATGGGAATAATAGTTGATGTTGTATCTGAAGTAACGGATGTAAATACTGCAGATATAGAAGTTGCACCTGATGTAGTATCACATATATCGAAAAGATATATAAAAGGCCTTATTAAAATAAAGGACAAGATAATAATATTCTTAAATCTTGATAAAATACTTACGGAGGAAGAAAAGGAACTCATATAATTAAAAATTGAAAGGTGTATATTTATGGATATAAAAGAGATAAGAGTGGGAATAGCAGATATGAACACTGCAAGTTCTCCTGATAGAATTATAACCATTGGTTTGGGTTCCTGTGTAGGTATAGCTCTATATGATAAAGAAAAATGTATAGGTGGGTTGGCGCATATAATGCTGCCAGACAGTACCCAGTTTACAAATACAAAAAATCCAATGAAATTTGCAGATTTAGCTATTCCTATTTTGATAGAAAAATTAAAAGCATTAGGTGTAAATAAAAGAAATTTGAAGGCTAAAATAGCAGGTGGGGCTTCTATGTTTAATTTCTCAGATAAAAGTGTAGTTATGAACATAGGAAGCAGGAATGGGGAAGCTGTAAAAAGTATATTAAAAGAATATTCTATTTCAATATTAGCAGAAGATCTAGGGGGAAACAAGGGCAGAACTATGATATTTGACACATATAATGGGGGAGTTAAGATAAAGACAGTAGGAATTGGAATAAAGGAAATTTAAAAATTTAATGGAGTGATAATGCTTTGGAAAAAATTAAGGTTTTAGTAGTAGATGATTCTGCATTAATGAGAAAAATTATTTCAGACATGATAGGTGAAGATGAATCTATAAAGGTTGTAGGAACTGCTAGAAATGGAAAAGACCTTTTAGATAAACTTTTATTAAATTTTTCTAAAAATAGTATGCCTGATGTAATAACTTTAGATGTAGAAATGCCCAAAATGGACGGAATAGCAGCATTAAAGGAATTGAAAAAAAACAATATTAATATACCTGTAATAGTTTTAAGTAGTGTTTCTAAAGAAGGTAAAAAACGTACTATGGAATGTCTTGATGTAGGTGCTTTTAATTTTTTACCTAAACCTTCAGGCACAATATCTTTAGATATAAATAAAGTAAAAGATCAACTTGTAGATAAGATAAAAGAAGCCTATTTGGCAAGTACAGTTAAATCAAATAAAATTGAAGAAAATATACAGGTATCTATCCCAAACAATGAAAAAGCTTCTACACTAAATACTGCAAATTTAAATGTAGATAGAAAAATTAAAAAAGATATAAATGCAGTGGTGATAGGAGCATCTACAGGAGGACCTAAAGCACTTTATTCAGTTATAACACAATTTCCTGAAAACATGGGAGTACCAGTATTTGTAGTACAACATATGCCTGCGGGATTTACTAAGGCATTTGCAGATAGATTGGATTCCAATTCAAAAATGAAGGTAGTGGAAGCAGGAGATGGTATGAATGTTGAAAAGAATACTGTTTATGTAGCACCTGGAGGATTTCATATGGAAGTATGGAAAGACAACAGAATACATTTGAACAAAGAACCTTCCATCTGGGGAGTAAGGCCTGCAGTGGATAAGCTATTTATGTCTGCATCAAAAGTATATGGAGAAAATATTGTAAGTGCAGTTCTAACTGGTATGGGAAGAGATGGAGCACAGGGAACTGTAGAGATAAAGGAAAATGGAGGAATTACCATTTCTGAAGATGAATCAACCTGTACTATTTATGGTATGCCTAAAGCAGCTTATGCCACAGGGAAAGTGGACTTAGTTTTACCAATAGACAAAATAGCAAATGAAATAGTAAAAATAATAAAGTTTGGTGGGAGGTAGACTTATGGACATGACTTATTTTAAGCAGTGGGTTTTGAGAGAATTCAATATAAACTTAGCTGCATATAAACCAAACCAGTTACATAGGAGAATAAACAGCTTAATGTCCAGGGTGGGGGTTAGCAGCGTAGATGAATACATAGACCTCTTAAAAAGGGATGGAGAGCAGAGACAGAAATTTTTAGACTTTATAACTATAAATGTATCTGAATTTTTTAGGAATCCGGATATATTTGAAGAGTTAAAAGTTATATTAAAGGAAGAACTACTTCCTAGGAATAGTCCTTTGAAAATATGGAGTGCAGCTTGTTCAATTGGGGCTGAACCTTATTCAGTAGCTATGTATTTAGATGAATTGTCTCATGGAACTAGACACACCATAATTGCAACAGATATAGACAACACTATACTTGAAAAAGCTAAAAAAGGAGAATATGTTTTATCAGAAGTAAAAAATGTAAAAAAAGAATATTTAGATAAGTATTTTACGATAAAGGACGATAAATATATTATAAGTCCTATAATAAAAAATTTAATTACATTTAAAAAACATGATTTAATACTTCAAAATTATGAAAGTAACTTTGATTTAATAATATGCAGAAATGTGGTGATATATTTTAATCAAGATGTAAAAGATAAAATATATGAAAAGTTTAGCAAGTCACTTAAAAAAGGAGGACTACTATTTGTCGGAGCCACTGAGAGTATATACAATTATAGAGATTATGGCTTTGAGAAGGCTTCTACCTTTATATATAGAAAGCTATAAGGAGGGAATAAAATGGATACGTCGCAGTATATGTCTATGTTTTTAGAGGAATCAATGGACAACTTACAAACACTTAATGAATCACTGCTTCAGCTTGAACAAGAACCAGACAACATAGATAAGGTAAATGAAATTTTTAGAGTAGCACATACAATAAAAGGAATGTCAGCTACTATGGGATTTAATGAAGTGGCTGAACTTACTCACAAAATGGAGGATGTATTATCTGAATTTAGAGAAGGACAGTTAAAAGTGACCCAAGACGTAGTTACAGTTTTATTTAAGTGCCTAGATACTCTTGAACAGATGATAAAAAACATAGAGGATGGGGTAGATGAAGAAACTCCTATTCAAGGTATCATTGAAGAATTGGAAAAGATATCTGGTCAAAAAAATGATAGTGAAGATAAGAAGCCTGAGAAAGAAGATAATAGCCAGGAACAAAATGCTGCAGTAGAATTGGGAAACAAAGATTCTATGATAGAATTAAATGAATATGACATAAATGTAGTTAAACAAGCTGAGGACAAAAAATTTAACGCTTATGAAATAAAGATTAAACTTAGCGAAGATACTCTTTTGAAATCTGCAAGGGCATTTTTAATATTTAAGGATTTGGAAGCAGTAGGAGAAATAATAAAGTCTATTCCGGGTACAGAAGATATAGAAAATGAAAATTTTGAATTTGAAATATATCTTGTTTTGTTAACTAAAAGTACTAGTGAAGATGTCCATAAAATTTTAATGAACATATCTGAAGTAGAAGAAGTTGAAGTGCAAGAAGTGGATATAGAGGCAGAAAAAGCAAAGAGAGCGGAAGTAGATTCAGCTAAAGAAGAAGAGATAAAAGCTAAAGCTGAAAAGAAAGCTACCCAGCAAGTAATAAAGCCAAAACCAGCAGCAATATCCCAAAACAAAAGTGAAAATCCTCCTAAAAAGGAACCTCATAAAAAAATGCACCAGTCTGTAAGAGTTGACCTGGAAAGATTAGATAAATTTATGAATATGGTATCTGAATTAGTTATAAATAGGACAAGACTTGAGCAAATTAGCAGCAACTATAAGTTAAACGAATTAAATGAAATTTTAGAACAGGTGGCAAGGACAACCTCAGATTTACAGGACTTAGTAATGAAGATAAGAATGCTGCCTCTTGATACTGTATTTAACAGATTTCCTAGGATGATAAGGGATTTATCCGTAGAACTTGATAAAGAGATGGAACTTATAATTGAGGGAGCAGATACAGAACTTGACAGAACAGTAATAGATGAAATAGGAGAACCTTTAATTCATTTAATTAGAAATGCAGCAGACCATGGTATAGAATCTAAGGAAGAAAGAATTGCAAAGGGAAAAGATCCTGTAGGTAAAATAAAACTCATTGCCTATCAGGAAGGGACTAAAGCTGTAATAAAAGTTGAAGATGACGGAAGTGGTATACCTGTAGACAAGATAAAGGAAAAAGCAGAAAATATGGGTATAAACACTGAAGGAATGACAGATGCTGATATAAAGAATCTCATATTCATGCAGGGAATAAGCAGCAATACCGAAGTAACAGATATATCAGGAAGAGGAGTTGGAATGGATGTAGTAAAGACAAAGATATCCTCTCTTGGTGGAACAGTAGAACTCGCAAGTGAAAAAGATAAAGGATCATCTTTCATAATAAGACTGCCGCTTACACTTCAAATAATTCAAGTACTTCTTGTAGGTGTAGGAGATGAAACTATGGCTGTATCTTTAAGCTATGTAGATAGAGTTATAGATTACAGAGATGATTTAGTGAAGATGACTAACAATACAGAAGTCATAATATATAATGGAAATGTAATACCTCTTATAAGACTTTATGAAAAACTTGGCATTGAAAAATCAGATAGCAACAAAAATTATATAGTAATAGTTAGGGTAGGAGAAAAAACTGTAGGACTTATGGTAGATTCCTTACTTGGACAGAGGGAAATTGTTATAAAACCTCTTGGAAAAACACTGAAAAATTTGAAAGAATATATGGGAGCAACTATATTGGGAAATGGACTTGTAACTTTGATATTGGATGTTGCTGCCTTGGTATAAGGAGGAAAATAATGGACTATAAAAATCTTACTCCTATTCAACTTGATGCATTAAAAGAAGTTGGGAATATAGGTACAGGAAATGCAGCTACAGCATTATCTCAACTTATAAATAAAAAAGTTGATATGACAGTACCTTCTATAAATATAGTGCCTTTTGATGATATTTTTACAAACATTGGTGAAGATGAGGTAGTTATAGGTGTAATAGTTAGAATCTTAGGCGATATACCTGGCAATATACTGTTTATATTTGAAAAGAATACTGCCATGGATCTGATTTTTATGTTAACAGGTCAAAGGGAAAAAGAACTAAGTGATATGGGTAACTCTGTTATATGCGAAATAGGCAATATAATATCTAGTTCCTATATGAACTCTATAGCAAAATTTACTGGACTGCATGTAATACCATCAGTTCCAGCAGCTACTTGCGATATGCTTGGGGCAATACTTTCAACTACATTTATAGAGTCAGGACAATTTGATGAGTATGTTCTTGACATAGAAACACTTTTTATGCAAAATAATTCGGAGGTAAGTGGGCATTTTTACTATATTCCGGTGCCCGGTTCAATGGAAAAAATACTAAGTGCTTTAGGCATAGGATAAATATTTAGTAGTAAATAATTTGGAGGGAAAAAAATGGCTAAAATATTAATTGTAGATGATGCTGCTTTTATGAGAATGATGATAAAGGATATATTAGAAAAGAACGGATTTGATGTAGTGGGGGAAGCAAACAATGGAATAAAAGCTGTAGAGTTATATAAAAAGGAAAAACCAGATGTAGTTACAATGGATATAACGATGCCAGATATGGATGGTATTGAAGCTGTTAAGGCAATAAAAGGATTTGATGCAGGTGCAAAAATTATAATGTGCTCTGCAATGGGACAGCAGACTATGGTTATGGATGCTATAAAAGCTGGAGCTAGAGATTTTATAGTAAAGCCTTTTCAACCAGATAGAGTTTTAGAGGCAATAAATAAAGTAGTAGCTTCCTAGTAAATAATTTACAATGCGTAATCAATTTACAATGCACGATGCACAATTCACAATTAAGGATGATTTTCTGTTGTCACAGGAAATCTAAAATATAGCGCTATTGAAGCAAAGCTTCAATAAGCTTCAAATTTAAAATTTTTCGCAGCATAGCGGAGAAAAATCTACCAAAATTGTGAATTGTCAATTGTGAACTGTGAACTGTGCATTGTGAATTGTTAATTGTGCATTGTTAAAGGTAATCAGAAATTAAAAGTTTATGGATGGTATAAAGGTAGCATGGTTTATTACGAAAACTATCAAGTAGAGTTAAATTTATTGTAAACTTTAAACAGTTGGATAGTATACGCCATATATTTAATTTCTGATTCCATCTGGTAAGCAGAAAATTAAGATCTGAAATTTTATGCAAAATACTTGTTACGTAGTTTGTGTACCTGTGTATATGGAGGTGTAAATATGCAAGTTGTTATATTTAGATTAAATAACGAACAATTTGCTGTAGAAACAGCTAAAGTTCAAAGTATAAATAATTCTATGGAAATAACAAAAGTCCCAAAGGCGCCAGCTTACATAAAGGGACTTATAAATTTAAGGGGAAATGTAATATCTCTCCTGGATATAAATCTTTTGATGGATATTCCGAAAGCTGAGATAAGCGAAAACAGCATACTCATACTGGAAATGGAAGATGAATTAGTGGGAATAACAGTAGATCAGGTGGATGAAGTTTTAGATGTAGAAGAAAATGCTATTGAAAAGATAAACGATGAAGGAAAAAAAGTCTATATAGAGGGAATAATAAATTTTAAAGACAGCATAGTTACTTTAATTGATATAGACAAACTTCTTTCAAATTAGAATTTTCTTAAGAAATGAGGGAAGAGAATGGCAGATGTATTATCACAGAATGAAATAGATGATCTTTTAGCTGCCTTATCTGCTGGAGAGCTTACTCCGGATGAAGTACCCAAAGAAGAGGAAAAACAGAAAGTAAAACCTTATGATTTTAGAAGTCCCCAAAAGTTTTCTAAAGATCATATAAGGACTCTTGAACTTATTCATGACAATTATGCCAGAATAATTTCAAATTATTTAACTGCCCAGGTTAGAGCTAACGTAAAAGTAAAAGTGGAATCTGTGCAGCAAATAACTTATGAGGAGTTTATCCATTCTGTACCTAATCCCACTGTTTTAACTATATTTAAAATGCCGCCTTTAAGCGGGTCTATTTTATTTGAAGTAAATCCGCAATTTGTATATCAAATTATAGACTTGCTCTTAGGGGGAAGTGGTAAAGGAAAATACAAAGTTAAGGAATTTACTGATATAGATAAAAATATTATAAAAGTTGTCAATGAAGGTCTTATATCAAATTTGAAATTGGCATGGGAAGATGTAATGCCTGTAGAAACAGAAGTGGAAGGAATTGAGACAAATCCTGCACTAAATCAGACACTTGCACCTAACGACCCTGTTGCACTTATAACTTTTTCAGTGGAAATGGGAAATAGCAGTACTTTTATAAACATATGCATTCCTTATTTAAGTATAGAAAAGGTACTTGATAAATTAGTAGTTCAATACTGGTTTCAGGACAGTGATGAAGATATATTGAATGAGTCCAGAGAAAAGCTTAGGAATAGATTAGATATAGTTGATGTAGAGCTCACTGCCATACTTGGTACGGTAGATGTTACGATACAAGAATTTTTGAATCTTAATGTGGGAGATGTATTGACCCTAAAGGAAAAAACTACAAGCCCTGTGAAGCTAATGGTGGAAGATAAGGTGTATTATTATGGAAAGCCTGGTGTAATAGACAAAAACATGGGCGTTGAGATATTAGATATTTTAGATAAGGATGTGGAAAATTATGAGTAATGGATTTCTTTCACAGGAAGAAATAGATGCACTTTTAAATGGAGGAGAAAGTACGCCGGATCCACCATCAGAAACAAATTCTCAAGATGCCCCACAGTTGTCTGATATAGAAAAAGATTTACTTGGAGAAATAGGAAATATATCCATGGGATCTGCATCTACGGCACTTTCTACAATAATAAACCAGCAGGTAAATATAACTACTCCGGTGGTAGTTGTAACTACTCTTAAAGAGTTGAAAAATGAATTTGAAATTCCAAATGTTGCTTTGGAAGTTAAATATACAGAAGGTATAATAGGGGAAAACTTACTGGTAATGAAAATTACAGATGCAGCTGTAATTGCAAGTCTTATGATGGGCGGAGACGGTAAAATAGATCCAGATATTAAAGAATTAGGCGAAATAGAAATAAGTGCAGTATCTGAAGCTATGAATCAGATGATAGGGTCTGCAGCCACTTCTATGGCTACTATGCTTATGAGGGAGGTAAATATATCTCCTCCTGTGTCTAGAGTATGGAATGATCTTACAAAGCCTCTTGCTGAAGGAATAGCTGAGGATGAGACAGTTGTAAAAGTATCATTTTCCCTTAAAATAGGAGAACTGGTAGATAGTAACATGATGCAGATTTTACCTATGGATACGGCTAAAAAAGTAGTTTCTATAATGATGGGTCAGGAAGAAACAGCACAAGAAGAACCGGCTCCTAGTGTACCTGAAAAAACAGCACAAGAAGAACCGGCTCCTAGTGTACCTGAAAAGGAGAATGTTACTCCTCAGCCTGAACCGCAGCCTATGCAGCAGCAATCGCAACCGGTATCAGCACAGCCCCAAATGGAGCAAAGTACACCGGTGTATGAGAAGCCTATAGAAACAAATGTAAATAGGCAACCTGTAGAAGTCAGTCGGGCATCTTTTCAGCCTCTTGGCAAACAGTCAGATACAGAAGTTGTTCCTAAAAATATAGATCTTATACTGGATGTACCTCTTGAAATATCAGTAGTACTTGGCAGGACTAAAAAGAATATTAAAGATATATTGAATCTGGGAACAGGTTCTCTTATAGAATTGGATAAATTGGCAGAGGAACCTGTGGAGATACTAGTAAATGGTAAGAAAGTAGCCTATGGAGAAGTAGTAGTAATAGATGAAAACTTTGGAGTTAGGATAACGGGAATTGTAAGCAATGAGGAAAAAATTAAATCTTTAGGAAAATAAAATTATTGTAAATATGAAATTTAAGAATAGGGTGTGTATTGTAAAAGCTATACATACCTTATTTTTAATTTTTAATATAATAATATTTATTTGTGTATTAAAGTGGAAACATATAGGGATTTTTTGTTTAAAATAAGCAATTTATCATAAATTCAAAGTATAAATATTGAAGATATATACTCGATAATGTTACTAGCAAAGAAAATTGATATTTGAAGTAGTTATGGTTAGGGGTGTATTTTTATGAAAATAAATGGGATCAATTCCAGTAAACCGGTAAACTTTTACAATAAAAACAATGTAGAAAAAAGTTTAAAGAGCGAAACAATCAGCAAGGATTCCATTCACATATCATCTATAGGAAAGAGTCTCAGCTCTTATTCTTTAGATGATAAACTTGTAAATTCTAAAGAGAGGGTAGAAAGCATAAAAAAGTCCATAGAAAACGGAACTTATAAAGTAGATACTAAGCTTGTAGCACAAAAAATTATAGATAATATGGATGGTGATATATAGAACTTTGATATATTCAGGAGGTGATGTAGTTGGAACTGGAGTTGTCTGAGATTATGATAGAAGAATATAAGATGCTCAAATCACTTTATGAGGCTTTAATTGAACAAAATAAATATCTTGTGGAAAGACAGGTGTTTTTATTAGATAAAATAGTAAAAGTTATAGAAGAAAGAAGCAGAAATGTGGCAAGGCTGGAGGTTCAAAGAAGAAAGATAACTGGAGACAGACCTATGAGAGAGATTATAGGAGAATCAGGAGATAAAAATTTAGAAAAAGTATATTTAGATATAGTTAACTTGCTTGAAAAGATGAAATTTCAAAAAGATACAAATGAAGCCCTTGTAAAACAGTGGCTTGGTTTTGCAAATCAAATGCTTAGGACACTGAATCCAAACAGAGGAGCAAAAACCTATAATGCATTTGGAAGAAGCAGATAAATAAAAATAAGGAGTTGAATTAAATGCCTGGGTTATTTTCAATATTTAATACAGCAAAAAGCGGACTTTTTTCCCAGCAAACTGCCATAAATGTAACATCCCACAATATAGCAAATACTAACACAGATGGATATTCAAGGCAGAGGGCTACGATGGTGACTACAACGCCCTACACCTTGCCAAGTATGGATAGTGCGGCTGGCGCAGGACAACTTGGTACGGGAGTAACTGTAGAATCCATTGAGAGAATAAGGGACAGTTTTTTGGACTATCAGATAAGGGTAGAAAAGGGGGTTAATGGACAATATAAAGCCCGTGATAAATACTTGAGTCAGGTAGAAAATATACTGGGAACAGATGTTGAATCGTCAGGTACTGGAATATCTTCACTTATACAGAAATTTTTTAGTTCCTGGCAGTCGCTCTCCACATCATCTCAGAATCAAAGTACAGTGAAAGAGCAGGCCTATCAACTTACAAATGAATTAAACCATACTTATTCACAGATTTCAAATATTAAAACCAATACTAATACGGAGATAAAAAATGTAGTAGTAAATGTAAATAGTATATTGGGAAAGATATCTGATTTGAACCAGCAGATAAAGGATACAAAAACATCAGGACAAAACCCAAATGATCTTTTAGACAGCAGAGATTTGCTTTTAGATAATCTCAGCAGTGAATTTGGAATAAGCATTACCAATAAAGATTATGATGGAATTGATGTGACTACTTCAAGTAGTGCTTCAGTTGAGAAAGATAATGGTTCTGCACCATTACTAAAAGGAAAACCTCTTAATATAGTTCAATCTGACAATCCGGATGATACAAACGTAGCTACATTTTCATATATAACTAGTATAACAGCTCAAACTGATTCTAGTGGTAATGTTACAAAAGATAGTAATGGAAATACTGTGTATAAAGTAGATTATTATAAAAAAGGAGATACTCTTACGGATGCTAACAAAATAACTATATATGTGGGGATGACATCGGATCAAGAAAAAGAATTAGATGAAAACAGAGTACTCTGGGCTGATAAAAATGGAGTTGCATATAAAGTTACGGGAGGACAGGATCCATCAGGTAAAGCAGCAGCAGTTGTTGATGGAGTGAAATTAGATGGTACTTCTACAGATCCAATAAACTTTAGTGAGCTGGCTCTTTTTAAACCTCCAACAGGTGAACTCAAAGGCTATATGTCGGTGCAGAACAACATAGATGATTATCAAGATGAACTCAATAAATTTGCAAAGGGACTGGCACTTTCTGTAAATGCAATAATAAGCCAGAGCAGTACATGGGTAAAGGACAATCCTACGGATGGTTCTTCAGAAGGTGGGATAAATAATTTCTTTGTAAATGCAGATCAAAAAGATTCATCTAGCTATTCAGCAGCAGATGAAAACAATATAACAGCAGCCAATATAACAGTAAATATGGCAATAATGAATGACCCATCTAAAATAAAGGTAGATAGTAAATATGATTCAAAGGGAAATTCACTCAGCACTAATACTGATGGAAACAGGGCAGTAGCTGTGGCACAGCTTGCCAATAGTCTTATGAATATTAGAAGCATAAACACTGATAAGGATACCTCAACGGGAGCACCAGATATTAGAAGTGACAGAAGTGATTTGTTAAAGAACATATTTACATCAAATGATAAGATAAACAATGTATACTCTGTAGGAAAAGTAGATGGAGGATCTACTTTAGATAACTATTTTAATGACCTGGTAAATAAGGTTGGAAATCATGAACAGGAAGCCAAACAGGCAGTAGAAACTGAAACTGTCCAGCTTCAAAGCTATACCCAGTCTAGAGAAGCAACCTCTGGAGTTTCAATTGATGAAGAAATGACAAATCTCATTCAATTTCAGCACTGTTATCAGGCAAATGCAAAGATGATATCAACAGTGGATGAACTTTTGGATGTGGTTATAAACCAACTTAAGAGATAGATAACAAAGTTCAAATATCAAATAACAATTATATTTTTTCTTTGATATTTGAACTTTGAAATAAAGGATGTGATTGAGTTTTGAGAATAACGAATAAAACACTATCGAACAATTTTTTAGCGGATATGCAGAGAAATCTTACAAATTTAAGTAATATTCAGCAGCAAGTATCCTCTACGAAGAATTTTTCAAAGCCTTCTGATGATCCAATAAATGTTGAAAGAGCTATGCAGCTTCAAAGTTCTGTAAATTATACCACTCAGTATGGTTCAAATATAAAAACTGCAAATACATGGATGGAAACAACAGACACTACTTTAGGGCAAATAGGAACTGTACTTAGTAATATAAGAAACAATTTAGAGCAAGCAGGTGGAGTTTATACACAAGATGAAAAAGATAAAATTAATGATGCAGCAAGTCAGGAAGTAGACCAGCTTGCCACGTTATTTAATACAAATTTTGAAGGGGAATATATATTTGGGGGAACCGCAGGACTTTCAAAGCCAATAACTACAACTACTGATCCTAATACCAAAATTGTTACATTACAATATGCTGACAAAGATGGAAATATAGTGCATGATCTTCCTGATGTAGTGTCTAGCGGATTTGACAAAAGTAATTGGGAAGGTAAAAATATAACATTTAATGTTGCTGGAAAAGATTATACAGTAACTTTAAAAACTTCTTATTCGGGAATAGATGATGTCATTAGTGATTTAAATAATAAAATACAAAGTAATAATGTTACACCAACTCCAGCTAATCCCGCTACTTCAACTGATCCTGGAGTTAGAGATAAAATTAATGTAGTAAAAACAAATGACGGTAACATAAAATTTATAGCTGTAAATAGTAGTGATAATATAACAATGACTGCTTCAGATATATCTGACCTGTCATCTGTAATTGGAAAACAACTTTCCAATATGACTATGGAAAATATAGGTGCAGATAAAAACATAGAAATTTCTCAGGGAGTAGTGCTATCTTATAATGCTACAGCATCAGATATAATGCAATATGGGAGTAATTATAACACAACTTCAGGAGATAGTATAAACGCACTTATGGATAGAATACAGCATCATTTGGCAGGACAAGTTTTATCTGATAAAAGGTCTGATGGAACTACAGCTGTAGCATCTACCGATTCAGATGCAGTAAATATACCAGATTCAAATGGGACGGCACATTATTATGCGTGGATAAAGGATGCAAATAGCGAAGACGAAGCAAAAAAACAATTAATGGGACAGGATCTTACAGATATAGATGCAGCCTCGAAAAAGGTTCTTCAAGTTCGCTCAAAGATAGGTGCAAAAGAAAAGAGAATGAGTGATTTGAGTACTCAAAATAAATCCTCAATAACAGACCTAAAAGAGGTACTTTCGAAAACAGAGGATATAGATATAACTCAGAAAACTATAGAATATTACACCTCTATTACAGTTTACCAGGCATGTTTGCAAACTGGTGGGAAAATAATGCAGCCTACACTTCTGGATTATGTTAAATAGAGTTAATTATTAACTCAACTTTCGCACATATAAAATTTTTTTAAAGAACAAAGTACAAAGTTCAAATATCAAATAAGGATAATTTTCTTCCTAATGTCAGAAAATATTAAAATTATAGATTTCCTGAGGTACGAGAGAAATCATCTTTATCTGTTCTTTGTTATTTGAACTTTGTTATTTTCAAAAGTTGAATTATTAACTATACACTATTAATTGAACATAGAGGGAGATAACAATGAAATTAAACACAAAATATCATGGAGTACTAAACTATGAAGAAAAAGATATAATAATGTTTCAAAAAGGTATCCCAGGTTTTGGAAATTTAAAGAAATTTATATTGGTTCCAGCAGAGGAAAATAAATTATTTTATATACTTCATTCTATTGAAGATGTTAATATTGGAATTGTGGTGGTTTCACCTTTTAATGTATTGAAAAGTTATGAATTTGATTTAAATGAAGTTAAAGTATCTGAGCTTAATATAAAAAGCCAGAAAGATATTATAGTAGTAAATACAGTTAACTTGAGCTCCAAACTAGAAAATATAACAGTTAATTTGAAAGCTCCCATAATAATAAATAAGAATGAAAATATTGGGGAACAATTAATACTGGATGAAGTTGATTATCCAATAAAATACCCACTTTTTAAGGGGGAGTTTTAATTGCTAGTTATAAGTAGAAAAAAAGGTGAGTCACTGCTTTTAGGAGAAGATATAGAAATAACTGTTGTAAAAGTAGAAGAGGGAACTGTTAAACTTTCTATATCTGCACCTAGAAATATAAAAATACTTAGAAAAGAACTTTACAAGGAAGTAGAAGAGGAAAATAAAAATGCAGTAGCTTCAGATACGAGCATATTGAAAAAATTAAAAAAATAGATTTATTACAGGAATAATAGAGGAGTGTTTAGCATGGAAGTTAAAGGTATAGGTCAAGGAGGACAAATATCCGTAAATCCGAATGGAACGAGCAGCAATGTTGAAGCTTTAAATAATACATCTGAGTATAATGTAAATACGGATTTATCTAATAAAGAAATGCAAAGTGATAATGGAAAAAATGTAAGTGAAAAGGATGTAAAAAAAGCTGTAGATAAATTAAATAAATTAATGGAAGATACACCAACTCATTTACAATATGAAGTATATGGCAAATTCAAAGATATAATAGTAAGTATAGTAGATACTAGTACTAACAAAGTAGTAAAAGAAATACCACCTAAGAAGATAGTGGATATGGTAGATAAGCTTTGTGAATTGGCAGGGGTTTTTCTAGACAAAAAAGTATAACTATTATTCTAAGTTAAGAGTTAATAGTTAAAGAACAAAGTGCAAAGTTCAAAGAACAAATAATGAAGAGTTTCGGTATTCACTGAAAATCTATCAAATTTGAACTTTGATATTTGAACTTTGAACTTTACGGAATAAAAGTGGGGGGGATTTTAATGGAATTTAGATTAAATAAAATAGACCCGGAAACTCGCCGTAGAGTAGAAGAAACTACAAGTGCAGGAAAAGTTCATAATAAGTCAGGAATTTTTATAAATAAAGACTATAAAGGTAAAGAAAAAAGTGGTCAGGGAGATTTTAAGTCAGAGCTTAGCAAGTATAAGCAGGGAAAAAATAAAAAACGTATTTTTGTAGAGGCAAGCAAAGTGGAAAAAGTTGAAGTAAAAGCTTTTAAAGAAGAAAAGGAAAACCTTTCAAGAGATAAGGAAAGAGGAAGCATTTTAGATGTTAAGAAGTAAAATAATAAATATCAAAGGACAAATATCAAATAATGAGGATTTTTGGTTAGCACCAAAAATCAACCAAATTTGATATTTGAACTCTAATCTTTGAACTTTAAGAAAAATGGAGGTGCAGGAAATGTATGCAGGAAATGCTTATAAAACGTATAAAAGTAATAGCGTAAATTATGCCTCAAAGGAACAGCTCCTTTTGATGCTGGTAGACGGGGCATCAAAGTTTTCAAAAATAGCAAGACAGGCAATGATGGACAAGGATATAAAAAAGGCTCACGAAAATATAATCAAGACTCAGAATATATTTAATGAACTTATGATATCTTTAGATGTTTCCAAAGCAGGAAAATGGGGACAATCTCTTATGAGTGTATATGATTTTATAGTTAGAAGATTAGTAGATGCAAATATGAAAAAAGATGTAAAAATAATGGATGAGGTAATTCCATTAATAGAAGATGTTAGAAGCACATGGGAAGAAGCTTATAAGATTTCTAAAACAAGCAAGTAAGAGTTAGAAATTAGGAGTTAAGAGTGAATGAAATTTTTTTTACTATGTTCATAAAAACTAATATTAAATTTTAAATTTTCTGAAGCAGAGCGAAAAAAATCATCCATAACTATTAATTATTAACTATACACTATTAATTAAATAAAAGGGGAGGTTATAAATATGAGTGATGTAAGTTCAGTAACATCCGGTACTACTGGTGCCGGCGGCGGTAATATGATTAGATTAACAGGTTTGGCATCAGGTCTTGATGTGGATGCATTAGTAAAAAAAATGATGACAGGGGAACAGACGAAACTTGACCAGGCACAGCAGACACAGCAGACTGAGCAGTGGAAGCAAGAGGCATATCAAGATATTATTAAGAACATAAAGGATTTGCAAAGTAGTTTTTTTGATTCAGGAAGTTCAGATAAAAATATTTTATCACAATCAAATTTTGCACCATTTACTATAAGTGCTGCTGATGGAGCGTCTGCAGTGGATACATCAGTGGCAACATTTACTCCAATGGTTGGAGCACAGACAGGAAAATATTCAGTATCAGTTGTCCAATTAGCTAAAGGAGCTGGAGTAGTTAATAATTTAACTGATAAATCACTTTCTCAAAAATTAAGTAGTCTTGGATTAAGTGGTGATATATCATTAAAGCTAAGTACCGATGGAGGAACAACTACTAATGAAATTAAATTAACTGTTACAGATACTTCAACTTTGGGTGATTTAGTCAATGCTATAAATAACCAAGGCTCTGGAAATGTAAAGGCGAGCTTTAGCGAACTTACAGGTCAATTTAAATTAACTACAGCTAATACTGGAAGCAATACAAGTTTAATGATACAAAATGGAACTACAGCAGGACTTTTTACCATGCTTGGTTTTTCTTCTACAACTACTGCGGCTAAAATTGACCAAAATGGTGGTACTGCTACTATTAGTAATGGTAGTACTGTTGATGTAGATCCAACAAAAGTTCAAAAAGCTAAAGATGCAAAAGTAAATATCACTGCACCTAATGGAAGTGCAACAAATATAATTAAGTCAAGCAATAATTTTACTATAGATGGAATGAATTATATGTTATCAAGTGAGGGGACTGACAGCGACCATCCTGTTACTACATCGGTAAATATTGGATCAGATACGAGTAAGGTATATGATAAAATCAAATCATTTATAGATAAATATAATGCCATAGTAGACGATATTCAAACAAAACTCACTGAAAAGCCAAATCCTGATTATAAACCTTTGACAGATGCACAAAAAGCTCAAATGACTACTTCGCAGATTACAGCTTGGGAAACTAAAGCTAAAGTAGGTATTCTTAGAAATGATGATAACCTTGAAAACATGCTTAATGATCTATCTACGGCGTTTACTACGTCAGTAAATAATGTTGGACTTTCGTTAGGTCGTTATAGCAGTAATAATTTTGGTATAGATACATCTAAAGATTATACTACACCTGCTCATATTGATATAGTTGATCCAGAACAATTAAAAACGGCTATAGCAACTAAGGGTGATCAAATATGCAAAATGTTTACCAATATGTCTGCTATTCCAAATACTACAGCACAGGATGGTACTGTAGAATACGACAGCAGCCTTACACAATATAAACAAGATGGAATTTTTACTAGAATTTCAAAGATATTACAAAAAAATGTCGGATATACAAACACAACTTTTAATAGTGCTGTACTGACTTCTTTTGCAAATAAGCAGTACGACTTTACTCTTACAGGAACTGGAGGGAAAAATACACTTCCAGATCAAATATATGAACAGCAGGTTAAAATAAAAGATATTAAAACAAAAATGGCTACTAAGCAGGAAAAATATTACCAGCAATTCTCCAAACTGGAAACTGTAATGAATCAATTAAATGCTCAACAGTCAGAATTGTCTTCTATGCTTGGAAGCTGATATGAAAATTAAAATGGAGAATAAATGATGGATTTATATTTGGAAAAAGATATGGAGAATTTAAGGAATATTACCTGTGAACTTATTAATAAACTTGAGAATGATGATTATGATGGACTTGAAAGCTTAATGAGTGAAAGACAGAAGTTGTTGGATAATTTAAAAGAGTTGAATTGTACAAAAGAACAATATAATGATGCAGTCAAACAATTTAAAATAATTGATTTTCAGAATAAATTATCAAAAATGATGTTTGAAAAGAAAAAAGATTTAAGAAGAAAAATTGATGATATATCTCAAAAAAGAACTTTAACAAAAAGTTATAGTAGACATATAGGTACTACTATATTTAGCAAAAAAATATAATTATAGTATTTGTACAAAATAAATAAAAAGTCGAAAAAAGTAGTAAAGTAAATAAAAATAGTAACGATAAAATAAATAACAAAGTTCAAAGAACAAATAACAAAAAATGAAGATTTTCAGCTTTAGCTGAAAATCAACCTAATTTGAACTTTGATATTTAAACTTTGAACTTTATTTTGTTAGTAAACCTGAAGTTAATAGACAATTCATAATTGTCAATTGACTAAGGTTTTAACTATAAATAAAACGGGCAAGGACGCCCATTTAAAATTCAAGGAGGAATTTTTTATGATAATTAATCACAATCTTATGGCAAACAATGCTATAAGAAATATGAACATCAATTCAGGTAATGCAAGCAAATCAATGCAAAAACTTTCTTCAGGTTTAAGGATTAACAGTGCAGCAGATGATGCAGCAGGACTATCAATATCAGAAAAGATGAGAGCTC
>ENA-UOOE01001122-UOOE01001122.1-fermentation-metagenome-genome-assembly--contig:-NODE-1122-length-23532-cov-388.636964_pt1 | contig 23532 bp, 14 predicted proteins | sample MGYA00245776_ERZ724021 | MGnify/ENA primary metagenome ERZ724021 (study PRJEB28704, sample SAMN03018321) | fermentation metagenome | biome: anthropogenic terrestrial biome; feature: soil... | reverse complement strand
TCTCTTTTTTCGGCTAATAACACGTTTATTGCGGGGAATATGGTGACAGGTAGTGCTTATTATGGGATATACCTCTCCAATTCGAGTAATAGCACCATTTTTGAAAATAGTATAATAAACAATAGTGGTGATGGCGTATATCTTTGTGGAAATTCTTCAGCCAATATTAACTTTAACAGAATAACTGGAAATGCAATGTATGGGCTTTATAATGATGGTAGTGGAACAGTAGATGCTACAAATAACTGGTGGGGAACTAACAATCCAGTGGGTATAGTTGGTGGAGTTAATTACACTCCATGGCTCATTTTGAACGTGTCTACCACCCCTACAATTGTGGGTAGTAATGGTAATTCTACAGTTACTGTGGATTTATCCCATAACAGTCAGGGAAATGATAGTAGTCCTTCTGGCAGTGTTCCTGATGGTATACCTGTGAACTTCACTACAGATATGGGGACTGTGACGAGTGTGGCTTATACACGAAAAGGAAAGGCTGTTGTAACTTTTAATAGTGGATCGGCCACTTCGGGTATGGCAACTGTCACGGCTACAGTTGATAACCAGGCAGTACAGACTAATGTAACTATTGATACGATAGCTCCAAGTGTAGATACAAGTCTTGGAAGTGGAATTTATGGTGCAAATCAAAGTGTGACTTTGAATGCTTCTGATAATTTGGATCCAAGCCCTGTGATCTATTATACAATGGATGGTAGTGATCCACAACAAAACGGTACTTTATATACTCATCCAATAACTTTAACCGCCACTACGTTGCTTAGATATGCAGCAGTTGATACAGCAGGTAATTGGAGTCCTGATTATTCCCAAAATTACACAATAGATACTGTACCTCCTACTGTGACTATTAATGTTACAGGTGGGGTTTATAATACTACACAAACTGTAACTCTAACGGCTTCTGATAATCTGGATTCAAATCCTGTGATTTATTATACTACGGATGGTAGTACACCAACAACTTCCAGTACAGTCTACAATGCTCCAATTGTACTTCAAATGAATGATACAAAGAGAACTATCACTGATTTGAAGTTTATGGCTGTTGACATGCTTGGTAACCATGCTCAAGTTCAAAATGAAACCTATATTCTAACACTCCCAGTTGTAGATATTAACACTAACAACTGTTACTCTACAATTCAAGAGGCTATAAATGACCCTTTAACCCTCAATGGCCATATTATTGAGATATACTCAGGAACCTATGTGGAAAATATTGTTCTAACTAAAGATCTTATCCTAAAATCTGTTGCTGGTGAAAGTGTAACAGTTCAAGCTGCAGATTATTCTCAACCTGTTATAACCCTAACCACCCTGGCTAACGGCTCTACGATACAGGGAATAAATATAACTGGTGGTTTATATGGAATCTATCTAGAATCCGTTGACAACTGCAACATAAATGAAAACAATATAACTAGAAACCAACAGGGAATTTATATTCATGCAGGTTTAAGTAATTCCCTTAGCAAAAACAATATAATCAACAATTATGGGGATGGTATCATTTTTGATACATCCTTAAACAACACAATCTCAGAGAATAATATAATAAATAACTACGGTTACGCATTATATTCAATTTCTTCCTCAAATAATACTTTCATTAACAATAACATGTCTGAGAACGATAAGGGAATTTATCTTGAGACTTCCCCTTTGAACACACTTAAAAACAATACCTTTGCAAATTATGGTGAAAATTTAAAAGTTACTGGAAATTCTATACAGGATTATGTTCAGGATATCGATACGAGTAATGTTGTAAATGGTAATCCAATTTATTACCTTGTAGGGCAGAGTGGCTTGGTATTTGAGGGTGTGCCTATGGGATACTTAGCATTAATCTCCTGCAACAACATAATTGTGAAAAATATTGCTTCTTCTATGGATAATCCATTTGGTGATCTTGATGTTACTCTTATAAACACTACCAGCTCTTTAATTGGAAATTGTAGTGTGACTGGAATATATTCTGAAAATTCATCAAACAACATATTTTATGAAAATAATGTTAATGGCCAGATTTATCTTAAATCTTCTGATAATAACATAATCTCAGGCAATTATGTTTATTACTACCACAGGGGCCCTGTAGCGCTGGCCTTAAGTGCAAAATATTTATCTAATGATAATAATGCTAATTACAGCGCAATATACCTTGAATCATCTAATAACAACAGGATAACAAGTAATTATTTCAATGGAATTACTCTCTTAAATTCAGTAAATAACACAATTTCAGATAACAACATAACAAATACATATTCCTATGGAATTTACTTAGATTCCTCTTCAAACAATGTTCTCTCAAATAATAACATAAATTCCGTGAGTAAAGGAATTTATATTTACAACTCTTCAAATAACTCAATCACAGCAAATAATGTGTCAAATACCTATGATTATGGTATTTATATTGATAACTCTCCAGAGAACACATTACGGAATAATACCCTTACAAATAACTCAAGATACAATTTTGGTATTACTGGGGATGATATCTCAGATTACATTGAGGATATTGATACGAGTAACACTATAAATGGTAATCCTATTTACTACCTTGTAGGGCAGAGTGGCTTGGTATTTGAGGGTGTGCCTATGGGATACTTAGCATTAATCTCCTGCAACAACATAACCATTAAAAACGTTTTAAACGCGGAAAATAATACGCCACTTGCTCAAAACGACGTAGCTCTATTAATGGTAAATACTACCAATTCCACAGTTGAAAATTGTAACATGACCAATAATGAAAATGGAATCTGTATTTACAACTCTTCAAATAATACTATTTCAGGAAATAACGTTTGTTTGTACCCTTATGGAACTTATGGAATTCACATGGAAAATTCTAATAATAATACTATCAAACAAAACATTTTCAAATCAGATTATACTGGATATTTGGAGTATGGGGCATATCTTAAAGCTTGTTTCAACAATACAATTCTAGAAAACATTATTCAAAACAATATTTACCTAGATTCATCACTTGGTAACTTAATATCTGGAAATAATGCATCAACAATTGCTCTTGAATCTTCTTCCAACAATACAATTTCTAATAATAATGTTTCATCTATTTCTCTGGATTTATCTTCAAACAATCTTATTTCTGGAAATAATATAAATGATACAGATATTTACAATACTAACGATCATAGTGGAATTCTTATTGAATCTTCATCAGATAACCACATTGTAGGAAATAATATCTCGGGGGATGAAACTTCATTTGAACACTTTTGTGGAATTTCACTTAGTAACTCCTCTGAAAACACAATATCCGGAAATAATTTTTCAAGATATTACAGGGGAATAAGTATCTTCAACTCGATTTCCAATAGTATATTCCAAAATAATCTAATTAGTACCATATATTCGTTTGAAATTTCTTATGGAATCTCTTTTTGGGAATCTGCTGTTTATGGTATCACTCTAGATGGATTATCTTATAACAATACGCTCTATGAAAACAATATAACCCACAACTGTTATGGCTTTTATCTGCACGCTGTATCAAACAATTCTATAAGAGAAAACAGTATAATTCAATCGTGGGTTGGAATTTTAATGGAAGGTTCTTCTAATAATGAAATATCCACAAACAATATCTCTAATGGAACTTACGGAATTTATATGGCCCCATTTTATTCGAACTTAGGATCTGATAACAATACTATTTCAGGAAATAACTTGTTGAACAACAATTTTGTAGGAATTCGTGTTGTTTCATCTTCAGGAAATAATTTCACTGGAAATAACATCATCAATGATGAAAAGGGTATCTGGTTCCAATCATCTTTCAACAACACAATTTCTGGCAATAGTATAACTAATAATTGTGCTAACGCAGGTGAGGGGCTTACATATATTGGTGGTGCAGGTAGTGGACAGGGTATCTGTTTGGAATCTTCTTCCAATAATAATATCTCAGAAAATATTGTTAGTAATAATTCTGTTGGTGGGATCTACTTAGATAATGCCTCAAATACTAATAAAGTATCCAAAAATACTGTTTCTGGTAATGGGAATAATATAAATCTACACATAGTTACATATGAAACGAATTACAACTTTGTTAGTGGAATATTCGTTGGTGGTAATGCTAATATAATTTCTGAGAATGTTGTGATGAATAATGGTCTTAACACCTCTGTTTCTGCGGACAATTTAAAAGGTAATGGTTGTAATGGTATACTGTTTACAGGTGATAATGCAACGATTTTTGGAAATACTGTTACAGGTAATGGTTGTAACGGAATAATGGTTTTAGGTTCTGATAAAGAAATTTTAAACAATACAATCGCTTTTAATGGGGCTAATGGTATCTATATTTTTACCAATGAAGTAAATGTTTCTAATAACATCCTTCATGATAATGATGCCAATGGAATTTATCTGAAGGGGGATAACTCCCAAATTTCACAAAATTCCATCTACAACAATTCCGAAAATGGAATAAACGTGAACGGTTCCAACGTCACTGTTTCAAAAAATATAGTAAATAACAATAATTCCACAGGGATATTGGTTAGTGGTAGTTACTCCAATGTTTCTGGAAATACCGTGACCAATAACAAAAGTAAGGGGATCTTGATCAGTGGTGATTATGCTGATGTCTCTGGAAACACGGTAGAATATTCTAATGATATTGGAATATTCATTTCTGGAATTAATTCAAATGTTTTGCACAACACTGTGAATTCTAATAATAATACTGGAATATCAATCACAGGCAACAATTCAAATCTGTCTGGAAATTCTGCTGTAAACAATACTGCTAATGGAATTTCGGTGCTTGGTGATAATTCGGTTATATCTGGTGATAATGTTATTCATGATAATTGTGAAAATGGGCTTTATGTTGTTGGGAACAATATAGTTCTTACTGGGTTTAATATTTACAGTAATGGTCAGGACGGAATTTATGCCACTGGAAATAACTTAACAATCTCAGAAAACACGGTAAATGGTAATGGATGTAATGGTATCGTGCTTTCAGGGCTTAATCTTGTTGTTTCGAAAAATACTGTTAAAAATAATGGTAATAATAAAAATACCTCCTATTGGGCTTCTTATGATGATGGCAATGGATTGGTCATCTCCGGAGATGGTGCTATTATTTCTGGCAATGTCATAAGTGGCAATGGTAATAATGTAACTTTATCTTCCGTTGACGGATCTTATTATAATGGTAACAGTGGAATCCTGATTTCAGGTAATAATGTGATTGTCTCTGAAAATATTGTAACTAACAATGGTGATAATGTAGGAATAAACGCTATTTGGGGAGATTGCAACGGTAAAGGCAGTACAGGTATTTCTGTTACAGGTGAAAATGCTAACGTTTATGGAAACACAGTAACTGGAAATGGAAACACTGTAAACATTTCCACAGAATATGGAGGTTCTTATAATGGTAACTGCGGTATTTCAGTGTTTGGCAATAGTGCAAATGTCTCTGGAAACGTTGTAACTGACAATGGAGATAATACCACAACAAGATCTGACTTAGGTAATCTTTCTTTATGGGGAAGTTTCAGTGTTAATGGAAGTACGGGGATACTCGTTTCTGGGGACAATTCAACTGTTTCAGGAAACACTGTAAATAATAATGGGGATAACACAACAGTATATGCTAATTATGGATGTAATGACGATAGTGCCTCAGGAATAGGAGTTATAGGAAATAATGCCCATGTCTATGAGAATATCTTGAAAGGTAATGGTAACAACAAAACAATCTCCTACCTTTATGGTGGTGGTTTTGACAATAAAGGTGCAGGAGTAGTTGTAACTGGTAATAATGCTAATGTTTCAGGAAACACGGCTATGGCAAACAGTAATGGAATATCACTTATAGGGGATAATGGAACTCTTACAGGTAATACTGCTGCTAGTAATGTTGGCAATGGAATTAAGGTTACTGGAAAAAAACCAGTCATTACAAGTGATAATGTTATTCATGATAATGGTGGCTATGGGCTTTATGTGACTTCGGATAACATAAATCTTAGTGGATTTGATATCTACAACAATGGTCTCGATGGAATTTATGCACCTGGACAAAATGTGACTATCTCTAACAATAAAATAACCAATAATGGTGGCAATGGAATATCAGTAACTGGTGATAACGAAATTGTTACAGGAAACACAGTGACCAACAAAGGTAACATAGGAATATCCATTTGGGGTAATAATGCATTTGTTTATAATAATGTTGTGATTAATAGTATTGAGAATGGAATATCGATTAATGGTATTAATGCAACGGTTTCATGGAATACTGTAAAAAACAGCACAATTGATGGAATATTCATCACATATTATAGTACAAAGCTTTTGGATGGCGAGTTAGCCAATGCAAATGTTTTAAATAATATAATTACTGATTGTGGCGGTTCGGGAATAGTTGTTAATGGTAATTATGCACTTATATCTGAAAATACACTTAGTAATAATGGTAAAAACGGATCAGATGGTGGCAATGGAATATTAGTTAATGGAGATAATGTAACCATATATAAAAATAATGCAGTAAATAATAACGGTTCAGGAATATTAGTTAATGGTGTTACTGCAAATATTTGTGAAAATACTGCTAATCTAAATGGTAATAATGGAATTTTTGTCAGAGGTAACTCTGCAGTTCTTTATGGAAACACAGTAAATAATAATGGATCTCCAGTACATTCCAATCCAGATGTTCCTCAATTTATAAGAGATGAGTGGGTTAAAATTATTGCAGACGGTAAGAACTGGATTAACGATCAAGTAACCAATGCTTTCACAGAATTATCAAATAAAACGTTTGTTGGTGAATTTGCTGGTGGTTGTATTGGATTTTTTACGAGTATAATTTCAGAATTTAAATCGACAAATACAATGAGTGATTATTACTCTAAATTAAATGATATTTACGGTGGTGATGTTCAGACTAAACTTATTTCTTTGGCTTTAAATGGTAATGGGATTGAGGTGATGGGTAATAATGCTTCTATTTCTAATACTGTTGAAGCTAATAATAATGGTGGTTATGGAATTTTTGTTGATGGTGATTATACGCAGTATATTGCCAATAATTTCCAAGTTACAGGTAATGCTGGTGGTATTGCGCTTATTGAAAAGTATAATTATCCTTATATCATTCTTTTAAATAATATTGTAAATGGAAATGATTGGGTGGGAATTTATGTAAGGTCTGAGGATGGAACTAGTAATCTACTTCAAACTGGAATCAGAAATTGTACAGCTAACTCTAATGGAATTGGAATAGTTGTTTCAGGTGGAATATACGTTAATGAGTGCCATGCTAATAATAATAAATTAGATGGCATTCTAGCTATTGGATCAACATCACCAGTCGACCCTTTAAATCTGGTTCTGGTTCCGGGTATGAATATCCTGTATTCTAATGAAGTGAGTGATAATGGTGCAAATGGTATTTACAGTTATGGTAATAACTTAATGGAACTTAATTATTGTAATGGTGAAAACGCATTAATTGGAATCATGTCAAGTGGAAATCCACTTATTCTGGTTGTACCAAATTCCGTAGAAGGTTATCTTGGCACTGTATTTCCTCCAACAGCTCAAATAATAGAAGTTGCAGGTTACATAGATGGTGCATTTGTGGTAGAAGAAGGTGTATTAAAATTTAGTGCAAAGGGTGCCATAACATCTTTTGCACAATTTATTGAAGATAGGGTGCAAGAACTTGAAAGTAGTTTACAATCAATTTTTCTGGGATCTAGCTAGAAGGGAACTGAAGAAAGATATCTTCAAAAACTAAACTTGAAAAGTTTCAATAGAAATAGGCCCTAAAAAATTGAAAAGTCATTATAATATTTTAAGAATAGATGATAATTGCATAAAGAAAATGAGCGGTGTCGTGATGTCTTATCTTGTTTGTGATCGTTGTGGGGGTTATTATGAGCTCCAGCCTGGGGAGTCTCCTGAGGATTTCAGTGATAAGTGTGAGTGTGGTGGGCATTTAAGTTACGTTCAGGACTTGGATGAAAATGATGGCTCAAATGAAGTTTGTCCTAATTGTGGAAGTGTAATTAGTGAGGAGGATGAAGTTTGTCCTGGTTGTGGTTTTGAATTAAAGGAATCAGCTTTAACAGAAAATCAGCTTATTTTTGGATTTTTATGGTATTTACCTCAAATAGGTATTTTTATGATAGGATTTATTGCAGTGACGTATATGTTAGGGATTGTAATTGTTCATAGTTTTAACTCCCAACCGATAACAGATTTTTATTCATATCTTCAGACTCTACTAATTACGCTTATTTTCCCTATTATTCTTTTAGTGGTAATTATTGCACTTATAAGAAGATTTAAAAGTAGATATTTGGGATTGTATGAAAAAAAGAATTTGAATTGGGTTGCAATGGTTGTTGCATTTCTAATTGCAATTGTAATAGGTATGTTTTATGGAAGATATTTACCTAATAATGTAAGTCTTATAGGGCCATTAATTGGTGGATTTATTGCAGGTTGCATAGTTGGCAAGAGTTACATTAACGGACTTGTAAATGGAGGAATTCCAGCAAGTATAGCAGGATTCGTAGGAGTTCCGTTAGTTACGTTGATATTTAAGAGTGAAATGCATACTTTTAATAATAGCTCACCTGAAATGGCTTTAATCCTTTTATCAGTGGAAGCAATAGCATATTTCATAGTTTTTTTCCTAATTGGCTCAATTGGCGGAATACTCGGCGCAGGAATAAGAAAAAAAAGGTCAACAGTTAAAAAAGTTAAGTAGAATTCATTTTGAGAAAAATTTCTGCTGACAATAATGGAGATTGGAACTATCATTGGGATAATTTAATCACTCTTTTAATGATAATTTCCATATTTACGATCAATTTTTTATAGTTTTTTTTTCTTTGGATATTACTATATTAATAACCTCCTATTTACTTGGATAGGATTGTGATATTTAGGGGAGTAGTTGTTATTGCATTAATATAATATTGGGTATCTGATGTGATCTTGGAGGGTTTTAATAAAATGAAGATTTGATTGTTTTTCCTATACATCAAGTATTGGTAGTTTATGAAGAAATAAACTTACATATATTATGTAACACTAAATCCGCTATTCTTTTTTAACTTTAATAAGAATTAGTAGATTTTCATAAAAGAAAATAAGTAAACATTGGGTATTGGCAGAAATTATCTCTAAAATGGGGGAGGTGTTGAGCTTTGGACAAAATCTAGATTTTCGCTTCTGTGTTCTATTGCTCAAATGATAATACTATTAATTTAAAAACTATGTCTAAAATGAACATAAAGTGTAGTTATTTATTCACATATTCCCAGTACCAACATTTTAGTGACTCCATATTACATAATACCTATTAAGGTATTGATATGGTGATCATTATGGATATTTCTAGTGATAGTTATATTAAAAAACCAATCATTACGAGTGATAATGTTATACATCATAATGGTGGAACTGGACTCTGGGTGCATGGAAACAATATAACACTCGCAGGTCTTGATGTTTATGACAACGGTGGAATTGGAATAGCAATTAGTGGTAACAATCCAACTGTCACTAATAACACTGTAGCCGGTAATAATGGTACAGGTATTCTGGTGCAAGGTGGTACTGGACTTTCCTCAGGTGCTCTCATATCAAATAACATTGCTGCAGGTAACTATGGCAATGGAATTACTGTTAGTGGTGATGCCACAGTAACAAGCAACAACCTTATCTATGGTAACAGCGGAGACGGACTAGATGTAAGCGGATACGGAGATTATATCCTTAACAATGTTATCAGTATCAATGGGGGAACTGGCCTATCTGTAACAGGTGATTATGCAATACTCAATGGAAATAATGTAACCAGCAGTGTTCATGATGGTATAACAGTTACAGGGAATAATGCACATCTTACAGGAAATACAGTAATTAATAATTTTGGTAATGGAATATCAGTCAACGGTGCAAGTGCAACTATAACCGGAAACACAGTAGAAGGTAATTATGGTAACGGAATCTGCGTGACTGGTGATGGTGCAACAATCACAGGGAACACTGTACTTTACAATGTGGGTTCGGGAATAATCGTCAACGGAGCCAATAGTAACGTCACAGGCAACGATGTGGACTACAATGGACATGCTGGAATACTGGTCAATGGAGAAGTCATTGGAAATGGAACATATAATGGGTTACTTGTTTCAGGCCCTGCTTTACTTGGTTTACTCTCTCAATATGGTACTATTAATCTTGGAGAAGGTGTTCCAGTAACGATTGATTCTGTTTTAGCTGCTGCTGATGGTGTTATTGACGCGTTTGTAGCTGACTTTGCGGCTATTGAGTTAACTGTGAGTAGGGCAGGAGTTGTTGGTTTAGCTGTTGCTGTGGCTCTGGTTGGCGTATATTTAACAGTGAAATATCCTAATGAATATCCTCAAACAGTTTACACACTAGAAGGTACCTTAATTTCTCCAGAATTACTTCCCCTAACAATTTATACTCTTCAATCAGTTTTACATGGTGATGGAAACCCATTAACACCAGAAAGACTCCAAGAAGATTATTGGAAAGGAGTTAATCTGATAATTGAAATATCTGATTCTGAAGATTATAAAGATATAAGAAAAGAAATAAAAGAAAAAGCTGAAAAAGGAGATTTCAATGGTGTACAAGATATAATTGATAATGTAGCAGGGTTAGGTGGAATCCCTGGCGATCCTCGGACTAATGACGACTATAAAAATTGGGGTGAAAAGATTCATGAAGATTGGGATGAATTTGTCAATGCTTTAAAAAGAGGAGACGTGGGTAGTGCAGCTGAAAACGGTCTAATTTTAAGTATTGAAACCGGTACATATCCATTAGCCGTTACAGGTGAAGTGATAGTTGATTATTACAATAAAATGACTGGTAGAACTTAAAAACCACGAATAATGCAGTGAAATAATAGTTAAGGCGGTATTTGATTGATTTTCTTTAAAAAAGAGAAGAATAAAAACTTTTTGCTTCAGAAAGGGGTAAATCTGGCTTCTAAAGGTGAAGATGTGGATGCCATTAAATTTTATGATAAAGTTCTAGATTTGGATTCAGATCATTTTTTGGCTTTGTATAATAAGGGTATTTCCTTGGGAAGGATTGGAAAATATGATGAAGAGTTAAATTGTTTACAAAAAGCATTGAATATTAATCCTGAAGATGTGGATGCATGGAATGATAAAGCCTTTGCACTGGGAAAGCTTGGAAGATATGAAGAACAATTAGAATCTTTGAATATTGCTTTGAAGTTGGATTCAAAACATTTTAAAGCATTATTTAATAAGGGTATTTTTTTTATGGGCTTTGAAAAATATTTGGAAGCACTTAAATGTTTTGATGAAGCTTTAGAAGTAAATCCAATGTATGTAGATGCATGGTATAATAAAGGCCTCATATTTCAGAGACTTGGTAAAGATAAAGAATCACTTAAGTATTATGATAAAACTTTAGAATTAGATCCTCAATACTTTAATGCTTTAGTTAATAAAGGTGTTGCACTTGGAAAACTTAAAAGATACTCTGAAGAGCTGGAATGCCTAAATAGGGCATTAAAATTAAATCCTAAAAATATTCAGGCTAGATTTAATCAAGCTATTACTTTTATGGAACTTGAAAAATATGATGATGCGCTGAATTCTTTCGCGGAAATTTTAAATCTGGATCTTAATAATGCAAATGTGTGGTATAACAAAGGCATTATCTATGAAAAACGTGGAGATAATGAAAAAGCGTTAGAATGCTTTAAAAAGGCTTTAAAACTTGAAAGTAATAAAAATTATTAAGAACCTCAAGAAGTTTTAAAAAACTTCTAAATTTTTAAATCAGTGAAAAATTTAGCAATTTATAGCTGATTATTTTACATATTATTCTTTTTAAGTTAAATAATAACTTTTAATACTTGAATATAATATTATTTTAAGGTGGTTATGATGGTATTTGGTGATTTTAAGAAGAGAAAGTTATTTAAAAAGGCTGATGATTGTGAAGATCAGGGTAATTATCAAGAAGCTTTAGAAATTCTTAATGAGATTATAGAGATGGATCCTCATTATTTCAAGGCATTAAGTCTTAAAGGGAGTATTCTTAAAAAGCTTGGAAAATATGAAGAGTCTATTGTTTGTTATGATAAAGTTTTGGAGTTAGATTCAACTCTGCCGGAAGTATGGTACAACAAAGGGAATGCTCTCAGTGATCTGGATAGAAATGACCAAGCCCTTTCTTGTTATAATAAGGCTTTGGATTTAAATCCCAGTTTTTCTCGGGCTTGGTACAATAAAGGGAATGCTCTTAGAAAATTGAGTAAATACAACGAAGCAATTGATTGTTTTGATAAGACAGTTGAATTAGATGATAAATTTGAAAATGCCCTCTATAATAAAGCCGTAACTTTAATGGACTTGGAAAAGTATGAAGAAGCATTGAAGTGTTATAATCGCGTTTTAGAGTTGAATCCTAAAAATTCAAGCACATGGAACAATATGGGATCGATTTATGGAACTCTCAATAAAAATAAAAAAGCGTTAGATTGCTTTAATAAGGTTTTAGAGCTGGATCCTAATAAACCTAGATCGTGGTATGGTAAAGGAGCTGTTTTTATACAGTTAGGAGAACATGAAAAAGCTTTAAACTGTCTGAATAAAGCCTTAGAAGTGGATCCAGATTTTGAACCTGCAAGAAAACTTAAAGAAAAACTGGCACAAGGCGAATTTAGTTAGGCATTATTATTTCAAGGGTTTTTCCTGAAAGTTATCAACATATTTTTTTTTGCAGATGATTTTTTTTCATTGAAAAGCGGTTAGTTGTGTTTAATCCCCATTCTTTCTTGCTAAGATAAGTAATAATTTTAATTTGAAAACTATGTTAAAAAGGATAATAATGTGGAGTTATTGGTTCACATATTCCCAGTATCATCGATAACTCTCCAAATTTTAGTTATGCTTCATTTCATAAGTTATCCTAAATATTAACTATGATGTTCTTATTGATATTATTTTCAGGATAACTGCAGAAAAGATTTTTTTTTGTTCGATAAGTCAATTCATATAATTATAAAAAAATTTAAAACCAATCATTAATAAAAATTATACTAGGATTAAGAGTTTGTTAGGGGAATAAGGAGGTTGAGATATGCAGAAAATGATCAGTGCAATAATTCTCATTATTCTTGGTTTAATTGTAATGGCCGTCCCTATTTTAGGAATTCTCCCTGTAGCATTAATAACAGGATTTTTAGTCCTGATTTTAGGTATAGGACTACTTTTAGGTGGAATAATCGAATTGGGTGAAAGTGCAGGCCTGGGGGTCCTGGAGATCCTACTGGGTGTAATAGCTCTGATTCTTGGCCTTGGCTTCATATTCAGCCCGGCCCTCTTCGCTTCAGTGGCAGGCTTTTTAATTTACATAGTTGGTCTGTTCCTGATCATTGCAGGGTTAATGGGTGTAATCTCAAAAGAAGGCAACAGCAGAGCTAATGGAATCGTAGCAATTATACTCGGTTTGCTGCTGCTGTTTTTAGGTTCCAACCCAATATATTTAGGAGTGCTAATTGGTCTATGGCTTTTGATCATGGGAATACTGATGTTGTTCCAGAAGGATTAAAATATAAAACCCCAACAAACTCTTTTTTTCTTTTAAATTGTCATGAATCTTCAAAAAATAAAAATAAGTGATTTTAATTATTCGCACACGACTGCAGTTCCTGTGGCAGTTACAATGAGAGCACTGCCCTGTAACCCTCCCATGGACACGTAGTCAATCAAAACATCTGTAACGGTGTTCGCTCCAATTGACCTGGCTTCATCCAGCATCCGGGATATTGCCAATTTCTTAGCCTCTCCTAACTCCATGCCCTCCAACTGTACTGGCTCTACCATACTTGAAACCTTTGAAATCAACTTTTCTGATTCTTTTTCTTGGGCTACGGCTTCTCCACCCACCAAACCTACGTATTTCTTTATTTTCTTCCCTTCTAAATCTGGAACAGACAGTAGTGGGGTGTCCAGTTCATCGAGGAAGGTTTCATCAGCAGAGGGTACCCCAATTTCCTCTCCTTCAACGTCCTGGGGCTTTCTACGTAACCTGGAGGGAAGTTCCACAACCCTTCTGAATGTATCCATGACAACCACAAAAAGAATGTAATTTACCAGTATGGGGAATGCAGCCTGAATAGTCAGTATTATGGCAATTAATGTAATAAAACTGAGTGTAACAGGTTCTTTTGGATAATACCAACCTGGTAGGAACCAGCCATAGATGTTGATCAGTAAGAATGTTAACAGGGCGCTGATAGCACCTGTGCTTCTACCGTACTTTTTACGGGCTATGAAGGTTTCAACAAATCCTGCAAGCAGTGGGGACACTATGTACATGATGTTGAATCCAAAGATAACTAAATGTAATGCCACACAGAGGAAGGCAGACACGAATCCCACTAAAAATCCAAGGCCTATGGCCACCAATGCCCATCGTTTTTCCATGAGATGGTTTTTCTTAGAATCGGTCAAAATATTCACCTTTAAGGGTTTAAATTAACTATTCCTTGAGTGAAACTGCAGTTCCAGACATGGTTACCATTATGGTGTTCCCCATGGTACCCCCAAGGTTGTGGTAGGCCACACGAGTTCCTATTATGGCGTTGGCACCTTTTTGTGCTGCTTTTTTTTCCATGACTTCTAGAGCTAACTTCCTGGCATTTTTAAGTTCTTCTTCATATTTGGATGTTCTCCCACCTACAACATCCCTCACCCCTGAGAACATATCCTTGTAGAGATTTGCTCCAAGGAGGGAGTCTCCAGTTACTAAACCATAATATTCTTCTATTTCTTTCCCTTCAATGGTTGGTGTGGTTACTATCAGCATCAAATTTCCCCCTGCAATATACTATTTATTATATGTTATGTCCATTGAATTTCATCCATTTTGTGGATACCCTAATCTCTTAGAATGGCTGTTAGTTTGTCCTTTTCTTCTTCATACCATATTTATATTCCGGGTTATGCTCTTTTAAAATGATGAGGAATAGTTTCCATAACTCTTCCAAGCTCATATTTTTCAAGTCTTTCATCTGCTCCACCTACAAATTGGAATTTGATAGATTCACGTTTTGCTGAGAAGGTGAATAACTAAATATCAAAGATATTCAGAGTACTTTAGCAATCAACTGAACAAGATTAAAGTACTTTCCACCCTCAGCCTCCATCATTTTTATATCATTTGCAACTACAGGATGATATCCAGTTAGCCATTCGCTCCACGCCTGCTTGCAGCAAGCCATTTCACGGCAGTCGATGATTTCAATACCCTTTTCTTGGCTCCATAAATCTTTCCACCAGTCAAGAGAGTGCAGGGTTCTTTCCACCTCGCTATTCCAAAACGGTTGCATTTCATCGGGAACATTTTTCCCAAATTCGTATTTCAATCCGGGAATAGCCACGGCGATATAGCCGCCCTTTTTCACAAACGGAATGAGCGACGGGAGCATTTCCGCCGTATCACCGAAATAATGGTAAGCGTCCACGGTAAACAACAGGTCAAAATATCCGTTTGCGAAAGGCAATCCTTTGGTCGCGTCCACTGAAATAGGAACGGCTTTATCGTCAATCCCAATAGATTTGAAGCGCTCATAGTTTTCAGTCGGTGAAATCCACAGGTCAGCGGCGAAAACTTTTGCGCTGAATTTTTGTGTCAGCAAGAGCGTGGAAAGACCACACCCACAGCCAAGGTCAAGTATTTTCATATCGCTGTGAATTTCCAAATATGAAGCAAGTTCCTCAGATACTCTCAAGGCATTAGGCCCCATCATGGTAGCTTTCAAAAATTCCATGGTACTCTGACTGGAAATAAATTTGTTTGTAAATGTATACATGATATTCTTCCTTTCCGTTTTTAGCCTTACAGAAAGAAAACAAAAAAGCACAGTATGCAACTGCGCTACAAACTACACCATTATAAAAATGGATGTTCGTTCAACCTGTAAGGCAGTTTCTGATAACACAAACAAGAGCAGAACAACTGCTCATTTCATGCGCTTAACCTAATCCTTACAGAATGACCGACATCAATACACTCCCTCGTTTGTTAACTTACTATACATGACATTATCATGATATCAATGTAATAAATTTGCCTTATCGCGCTATTGTGGATTTCCGATTATATAATCGGCAGTTCAAACTGTCCAACAAATTCCTAATTTTCGCTCAATTTCACTCAGTCTTGTACTCAATGATCAATCCCGCTGCCCAATTGAACAGCAGCGCAGAAAATTGCTCAAACTCAGTCTGCGCCATATTCGGCTGCTGCTTAAGGTTGATGACGGTCTGCAAAATCTCCAGTTCCGGGGGTTGCAGTAAGGGGATCAGCTCCTCCTTTTGCTTTATGTAGGCACTGGTTTGGTCATAATAGACCGCCTGTACGGTAAAAGCAGCTGATTTATAAAGGTTTTTCAATATATCCACGTCTTTCTCATGCACCATGTTATGTCCACACAGATGGTAGATGTTGCAGGCCCCGATGCGTATGGCGCGGTGAATATCCTCATGATTGACTTGCGGCAGCAGAAAATCAATGCTTCCGAAAACTGGAGTAGTGTCATGATAAAATTGGAACAGATCGGAACGTTCCCAATTCAGCAGCTCCTGTCGGCCGGAGATAAATCCACACACCTTCTCCCGGTTCGGAAGTGTGTCCAGCATAGCGCCGTAGGCTTTCAGATCGCCTGGAGTTACCTGATCCAGTATGACAACCGCGTCAATGTCGCTGTTGACTGTTGCCTCGCCCCGACAATAACTTCCCTGAAGCCCGACAAACTGTAGGCGAGAGGCGAACAGAGCTTTCAACCCGTCCAAATATCCTTTCATCCAAGTGTTTATATTAAACTCCATTCTTTGCTCCTTTGGCTTCATAGTCCCTCTGTTAAACCGGAACTTGTACACTTCTCATTATGCTCATCATAGGAATTTATTGAATAAACGAAGTTCGTCTATTGGCATTGGACTCTTTGGCAGAATCTGCTTTATAATATTCAGTTATGATAATTATGTATCTATAAATTAATATAACTTTTGCAGGTTACTCTGGGCTTTGTAGGGCTATTCCAAAACCAGAGGGGAATTTCAAAAAAGATCATAATCAGAGATTTCATAAAACTAGTTTAAAAATAGGAATGTGAAGTTTTAAAGAATTAAAAAGATTAAAACTTCTAAAAAAATATTTTCAATGGATTTTAGATGGCTTCATCTTCATCCATTGCAAGTCTCATGGTGTCAGGGTCCTGTGGCATGCGGTCAAGGAAGTCCTGAGCTGCACGGCGCACATCTCTTGAACCTATGATGTACCTGCCTACAACTATGATGTCTGCCTTGTTTTCAAGGGCTTTGTCCACTCTCTCAGGTGTTATTCCTCCTGCAACTGCAACGAGTTTTCCTTTACCGAGAATTTCCTTGATCTGGTTGATGTTACCCCATTCTGTTACTTCACCCAGTTTTTCGCCACGTTCTGATTTCATGGTTTCAAGGTCCACGTTCCTGTGGAGAAGAACTATGTCAGGTTTGTAACGTACAGATTCGAGCTTTTCAACGAAGTTTTCAACGTTCATCATGTCAAGTATGGAGTATATTCCCTGTTTCTGTGCTTCGTGGATAGCTTTTTCAATGGATTCAACTGTTCCAAGTCCAGAGATTGCAATAGCATCTGCTGTTTCATCTGCAGCCATTTTAACCTCAATCCTACCGACATCAAGGGTTTTAAGGTCTGCTATTATGAATGCGTCACGTTTAAGTTCTCTGATCTTGCCGATGATTCCAACACCGAATTTTTTAACCAGAGGAGTTCCAGCTTCTATCAATATTCTCTCCCTGTCAGGGAGGGTGTTTATTATACGTTCCATCTCGTTCATGTTGTCAAGGTCAAGTGCAACCTGCAGGTAAGGTGGGTTCCAGAGTCTGTTGACTTTGAATCCCATTACTGGATGGGTTCCTCTGTCTTTCTCTGCAAGGACCTTCTTGATTGATGGATAGTTCTCCATTGCCCTTTTTATTGCGAGTTTTGTTGCTCCGTAGTTGTACTGGTAGATCTTACGGTAGTTCTCTGCTTCTGGGTGTATGAAGACGTTTGCAATTATAACAAGGTCTTCTGCATCTTCTTCTGGTATGACTCCTTCTGCAACAGAATCAGCAACAGCTCGACCTACAGCAGTCTGTGCTGGGCCGAATATTTTGTCTGCATCTCCAAGACCCCTTACAGTTACCTTTGGTACTATCAAGGTTGCTGGTTTGGTCATTAAGTTCGGTCTAATAACAGATAAAAGTGGTGTGTGTCCCAGGGACATGTCTGCCATGTTGTTGACGAATGCAGCGCCAACAGGGCTGTTTTTATCTCCAATTACTAAATCAACGTGAGCTAATTCATTGCCATTTCCAATTAAGGCTTCCCCTATTTGATACATATTCATTATCCTCCTTTTATAGTCTAAAATAATCTATGATCCCATGAGTATAAATAAATATTTTTATGGACAACTAAATGGTACTTTCTAATTGGTAAATTTATTAATAAAACAATTGTTGATGTTAATCAATGGGAATACACTAGAAACATAACGTTAGAATTAATTGTGGTACTTAAATATGACTTCATAGTTAATTTGTAACACTTAGAACTTAAAAAAATAAAAAGATTTTAGGGTAACCAGAATATTCATGGAACACTCATGCAACTCCAATTAGGGGCATGTTTGTGTCTGTAAACTCTTCTTCACCTTGCACTGTGAATGTTCCACTTAAACCTGGTATGGACACTTTTTGAGGGTTAATAACAGCTTTCCAAATAATTCTAGTGGTTTTATCATAGTAAATAGTTGCATTTAATGTTATATTTGAAGATATGTCCTTGTACTGGCCGTCAACTACCCAACAGTCAATTTTTTTACCCATGATATTTATTGTATCGGATCCATTCAATTTGTAAACTCCACTTGAAGTTGTAATTGTGTCCCCTGCTTTTGTCATATTTTTAGGAAGCATATCCAGAGTTCCATTATCTCCTATTCCTGTTGTAATGTCAGTTAGACTTGTGCTGTTATCTGAGGTTTTTTCGGTGTTCGTAACTTGCGATGTACCCATACTCTGCTTGAGCATCTGTCCATTGATCACTGTAGTTTGCTTCACACTTTCGCTTGTCAGAGTTTTCACTTTGTTGGGATCGTCTGTCTTTTGAACTGTGGATTTTTCTGTACCGTTCATATTCATCATCATGTTCAAATTCATATTCTGAATGTTGGATGCACTCATATTCATTTTAATATTCGCCGTACCGTTGAGACCATCGAAAAGGGCTGTTGGAGATACTTCCTTTATAACTGTACTGGTTTTGTAGGTTGGTGCCCATGATATAGGCCCAAAGAATTCTAGTGAATCAGGGGTCTGATTTCCAATATCAAATACAAGTGTGATGGCCTTACTGGATCCTTCAGGTATTGTGATCTGCTGTGGAAGGTCAGTACCGTCTCCTGAAAATACAGAGTACTTTTCAACAGGTTTCCCATTTATCATGGGTGCAAATTGGCTTTTTGAAACTGTTAAAGGATTTTTAGCGTTGTTTTTAACTGTAACATTAATAATTAGAAATTTACCATTAACAGGCTGTTCATCAATTACCTGCTTAACATAAAATGCAGAGTTAACACTCATGGCAGCATCTACCTTGGTAAATGCGAAAAATGCAAAGCTCAAAACTAAAATCACAGCTAATATTCCAATTCCTATTAAAATCTTATTTCGCGATATATTTGGCATATAACAATCCTCCCATTTTTTTTAAAATTTTTTAACACGTAATTCAATAAAATAAAAAAATTTGTGCTAAAGAATTTTACTTTAATGTGTATTAATCAGGATATGTAATACGGTATTATATAATATGGTTCAATAAGTTTAATACTTTCCATTTTAAAGGCTTAAAAAGGAGTAGTTATATCTAATTCTTATAAATCTACACTATGAATATTTTTAGAATGAGAAAATAGATCAATGACTACAAATAAATTAAAATCAATGTTTTAATAGGGTAATACATTGTTTTTTTGATACGAATTCGTTCAATAAACTTAAATCAAAAATAAAAATTAAAGAGGATATATTTTAATCCTCTAATTTACCATCAAGGAAGTCTCCGTAGCCCTGAAGGTCAAGCATTCCGTGGCCTGAGAAGTTGATGAGAATGTTCTTTTCTTCTCCGGTTTTTCTGCATTTAATTGCTTCGTCCATTCCTACTTTTATGGCGTGGCAGGTTTCAGGTGCAGGTACAACTCCCTCGCATTTTGCAAAGGTCTGTCCTGTCTGGAACACTTCGGTCTGTTTGACTGTACGTCCCTTTACGAGTCCTTCGTGCACGAGTAATGCAACCAGAGGTGACATTCCATGGTAACGTAATCCTCCAGCATGTACTGATGGTGGTATGAAGTCATGGCCCAGTGTGTACATCTTCATTAGAGGTGTTAAGCCTTCTGTGTCACCGTAGTCGTATTTGTATTCTCCCTGGGTAAGTGTTGGGCATGATGCCGGTTCCACAGCCAAGAATTCACAGTCCAGGTCCCCTGATATTTTGTCCTTCATGAATGGGAAGGCTGCACCACCGAAGTTACTGCCTCCACCAACGCATCCAACAAGTACGTCAGGTGTTTCGTCAATGGATTCAAACTGTTTCTTGGTTTCAAGTCCGATGATTGTCTGATGGAGGAGTACGTGGTTCAAAACGCTTCCAAGGGAGTAATAGGTTTTATCATCACTTAGAGCATCCTCAACAGCCTCAGATATGGCTATTCCAAGGGAACCTGGGGTGTTTGGATTTTCAGCCCTTATCTTCCTTCCGAATGATGTTTTATCAGTTGGGGAAGCCAGAACCTCTCCATCATAGAGCTGCATTATGGTTTTTCTGTAAGGTTTCTGCTGGAATGAAACTTTGACCATGTAAACTGTGCATTCGAGTCCCATAAGGGAACATGCAAGGGATAAAGCTGTACCCCATTGTCCTGCACCCGTTTCTGTTGTTAACCTTTCTGCGCCGTCTTTTTTAGCGTAGTATGCCTGTGCTATGGCACTGTTGAGTTTGTGGCTTCCTGTTGGGGAGAGATCTTCACGTTTGTAGTAGATCTTCGCAGGGGTGTCCAGGTAATCTTCAAGGCCCTTTGCCCTGTAGAGCGGATTTGGCCTACCTACTTTTTTGTAAACCTCACGAACCTCTTTTGGGATCTCTATCCATCTTTCTGTGGACATTTCCTGTTCTAAAACGCCCTTAGAGAATATTTTTGGTAAGTTTTCAAGCTGATGACCTTCTTCTGTCTGTGTTGGTGCTGGAAGCTCCACAGGCAGGTCTGCGGCCATGTTGTACCATTTTTTTGGAACATCCTTTTCATCTAACATAATTCTGTACATAAAATCACCTTTTTAGGGATGGAATCTTCACAACGTCTTATTAAGACTCTCTTCATGAATTATTTTATAAATTATTCTTCCATCTCTTTATCTAAACTAAATATATAACAAAATGTATTATTTAAATCTTTATTGTACATATATGTACATTAATTGTTTCATCAGCCATCTATTGGAATGGCTGTTCACGTCATAACACATTAAATAATGAGTGAATTTTAGGAGGGGAAATATTTAAATGTGTTCATGATCCCAGTTTTCATGATTTAATATTCCATGATTTAATATTGAATTAGGTACAGATAGATTTCCATGAAGATCTTAACCATCGATGTGGGTGCAGGAACCCAGGACATAATGCTTTACGACACCTTCGAACCCATTGAAAATTCTGTTAAACTGGTTATGCCGTCACCGACGCGGATATTTGCAGAAAGGATAAGAAAACATAGGAATGATCTCTTCATAAAGGGTGAAACAATGGGAGGCGGCCCAATAAACACTGCAATAAAGAACCACCTTGATAAGGGTTACAGGGTGATCATGACCGAGAACGCAGCAAGAACAGTCAGGGATGACCTGAACCGTGTGAAGGCCATGGGCATTGAAGTGGTCCCGGAGGGGGAAAAACACCCTGAAATAGCCAAAATGGAATTTAAGGATATAGATCTTGAGGCAATAGGTTCAGCACTATCCAACTTCGATGTTGAACTGGAATTCGATTACCTTGGAGTTGCAGTTCAGGATCATGGATACATGGAGGGTGTTGGAGACAGAAACTTCAGATTCATGAAGATAAGGGAAAAACTGGATGTTCCACGCGGCCCTGAAGAATTCGCCTACTTCCATGAGGCACCTGAATACTTCACAAGGATGAATGCCGTTTTCAGGACACTTAAAGGCTACAAAACAACCGTGATGGACTCTAAATTTGCATCCATCTGCGGTGCAACCTGCGACGAACGGGTTGAATCTATGGAGAAGTTCATAGTCATGGACGTTGGAAACGGCCACACCCTTGCAGCTGCATTCGATGGAGAAAAGATGTTCGGAGTGTTTGAACATCACACCAGTGCACTGACACCTGAAAAACTGGACTACCTCCTTAAGAAACTTGCAGATGGAACCCTGACCCATGAGGAGGTTCATGCAGATGGAGGCCATGGAGCACTCATCAACGATGCAATTGGAGACTTTGAATGCGTGGTTGCAACCGGACCAAGGAGGAAGATCCTTCAGAACGCTGATTTCAAGGTTCACTACGCAGCCCCAGCAGGGGATGTTATGATGACAGGACCTGCAGGTCTCATAAAAACCATACTCTCAAAGCAGGTCTAATTAATCTCAAAGCGAATCTTAAAGCGGGTCTATTGAACCAAATCAAAATTTTTTTAAATTAAAATCTAAAATCATAAAGGTCCAAATTATAAAGAAATAAAGTCATAATACTGACTTAAATATATAATTTAAGTTATAGATTCCACTTAAAATAAATAAAATAGTTAAAATTAAAGAGATAATTCATTCAGGATGGTAGCATGATACTGGACCCCCACATACACAGCACATATTCAAAGGATTCCACAGCAAAGCCAAGGGACATAATCAAGAGGGCAATAACCATAGGGCTGGATGCAATTGCAGTGGCAGACCACGACACAACCAAAGGTGGGCTTGCTGCCCTAGAAGAGTCGAAGGATTTCAAAGATATCCTTGTAATACCTGCAGCAGAGGTAACCTCCAGCAAGGGGCACATCGTTGCACTGGGCATAAGGGAAGATGTTGAAAGGGGAATGTCCCCTGAAGAAACAGTTGAGGCCATACGTGACCTTGGGGGTATTGCAGTTGCTGCCCATCCATTCGTCAAGTACAGGGACGGACTCTGCGATCATGTGAAGAAACTTGACATAGATGCCATAGAGACCATGAACTCCCGCTACGTTTTCGGATACTCAAACTGGCGTGCTAAAAACCTTGCAGTCAAAAGGGAACTTCCCCAGATAGGTTCAAGCGATGCACATTTCCT
>ENA-UOOE01001121-UOOE01001121.1-fermentation-metagenome-genome-assembly--contig:-NODE-1121-length-23547-cov-6.646646_pt1 | contig 23547 bp, 26 predicted proteins | sample MGYA00245776_ERZ724021 | MGnify/ENA primary metagenome ERZ724021 (study PRJEB28704, sample SAMN03018321) | fermentation metagenome | biome: anthropogenic terrestrial biome; feature: soil; material... | reverse complement strand
AAAGCAGATATCCCAAATCTTTGATTTGGTGATAGTCGCTTTCACAGAGTGCGTGTGAGTATTAGAACAGGTAGTAATCGGATAAAGTAAGAGATAAGGGATTTTAACACCGATGAGTTTGTTAAAATCTCTAATTATAAACTATTTGGGATTTATGAGGTCATGGAGGAAAACCGTCACTAAAGATAAATAGCAACGGTCAAAATAATGTAAAAAGAATATTTAATTATCTTTGTTTATTTTCGTTAAAATCGAATATAATCCCTTTATTATTTATACCTATAGAAGTTAAATTAAGATAAATTTGCATAACAGTACATACAGGCTTAACTTCTGAACCAGCGTTTCAAGCACAATTAGAAACACATTCATTTTCTTTAGAATTAAATTTTAACGGACAGATTAATTTTTTAGACATAATAAACACCCACCTTTCGGCAATATTTTACCATAAGGGGACAAACAATAAAAGCAGGCGAGATATATAAAATTGAGTGATATAAAAATTGAAACTGAATTTAAACATTTATTACTCCCGCATTACAAAACTGTAAGATTTCATGTTTTAATTGTAAGAGCCCAGTTATTGTTATAGACTACTTAAAAAAATATAATGAATTAGGAAAACATGATAAATTTTTTATTTAGTGACTTAAAGTAAATTAAGATAGAGAGGGATAATAATATGGATGAAATATTAAAAGTTAAAAACTTATCAAAGATTTATGGCAAGGGAGAAAATAAAGTTGAAGCCCTAAAGAATGTATCATTTACTGTGAGAAGAGGTGAATTTGTAGCAATAATAGGGGCATCTGGTTCTGGGAAAAGTACACTTCTACATATGCTGGGAGGACTTGATAGGCCAACATCGGGAAAAGTATATGTGGATAATGAAGATATATATAAGTTAAATGAAGAGAAGTTAGCTATATTTAGGAGAAGAAATATTGGGTTTGTATTTCAATTTTTTAATCTCATACCAGTTTTAAATGTAGAAGAAAATATATCTCTTCCATCACTTTTGGATAGGGAGAAAGCAGATAAAGGTTACTTAGATGAAGTAATAAGTATGCTTGGATTAAAAGATAGAGTAACTCACCTTCCATCCGAGTTATCAGGAGGCCAGCAGCAGAGAGTATCAATTGGGAGGGCTCTTATAAATAAACCAGCGCTCATACTTGCAGATGAACCAACTGGAAATTTAGACAGCAAAAATAGTAAAGAAGTAATAGAACTTTTAAAGTTATCATCAAAAAAATATAACCAAACTTTAATTATCATAACCCATGATATAAATGTAGCAGAACAAGCAGATAGGGTTATTACTATAGTTGATGGAGAAATAAAATCGGATAAATCAATTTAAAGTAGGGAGGTGATATAAGATGAATAGTTACAAGGAAATAACAAATAAATATTTAAAACACAATAAAAAGAGGACAATGCTCACTATTTTAGGAGTAATACTTTCTGTGGCATTGATTACGGCAGTAGGATTATTTATTAAAAGTCTGCAAAATTCCTTTGTTGAAAATGCTATAAAGCAAAATGGAAGTTATCACGTTAAGATTCAAAAAATGACTGCAGATGATTACAGCCAGTTAAAAGCTAATCCTAAAATTGAAAAAGTAGGTATTCAAGAAAAGTGGTTTGAAAGTAATTTAAAAGATGGAAAAAAGATTGAAATTAATAAATACAATAAATCTGCTTTAGAATTTTTACCTAAAAGCTATAATGCAGTAAAGGGAAGACTTCCTGAAAAAGAAGGAGAAATAGCAGTTGAAAACTGGGCATTTAGTTATATGAAGGGTGACACTAAAATAGGAGATACTATAAAATTTAAGACAGATCAAGGAGAAGAAAAAAAATTCAAAATAACGGGAATTATTCAAAATCAGGCTGAAACTCAATACAACGGTACAGCTTTAGGTATGACTTATTCTACTATATTTAATATAGAAAAATCTGCAGTATATGTGAGCATATACAAAAAGGCAGGAATATCAAATACCGTATCAGAATTAAGTAATAAATTTAAAGACAACTGTATTTTAAATAAAGATTTATTGGACTATTCAGGTGAAGGCAGTAATGATTTAAATAAACAATTGTATGGTATAGCAGGTGTAATAATAGGTATAATTGTAATAGCAACTATAGCTGTCATATATAATTCTTTTCAGATAAGTGTAATTGAGAGAATGAAGCAATTTGGACTTTTGAGAGCTGTTGGAGCGACACCAGCACAGATTAGAAAAATAGTTTTGAGGGAAGCATCCATAATAAGTGCAATAGGCATTCCACTTGGGCTTTTGTCTGGAATATTTGCAATGTTTGTAGTGAGCAAGATATTTAGTATAATGTCAGATACAGCGTTTAACAATTTAAAAATAGTAATTCCTTACTATGTGCTTATTATAAGTGCATTAGTTGGAGTGCTTTCAATATATTTATCTGCATTTATTCCAGCAAGAGCTGCATCAAAGGTATCACCTTTAGTTGCTATAAGCAGCAGGACATCTATATCAAAGGAAAAGATAAGCAAAAAGAGGGGAAATATTTTAAAAAGATTTTTGAACATTGAAAGTTTAATGGCATTTAAAAATATAAAGAGAAATAAGAAAAAATTTAGAGTTACTGTTTTTTCAATGGTAATAAGTATAACACTTTTTATATTCTTTTCATCTTTTATAAATATGATGACAATTTTTACAGGTTCACAGTCTGAAGATGCAAAAATGAATTTTGAATTAATTGGTGTGATTGATAAAAATGGAGCAAGCTCCCTTAAAGAAAATATTATAAGCAAAGTAAAGCAAAGTAAACTTGTAGATAAACAATATGTATCCTATGGAACTTATTCTTCCAGTATGTTGATTCCAAATGAAAAGAGAAATGATTACTTAGTCAAGAATGCACCTAAGACTTATAGTGATGTGACTTTTGAAAATAAAAAGATGAGTTCTATAACAACATTGTTTGATATTTATGATGAGGACAAGATTAGAAGCATTAAAAGCTATATTAAATCCGGTAAAGCGGACACTTCAAATATGGCTGAGGAAAATGGTGTTGTCATAGTAAAGAATAGTATGTTATCTGTAAATAAAAAATACTATAATGGTTCAATTACTAATTTAAAAGTTGGAGATACTATTTATATTGATAAGAATATGATGTATAGACCAGTACAGGGAGAAGATTATATTGATAAGAACAAAAAGGAAAACGAAGAGTTTAATAAAGACAATATGATAAAGGTAAAAGTAGCAGCAGTAGTAGATGATGCACCATATCAATTTTATTCAGATAATATCAAACTTTTTCATATTATAATGACAAAAGATGTAATGAAGAATATTACTGGCAGAGATTTAAATAAGATGCCTGTTAAAATATCTCAAATACGCTTAAGGGATAAAAAAGATGCAGATAAGTTTAATAGTTTTATTTCACCAATATGTGATAGAGAGGGAGTAAAGGCTATTGATATATCCAAACAAGCTGAAGCTGCTAGGGGAAATACGATGCAGTTTATGGTACTTATGTATGGATTTATAGCTGTAATTTCTCTAATAGGTGCAGTTAATATAATAAACACTATAACTACCAACTTGATTTTGAGAAAAAAAGAAATAGCATCTTTGAGTGCTATTGGAATGACTTATAAAAATATAAGACAGATGATATTAAAAGAAGGAGTTTTATATGGATTATATGGTGCATTTTATGGTGGTATTGTAGGCAGTCTGTTATCCTATGCAGTATCATCGCCCATGAGAAAAATTATTAATTTTAAGTGGAATATTCCATGGAACTTGATACTTATAAGTGGATTAGCTGCAATATTCATAGGTTTAATATCTGTAATAAAACCTCTAGCTAGAATTAAAAAGGAAAATATAATAGATGTCATAAGACAAGAAGATTAAGTATAATATATTATATAGGGTTTCTAGATTAAAAATTGGTTTGATATAGGCCATGTGCTGCTAAATTTCACTGAGAATCCCATAAATTGATCTAGTAGAAGGTGGTTACATGTGGTTTGATTTTATGTTTGCTTTCGGACTTATTTGTGCTGCTATAATTGTTATGGTGGTAAAGGAAAAAAAGTCAAACAAAAAGTAAAGATGACAAGTTGATTCTCTACTTAAATAACAGTGCCATTGGCTGCGGATTTATAATTTGCACGGATAACTATTGATAAGCATCAGATAGAAAAAATATTTCATCTGGTGCTTATCAATTTGTGTATCCAACTAGACAAAGACCTTAATTAGTGTATAGAATATATTTTAAAGATATTGGGGAGGTGCTAATTTGAATAAGATATTACTTCTGGAAGATGATGAGGCACTGGCACTTGGAATTGATTTTACTCTTCAAGATGAGGGATATGAAGTGAAAAGGTGTTCCTGTGTTAGTGAAGCTAAAAAAACTTTTGACAGCGGAACGTTTGATATTGTTATATTAGACGTAATGTTACCAGATGGAAGTGGATATGATGTATGTAAATATATACGTAAAAAAAGTCAGGTTCCAGTAATATTTTTAACTGCCTGTGATGAAGAAGTAAACGTTGTTTTAGGACTTGATATAGGTGCGGACGATTATATAACAAAACCATTTAGAGTAAAAGAATTCATGTCTAGAATTAAGGCAATTTTGAGAAGAACGGAAAAAAGCAATTCTGATAAGAGTGATATATTAAAATGCGAAAATATTGTTTTAAATACAACTAAATTGGAAGCCTATAGAAATGGATGTGACATGTCTCTTTCTATGCAGGAATATAAATTGTTGTTACTTTTTATGACTAATCCCAAAAGGGTTATGAACAGGGAAGAAATACTAGACAAGCTTAGTGATGGAAGTGGGGATTACTTTGGTACAAATACCCTTTCAGTATACATAAAGAGAATAAGAGAAAAAATAGAAGATGATTCCTCAAATCCTAAGTACATAAAGACCAAAAGAGGTTTTGGATATGAGTGGGATTTGGAAGTTGAAAAGGAGTAAAACATGAGGGAGTATTATGAAAATCAGGAACTTAGGAAAAGTTCCTGTATTATATTGATTTTAGCTTTATTGTCAATACTTATAAGTTTTTATACTATTGATAAGAGTTATGAAGGAATAAAGGATAATTATGTAGATAATAATGCAGCTGTTGTTGGTAAAATAGTAAAAATTCATCCTGAATTAAAAAATGAAGTAGTGACTACTATAACAAAAGACAGCAGTGAGGAAGACATAAAAACAGGAAGACAAATATTAAAAGATTATAGCTATAGTACAGAATTAAATATAAGTTTGATGCCTCAATTGGAAAATAACTATAGAAAGTTAATTAAATCTCTACTTATTTCTATGGTTTGTTTTTTTGCAATTGTGTTTTTAACAAACACTATTTTATATATAAAAATATATAAAAAACTTGAAATGCTTATACTGGCAGCAAAAAATATACTAGATTATAATTTTGATATAGGAATTTATGAAAATGCAGAAGGCACTTTTGCAAAACTTGCCCATGCTTTTGATAACATGAGGGTAATTTTAAAAAATAATTTTTCACAAATACAGCATGAAAAAGATTTTTTAGTTAACACTTTGTCGGATATATCACATCAAATAAAAACTCCAATTTCGTCTCTTATAATATACAACGATATACTTTTAAATAGAAAAATAGATGATAATAAGAAAAATGAATTTTTAGAAAATAGCAAAAATCAATTGAATAGAATTGAATGGCTTGTAAAGAGTTTACTTCAACTTGCAAAATTAGATGCAGGTGCAATAAAATTTAAAATGACAAGATCAGATATAAATGAAACTGTAATGGAATCTTTAAAATTTTTAGAGATAAAAGCAGAAAGTAAAAATGTTAAACTTGAATTTTACCCTGGAAAGGACAAGATTGTGTTAAGACATGATCCTAATTGGATAAGTGAAGCAATTGTAAACATAATTAAGAATGCAATTGAACATACAGAATCTGGCGGGAAAGTTACTGTGTTTACTGAAGTAAGTCAGGTTTGCATCAGGATCATAGTTAAAGACAATGGAGAAGGAATACCGGAAGAAGAAGTTAAACATGTCTTTGAAAGGTTTTATAAAGGAAAAATGAATAAGAGTACCGAATCTATTGGAATTGGTCTTGCCCTTTCAAAATCCATAATTGAAGGAAACGGTGGTATGATTGATGTAAAAAGTAAAATAGGTAAGGGAACTGTTTTCACTGTTACTTTTTTAAATGCAAATTAGTATAGTCTATATGTATGGTATAGGGGTGTTGTAATAGCAATTTTTTAGATTGCTTTGAACAGTCCCATGTTTTGATTTCAAGCATTTTCAACATATTATATTGTTTTTAGTATATGTTATTTATGGTTCTGAAATTCTTTTTGAAGGTATAAGGAGATTTCATTTAAGGCTGTATCTGCTTTACTTGTGATTTTATCCATTGTAATAAATCCATGAGGAACACCCTTATATTGGGTAACTTCTACATTAATTCTTGCTCCCTTTAACTTTTTACCATAAGCTTCTCCTTCGTCTCGAAGAGGATCAATTTCCGCCGTTATTATAAGTGTATCAGGTAACTTCTTAAAGTCTTTAGCTAAAAGAGGAGATACATAAGGACTTTTTCTATCTTCTTTTTTTGGAACATATAGTGAGATATATTTTTCCATGTCTTTTTTTGAAATAGTAAGATCATTAGCAAAATAAGACCAAGACTTACTATTTAGTTCAAATATATTTGTAGATGGATATATTAACACCTGACAAGTTATAGGAGGACCATTTTTATCTCTTGCCATGAGAGAAACTGCAGCAGAAAGATTTCCGCCTGCGCTGTCCCCTGTAAGGGCTATATATCTTTCATCTCCATTTATACTTGATGCATTTTTATGAGTCCATTGGAGTACATTATATATATCATTGACTGCAGCAGGAAAAGGATTTTCTGGAGCAAGGGGGTAGCCTACAGATATTACTATTGCATTTGTATTCTGTGAAAGTTTTCTACAAAATCCCTCGTAATTATCAATACTTCCTCCAATCCAGAAACCACCGTGAGAGTAAATAATAATAGGAAGTTTGCTGCTATCTTTAGGTGTATATATACGTACTGGTATTTCTTCAGAGTTTACATTTATAGTAGTGTTTTTTATATTAGAAAATGGTATGGGGTTGTTAGACCATTTAGTTGATTGAGAATTTAAGTATTCTCTAATTTCTTTTATTGATTGAGTATTTATTGAGCTAGGGTTTAAAATTTTATTTAAGTGTAAGTTTACTCCAAGATAGGTATCAAGTTTACCATTACTTGTTTTAGTTAAGTTTTCAATAATAAAAAAACCCGCTGTTATAATTATAAATAGAATAACTGATGTTATTTTAATAAATTTTTTCATTTTATTTACAACCTCCGCTCATTGTGGAATTTAGTAATATGCATTTCTGCTGAAACAGGATATATTAAACAATGTTTGGGTCAGGTTTATTTGGTTTCTCCCTAAAATGATTTAATCTACGTTGGGTAGGACCTTCTACTACATCACCTTCATAGCTGAATCTAGAACCATGGCAAGGACAGTCCCAGGTCTTTTCAGAATCATTCCACTTCGAAACTTTTTACATAATTTTTGTCTTGGGTATACATATAAGCAGGTACATGTTTATAGTCACAATCTATATTGTATTCCTTTACTAAATTTTCTATAAATCTAATGGAATTTTCATTTGCTTCTGCATATTGTCTTGCTTTTTCCGTTCCAAATTGATTTATTAATTTATCATATATTAAATGATGTTGAGAAGTTATTTTAGCAGTTGTATGACCAGAGGTACCATTTGCTATGTTGTCTGCTTCTAATAGGGCAATTTTAAAACCTTCTTTTTTGAGTAGAAGAACACAGATAATTCCAGCTATACCACCACCTATGATTGCAACATCAACTTGTACGTCTTCTTTTAAAGAAGGATAGTTTGTTTTAGGTGTGGAGTCTATCCAGTAAGACTTCAAAATTCCTTCTATGGCATTAGGATTAGTACAACATTTATTCATAAACCTTCGCTCCTTTATATAGTTAGATAAAATTAATTTTTACTTTTGATAAAAAAATATTCAATTAAGAGATTAGGCTCAATTATCTTGAATTTTATATACATAATTTTGATTTATAAGGTAATAATATACTTGTAAAAGAATTAAGGAGGTAGAAATTATGATAACTGGCAACAAACAATTAGATACCGGAAATTTAAAGGTATTGAAGGATCAAATTGAATATGAAGCATTGATGAACAAAAAGTTTAATGAATGCTCATCAAGATGCAGTGATACACAAATAAAAGATTTGTGTAGTGAAGCTGCTCAAGTCCACAAACAAAACTTTACATCTTTAAAGTCCTATTTGGATTCACATCAATAAAAGGAAAGGGGAATAGAATTATGAATGAACAAGAACTTATGCACGACCTTTTAGCAAGCGAAAAACAGGTTATTTCAGCATATAGTACAGGAATAACGGAAGCTTCTTGTACTAATTTAAGAGATACTCTAGTAAATAATTTCAAAAATGCTCAAGATATTCAATACAAGATTTTTGATACTATGAGACAAAAGGGTTGGTATCCTACAAAAGATGCTCCATCATCAGATGTACAGCAATTAAAAAATGAATCTAATCAAATGATGAGTTCATTAAGATAGTGAAAATAAAAAACAATCTCAATTTTATAATAGAGATTGTTTTTTTAGTTTTTACAAGACCTATGGGAAGAAAACAAAAAAATTGAATTGAAATGTTTAATTTATTGTGATAAAATACATACGTAGAACGATATCATACTTATTTTAAGTTTGCTAAAGGTATTGATTTACAATAGTTTAGGGTTAGTTTTTAACAAGTGATGTTTGAGGGGCGTGGGAGTAATATGCTAGAGGTTTAATTTCCGTTCTTCACATTAAAAGAGAATAATTTCTGAAATATTCGATTAGCTTCTTATCTTGATCCTACAGTATTTATAAGGGAGTTCAATATTTTGATGCGTATATGTACCTTCTGTGAGACCTTTAAGGCATTTAAGAGATAGAAACATCTGTGAGGACACCCACCTATCAGTGTGATAGGTTTCAAGAAAAAAGCAGCGGTATTTCAGATAATATACTAAGATAAGTGAAGAGAGGTATTTATATCTCTCTTTTTGTTGCAACTAAAAGTAAATATTTTTTTAAAAGCAAGCAAATATTGTATTGAAGTCTTGCTATGAATAAAATGTATGTGTACTATTAATTTATAAGGTTACTTATAAAAATAAAAGAGGCAATAAATAGAACTAATTTTATATAATAATGATTATTTTGAAACGGAGTATATATATTTTTTTACATAAGGCACAATACATAATGAATGGAGGAAATATGAACAAATGAATAAAACATATGATTGCCTAGTAATAGGCTGTGGACTTGCAGGGGCGGTGATATCTAGGGAACTAGCAGAGCGGGCAGGTAAAAGGGTATTGATTATGGAAAAACGCAGTCATATTGCAGGTACTACTTATGATTTTTTAAATGAGGATGGCATACTAGTACATAAATATGGACCTCATATATTTCACACTTATAGCAAGCGTGTGTTTGATTATATCTCTCGATTTACAGAGTGGAGGGATTATTCTCATGAGGTTTTGGCAAATATCTATGGAAAATTGGTGCCTGTTCCATTTAACTTAAATTCTCTTTATATGGCCTTTAATTTGGAAAAAGCATGTAGGCTAGAACAAAAGCTTGTTTCTGATTATGGTATGGGTCAGCGCTTAACCATTGCAGAACTGCGCAATAATAAGGATAGTGAATTTAAAGAACTTGCTGATTTTGTTTATAATAATGTGTTCCTCAATTATACTCAAAAGCAGTGGGGTGTTACTCCAGAAGAAATAGATTCGTCTGTTATAGCTAGAGTTCCAATACTAATTTCACGTGATAATCGTTATTTCCAAGATATATATCAGGGAATTCCAGCTGATGGATACACTTCCCTTTTTGACAAGCTGCTGGAACATCCCAATATAAGTTTGTGTCTCAATACTGATGCAAACGGGCACTTGAAGACTATAGAAGATGATATATTTTTTGAAGGTAGACCATTTAGCGGTACAGTGATATATACTGGTGCTTTGGATGAATTTTTTAACTGCCAGTTTGGACGTCTTCCCTATAGAACTGTAGATTTTTTGTTTGAAACACATGATGTAACATGGTATCAGTCAAAGGGTACTATAAATTATACGGTGGATCAGCCTTTTACACGAATTACGGAGTTCAAGCATTTAACGGGTCAGAATGTTTATGGGAAGACTACTATAATGAAGGAATATCCAAAAACATATACAGGCTCTGAGGGTGAAACACCCTACTATCCTATAATTAATTCGGATAATTTTGAGCTTTACGAAAAATACAAACAGCTTACCAGTAACTTACATGATTTTTACTTGTTAGGTAGGCTTGCAGAATATAAATACTATAACATGGATGCAATAATTGAGAGGGCGTTAATTTTGGCAGATCAAATTATTTGTAGCAGGAAAGGAAATAATATTGATGAAAATAATAACATTTACAGTTCCGTGCTATAATTCAGCGGATTATATGGAGCATTGTATAGAAACTCTCCTCCCAGGTGGAGAAGATGTAGAGATAATAATTGTTGATGACGGTTCTTCTGATAATACTGTAGAAATTGCAGATGATTATGCGGCAAGGTATCCTAACATTATAAAGGCAATACATCAGGAAAATGGCGGACATGGACAGGCTGTAAATACGGGTATTAAGAATGCCTCTGGTATATACTTTAAAGTTGTAGATTCTGATGATTGGCTTGATGTACCTGGAATGTTGAAAGTTATAGATGTGCTGAAAAAACTTTATAAAGGGGGAAAGACATTAGACATGATGATTTGTAATTATGTCTATGAGCATTCCAAAGATAATACCAGCCATGTAGTTAACTATAAAAATGTGCTGCCTGAGAATCATATATTTGGATGGGATGACATAGGTAGGTTTAGGATATCCCAGTATATTCTCATGCATTCTGTCATATATAGGAGATCCCTTTTGTGTGAATGTGGACTTGAGCTTCCAAAGCATACTTTTTATGTGGATAATTTGTTCGTTTATGAGCCTCTTCCATATGTGCAGACACTTTATTATATGGATATTGACTTATATCGATATTTTATTGGTAGGGAAGATCAGTCTGTAAATGAAAAAGTCATGATAAAAAGGATAGACCAACAGCTTTATGTGAATAAACGTATGATAGACTTTTATTGCAAATTTGGGAAAATACCTAATAAACGTTTGGACAAATACATGAAAAGCTATCTTTCTATAATGATGACAATTTCTTCAGTGCTCCTTCTGATTTCTGGAGACGAGGAAAATTTCCAAAAGAAAACTGATTTGTGGGCATATTTAAGAAATATAAATAAAAAACTTTATTTAAACATGAGATATCGTTTATTTGGTATAGTATCCAACCCTCATGGGAGAGTTGGAAAGAAACTAATTGAATATGGCTATCGTTTAACCAATAAAAGATATAAATTTAATTAGAAACAAAAAAGTGATAGATAACAAAGTTAGACTTTGTTATCTATCACTTTTTAAAGCTCTATTAAAGATATTTTCCTTTACTTTTTAAGAAATTGACAAGATCCTCTTTGCTTTTGTTTATAATCAAATCTTCTGGCATATCTATTTGTTTTAACATCTTTACTGCTGCATCAAAGTCACCGATACGATAAGCAAAATGGGAATCACTATTTAGTATTATTTTTACTCCATTTTCCTTGCACAAACTTGCTATTTTGGTGCAATTTTTTTCGCTGCCTTTTCGTGAACTTACGAAAGAACTATTATTTATTTCAATAAGTATATTTTTTTCTTTAGCTTTTTTAACTACTTCTTCTGCATGGATTGGAAACTTTGGATTACCTAGGTGGCCTAAAATATGTACATTAGGGTTATCCATAACTTTTAATAGAGTAGAAGTATTTAGGTCTGGATTATTGTTTGCCTCCATTATAGGTTCGTGGATACTGGCTATGAGTATATCTAGTTTTTCTTGTATATCTGCTGATAAATCAAGATTTCCTTCATAATCTATGACATTTGCTTCACATCCATAAAGCATAGTTACACCAAAAAGTTCCCTTGGAAGTATTTTAAGGTTTTCAAAATACCATTTATGAGGAGCACCAGGCATAGAAGGCCCATGTTCTGTTGAACCTAAAAGTTGAAGTCCTATTTCACTAGCATATTTGGCATTTTCTAATAAAGTAGAATAAGCATGGCCGCTGACTATAGTGTGGGTATGCACGTCAAGAACATATTTCATTTAATATTAACTCCTTTCAAAATCAACAAATGTTGTTATACTAATTATATATTAGAATTTAGATTTTTGTAATTTAAAAATAATTATAATTAGAGCCACTTTTTACAAATTTTTATTGATGACTTAAATATTATGACAAGTTTAAGTGAAAAATCCTTAGAAGATAAAACTCAAATAGCAACCATTTTGATTTAGAAGATGTTATTATAGTATAGAAAAAGGGATGTTCATAGCGATTTGAAAAATCGCTAGTGCAACAACCCCTTGATTTAGGTAAAATTTAGAAACATCTTTTAGTATCCATACTATCTTGTACGTGTACAAGAGCTTCACCAAAACGTTGAAAGTGAACAATTTCTCTTGCCCACAAAAACTTAAGCACATCTATTACATCTGGATCATCTGTTAGAGTTATAAGATGTTCATAAGTTGTTCTAGCTTTTTGCTCAGCTGCCATATCTTCATGTAAATCTGTTATAGGATCTCCTGTAGCCTGGATATAAGCTGATGTCCAGGGAACACCATTGGCGTCCTGAGGAAAAGGAGCCCTGCCATGTTGGGTATAGTGGGAAGCTAATCCTGCTTTTTTAAGTTCATCTATGGTAGCATCTTTTAACAGTTGATATATCATGGAAGCTATAATTTCAACATGGGCTAGTTCTTCAGTTCCTATATCTGTAAGTAACCCTTTAGTTCTGCCGCTTGGCATAGTATAACGTTGATTTAAATATCTAACAGCAGCACTTAATTCTCCATCGGGTCCCCCGTATTGAGCAGAGAGATATTTAGCCATTTGAATATCCTTTGTTTTAATTTTTACAGGATACTGTAATTTCTTTTCATAAATCCACATACGTAAGTCCCCCTATTCTCCAGATTCCCAAGGCCAAGGTTCGTTTATCCAAGTCCATGGAAACTGGCTTTCAGAATATCCGAAATTAGTTAAAATGCCAAATTTGTCTTCATATTCACTTTTTAAACACATTAGTTGATTTGTGAACATATTGTAATCAGATAGAGCTCTTTTATTATCAGGGAAATTATCTAGATACAAATTTAAATCTACTGTGGCAAATTCAAGCTGTCGAATTTCATCTAGTAATTTTTTACGATCACTCATTTTATTACCTCCTACTTAATCTTCATTTTCAGGGAAAGGTATAACTAAATTCGGAAATATAGTACCTTTCTTTAATGCTATATTTAAAGGAAGCAGTCCAATATAAGGCTGCATAGGAATATAAGCCCTTGCTAATCTTTTACCTGAATTAGTAGGAAAGATAGGAGATGGCATAAATCTTGAGTTTACATGGGGAACAAATTTTGAATACACTATTTTCACCTCTTAAGTCTCTTTACAATGATAATATATTCAATACTTGTAAATTGTGTTAATATAAATTGATTTGTAAAATTTATATTAAAGGTTTTAAATGCTCCCGTTTAATGGTATAATCATCTTGTTAATGTTATTAAAATATAGTGACGGGAATTGAATGATCACGTATTTGGTAAACAAGTTTGTGTAAACTTCTGTGAGTATTTTTACTATATAATTTGTGTACCCTCCAATTATATATTTTGTATTTTATAGGAGTTTGCATAAAACTTTCTACTTTTTTAGACGGTTAAAAATGTTTTTTTGCTTCAAATGAAATTGTATTTTTTTATTTGAAGCATTTTTGTATAAATTCACTTCTAATTATACACAATAATTTTGGAGGTGTTTTTTATGCCAATAACTTTAAGTAATAAGGAAAGAATGCTTTTAGAAGATGAGAAAAGTCATGAATCCATGTGTATACAAAAATATACAAACTATGCCAATCAAACAAAGGATTCACAGTTAAAACAGTTATTTCAAAACAATGCATCAGTTGAACAAGATCATTTAAATTCTATTAATTGTATTTTGAACGGTGAGGTACCTAATTTAAACAGTAATCAAGGTACAAGTAAAATGAATACAGCAAGTATAGCTAGTTCGCCTAATATGTCACCTGTAGGTATGTGTGAAGTACGTGATGAGGATATGTGTAAGGATATGCTTATGGCAGAAAAATATATTTCAGGAGTTTATAATGCATCCATATTTGAATTTAGAGATACGAATGTCCGTAATGTATTAAACCATATACAAAAAGAAGAACAGCAGCATGGTGAAGCCATTTACAAATATATGGAAAATAAGGGCATGTATAAAGTTCAGTAAGAATATGTTCACCAAGTCTTAATGAAATTGTTGGCTGATTTTTTTGAGTTATAAGTAAAGCTGAAAGTTAATAAAAGTCCAAATTTTCATTAACTTTCAGTTCTATAAACTTCATAAGGCAAATGTTTTATGTCAAATAGGATTTTTGTTTGAGAAGTGTGGAAATACTAATTGTAAACAATTTCAAAAACAACTAAGTACAAGGTGCAGTGTAATAAAAATTTAAGTATAGTGACTTAGGGGGATTGATTTTATGAAAGATAATTATGGAAGAAATATAAACTACCTTAGAATTTCACTTACAGATAGGTGTAATTTAAGATGTATTTACTGCATGCCAAAGGAAGGAATAGTAAAAAGACCTTATGGGGATCTATTAAGATTTGAAGATATATTAAAAATCATTAAAGCAGCAGCAACTCTTGGAATAAATAAAATAAGGTATACTGGTGGAGAACCTCTTATAATGAAAGATATAGAGTATTTAATAAGGAAAACTGCCAATATAAAAGGAATTACAGATGTGGCCATTACTACCAATGGGATATTACTGTGTGACATGGCAGAGAAGCTAAAAAAAGCAGGACTAAAAAGGGTAAACATAAGTTTAGATACCCTAAAGGCAGATAAATATAAATTTATAACTAGATGTGGAGATTTGGATGCAGTATTAAGATCCATTGACAAATGTTTGAGTATAGGATTGACTCCTGTTAAAATAAATACAGTTTTATTAAAGGGATTTAATGATACTGAAATTATGGATTTTGTAGAGGTTACAAAGAATTTACCAGTAGATATCAGATTTATTGAACTTATGCCTATAGGAGAAGGAAAAAAATTATACGAGAATGATAACCTTTCTTCAGAAGTTGTTTTGCAGGAGATTCAGGATAATTTTGATGTAATTTCCCAGCCTACTTCTAAAAGTAGTACCGTTTCCCTGTATAAGGTGAGAGGCTATAAGGGAAATATAGGCTTTATAAGTCCAATGAGCTGCAAATTCTGTAAGGACTGCAATAGAATAAGACTTACGTCTACAGGAGATCTAAAGCTATGTCTTCACTCGGATAAAGTTGTGAATTTAAAACACTGCTTAAATGATGAAGAACTCCTTTTGGAGGAAATAAAACGGGGAATACTAGATAAACCTGAAGAGCATAACATGACCTCAAAGCATAAAAGTGAAAGTAAGAAAATGATGTATCAAATAGGTGGTTAATCACTGTAAATTTATACCCATAGCTGTGAATATTTTAAGTTGGGCTAATTTTTCTTGGGACAGGCTGTCTATTTGGTACGACATGGAATAGCCTGTTTTAGCCCAAATTGCAAAATGTTCACAGTTATTTTGCAATAAATTATAACTCTTTTCACCTTCCCGTATCTTTGCTCTTTTTACAGTTTCTTTTGAATCAAATTGTGAATTACCTTTTATGTTCAAAATAAAATAGTGTCCATTTCTAAAGTAAGGGGACATATCAGTTTCTTTTATCTCAGCATCTTTTGAGTTGCCTGTATTGCTGCAATAATGAATAACTTTATTATTACCTACATATATTCCATAATGCGTATATTGATATCCCATAAAGGTATCTTCAGTGCCTATTATGTCTCCATACTGAGGTTCCTTATGTACCTTGGATAGGGTAATATTATCTCCGCTTTTCACCTGAAAATATAACTTCTTTTCTTGTGGCATTTTGTAATTTTTAAAATGTAAGTTAGAGGATAGAGTAACGCAAATTTTATCATCTGTATAAAATCCATCTATAGGTGGGTTTACAAAAAGAGTTGTACCATCCACAGATGGAAAAACATAAGTGTCCATAGTTTCATTATTTTCATTTTTTACAGAAATACTTTTTATAGAAGTATCATCCCATATGATTTCACCTTTTAAAGGTATTTGAATTTGGGTGTATTTATAAATGATTGCAGGTTTATTATTTAAAGTATAAATTTTATAGCCTAAAAAACTAGCTGCAATTATTATAAATATAGATATTAATTTTATGAAAAAATGATTTTTCAATTAAAACATCCCTTATACTATTTCTAAATTATCTTTATTTGTCAGGTACGAATAGTTTTATTTTATTAGATATAAATTTTCCTTCATTATATTGTATGTAAATGTTAGCATAAATATCATTTACAGCATTAGGTATTATCCAGTTGCTCTTTATCTTTTTAATAGTATATACAGCTACTTTTTCACATTTAGGACTTTCCCTATTAGTGGTTATTACTTCCGTAGATTTGCTGTCAAAGCTTTGAAGATCTTCTTTAGATGAGTCCCCCACATTTACAGTATATGATTTAACGTCTTTATGGGTTACTTCGTTTATATACTGATTTTTATTAGAAGAAGAGATAGGAGATAAAGCGTTAGTTTCTATAATTTTATCTACAGGACCTACCTCCTTAGGGGATAATGCCCATATTAAAAGAGGAAGGACAAATAATATAAGTATTACCACCATGCACATTATGATTATATTTCCGATCATTTTTTTTGCAAAGTAGCGTAGTATAAGTTCGTTACTATAATTTTTATTTTTTATTTTTTTACTTTGGATTTGAAATAAATTTATACCAAGTAACATTGCTAAAATTCCTGCTAAATATAAGAAAAAAAGCATAATTAATCTCTCCTAAACATAAGTCATATATAAATTTTAACAGAAAAAATGATAAAAATATATATAAATTTGTTAAACTTTTAGGTATTATAGATGTATAGTAGATAATAATGGATGCTTTAAAGTTAATCTGGGGGGATTTTTATTTTGGTTATTTTAAAAATAATGGGAGCTATAATTTTAATTCTTTTAATTCTTTTAACCTTTTTATTGATAAGTAATGTAACATATAGGGGAAAGTCTACTTTTGGAGAAAATAGTATAATATATAATTTGGAAATTGGTTTATTTTTTAATATTATTTCTATAATATTAAAGGGGAGTAATAATGACAGCCATTTATCTGTAAGAGTATTGTTTTTTACTAAGAAGTTAAATATAAATTCTAAAAAAGATAGGACACAGGATGACTTGCCGTACAGTTGCTCTCACATCATACAATATATTAGAAAACTTTATGAATGTAAAGATTCTATAGTAAAGATTATTTCTATAATTAAGCCCAAATATATTAAAGTAGAGGGTAATTATGGATTTAGCGATCCTTGTATGACAGGCATATTAAGTGGAATCTTTAATATGATTTATCCATTTTTCCCTGAAAGTTCTATAAGAGTAAGCCCGGATTTTTTTAATGAAGTTTTCAATCTGCATTTAGAAGTTAGGGGAAAATGTAGAATAGTATTGCTTGCAATTACACTATTTAAAGTATTTCACATATCATGTATAAAAAAAGAAATAAGTTATTAAAAATGGAGGTATTTATATGGATATTAAAGAAAATACAGAAGTTTTATTTTCAAAATTGGAAAACTTTTTTAAAACAGAAACTGTTGTAGGTAAACCAATACAGATAGGAGATATAACTCTTGTACCTTTTATAACAGTCACCTTTGGATGTGGAACCGGTGGCGGAGAGGGAACAGATCCGAAAAGTAAGCAGGAAGGTGGAGGTTCAGGTATTGGTGCAGGAGCGAAAATAACTCCCAATGCAGTACTTGTAATGAAAGAAGATACAATTCAGATGCTGCCTATAGGTGACAAGAGTAACCTTAACAAACTTATGGAATTGGTACCGAATATAGTTAGCAAGTTGAAAAAGAAAAATGAAAAAAAAGAAAACATATAGAAAAAATTCATAAAAGGAGATAATTATGTACAAGTTAGTTGCAACAGATATGGATGGAACTTTATTAAATGAAAAACATACTTTAAACAAGAAAACTATAGACACTATACACAAAATAAAAGAATTAGGAATAAAGCTAGTTTTGGTTTCGGGTAGAGGGTTTAACAAATTAAAACCCTTTGAAGATGAATTAAATATACATGACTATGCTATATGCTTAAATGGAGTAAATTTATATAAAGATAGAAAATTAATTTCGGGACAGTATATGGAAGATGATATGCTTTATGATGTTCTGCGTATTTGTGAAGAAAAGGATGTATACTCTATATTATTTGGAGATGATGAAAAAGTTTGTGTAGACAAAATAATTGAAAATTATTCATCTATTGAACCCTATGCAGGAGAAGCAAAAGCTGTGGGAGAATTATCTGAGTTTTGCAGGCACAATAAAATCTATAAAGTAACAGCTTTTGGAGAACATGAAAAACTTATAGAGGTAGAAAATGAAGTTAAAAATAAATTTAAAGACAATATAAATGTACTTTTTTCATTACCACAATATCTTGAAGTGTTCAGTAGTAAAGTTAATAAAGGAAAAATGTTAAAAAAGGTTGCAGAGTACTGTAATATAAAAAGAGAAGAGATAATAGCTATTGGAGACTGGGATAATGACATACCTATGCTGAAATATGCAGGACTTGGTATAGCTATGGATAATGGATCTAAAGCTACAAAAGAAGCAGCAGATTATATAACTAAAAGTAATGTGGAAGATGGCGTAGCCTACGCTTTGGAGAAATTTATATTAAATGTGTAAACTAGAGGAATGTAGATAAGTATTAAATTCTCATCTACATTCCTCTAGTTATTCATTTGAAAGAGACCACTTTCACCAAATTTCTTAAAAAATTTATCCTACTTTTCCCATGAGAATACTGCACAAAAGTATTACAAGAACCAAAGAAGTAATTTTTACATATAGGTAATCACCTTCTTTAAAAAATACCAATATAGATACTGCTACCCTAAGTACAGGTATTGCCATTAAAATTAAGAGACCGAGCAATATAATTGCATATGGTTTAAAATATGCACAACCTTTTAATATTTCAATAGGTTTAGTTGGATAGTAATTTCCAGTATAACCACTATGACCAGATATTAAAAACATTAAAAGCCCTGCTAATATTACAATTGAACTTAATATGACACCTATTCTTAAAAATGTGCTTATTATAAGTTCTAGTTCTTCTGCATTTTTACCGCTTTTTTCAGTGTTATGTTGTGGCATTAATTATCTACCCCCTAATCCCTTTAAAACCATTTCTAAAGATACATATATAAGAAAAGGTATAAATATCTTTCTTATGGTTTTGCTTTTCATATTTTGCATAATTCGAGCGCCTATAGTTGCTCCTGCAAGTACGCCTAAGGCAACAGGAGCAGAAATTTTTGGATCTATATTACCTCTTAGAAGATAAACACCTGCACTGGCAGCAGCTGTAACGCCCATCATAAAGTTACTTGTGGCACTGGATACTTTTAAAGGCAATTTCATAAATAAATCCATAGCCATGACTTTAAAGCTTCCACTTCCAATTCCAAGAAGACCTGAAATGATGCCAGCACCGTACATTACTCCAAAACCACTTGGTACATTGGCTACGTTATAGTGTATATTTTTACCTACAATTTTGTCATAGTACTCACCATTTAGTTTAAGCTTTTTTGCAAGAGGGTGTGTTTTTACATCCTGAGGCAGTTCGGTCTTTCCTTTTTTAAACATAGCTAATGCGGAATACAGAAGCAGCAGGCCAAATAAAAAGTAAAGATAATTGGGGTTTATAATTCCCCCAAGAAAAGCACCAGTTATAGCACCTGTAGTTGTAGCTATTTCAAGAAACATTCCTACCCTTAAATTTGTTATTTTATCTTTTATGTAAGCTATGGCAGCTCCACTTGAGGTGGCAATGACAGATATTAGACTAGCACCTATAGCGTATCTTATATCTATTCCAAATAAAAGAGTAAGTGCTGGAGTAATAATTGTTCCACCGCCAAGGCCTAGTATGGACCCTACTATGCCTGCGATAACAGATATAATGAGAATTTCTAATGCTAATAGTGACAAAACACCATTCCCCCTATGTTGAATAAATTTTTGTTTTCAAGTATTATTATAGCAAGGAAACTTGTACATTTAAAATACATAATTAGTTTTCAGAATATATAGAAATTATATAATAGGGGGTAATATCTTTTTATGGATATTAAGCAGCTGAAGTATTTTCTAACTATTGCGAAGGAAGGTAAAATAACTAGCGCAGCTAAAAAACTAAATATGGCGCAGCCACCTTTAAGCTATCACTTAAAGCTTTTAGAGGAAGAATTAGGTGTTAAACTTATGGACAGGGGGAGTCATAAAATACATTTAACAAGTGCAGGACAAATACTTGCAAACAGAGCGGAACAAATACTTAAATTAGTAAGTTTTACCACAAAGGAATTAAAGGATTTTAAAGAAGGGGCAAAGGGAACTCTTTCCATTGGAACGGTATCTTCCTCAGGTGCTACATTATTACCAGAAAGAATAAATATCTTTCATAAAGAATATCCGGGGGTAAATTTTAATGTATGGGAAGGAAATACCTTTAGGATATTAGAAATATTAAACAGTGGATTGATAGAAGTTGGCATTGTAAGAACCCCTTTTAATACTGAAGGACTTGAAATAACTGCTCTGCCTAAAGAGCCTATGACTGTTGTATTTAACAAGGAGAGTGATTTGTTTGAACATAAAGAAAGTGTAAATTTAAAGGATTTGAAAGGTAGACCTTTGATTATATACAAAAGATTTGAAAAATTGATATTTGAGTGCTGCAATAGAGAAGGATTTGTGCCTAATATAGTTTGTAACACTGAAGATGCAAGAACAGCACTTTTATGGGCAGAAGCAGGCATTGGAATTGCGATTGTTCCAAAGACATCCTTTGATGTGGTGAAAAACGTAAATTTGAAAAGAAAAAGGATAGATGAAGCTAATTTAGAAACTAGTATAGCTGCCATATGTGTAAAGAATAGATATATTTCTTCAGTGGCTAGAAATTTTTTGCACGTTTTTTCTATGAAAAAGTAGAATATTTTAGGAGACGATTTTAATGAATGAAAAAAATTTTAACTTTAATGTTAAGGTGCTATTTTTTGTTGCTGTCTTAATCACTGCTTATTTTTACATAGACAAATTTGAAATAATTGCGCTCGTACCTTTGGCATTATGTATATATGATGGATTTTGTATATTTTCTAAATTTAAAAATAGAGATGGACTTAGAATAATTTTTTTTATGGCTACTGTTTTAACACTTATATTTGTACTTCATGTTTTGGTGGTATATGGAATATCCAATCCAATACCTATAATTATTGCATTTATAGTCACTAATTTGTTTTTTATATATAATTTAATTATTTACAAGTATTTTAAATACAGTAGATTAAGCCTTACAATTATAATTTTAGGTTGGATCATATGTGATAGTTTTCCCATACTCATGGTATTTGTATTGTCTGCAGGACTTTTAAGTAAATAATAAGTACAAAAGGAATAATATCTAATTCTTAAGCGAAAAATTAAAAAATCTAAGGCCTTTTCAAAACTCGACACCATAGGCAATGTATAATAAAAGTATTTTCATAAACAATTAAACTTTAGAATGTCACACCTAAAGTTTAATTATTTGTGGTTGTCCTGCAGCATTTTTTGTTCAAGTTTTATTTCTAATTATTTCCTTTAGGGTGTCAATTAAAATATCTACTTCGCTATAAGTATTGTATAAACCAAAGCTCAATCTAACGAGGCCTGGGTGAGAAATGTCATTGTAATTGTGTTTTAAATAGGTTATATCTTTACGAGAAAGTCTAAGAAGTCTTTGTACATAGGGTTGAGCACAAAAACAACCACTTCTAACTGAAATACCAGATAAATCTGAAAGAAGTTTTGCTGTAATTTCGTGATAAAGTCCTTTTATGTTAAAAGGAAGTATTGCAACTTTATTGCAATTTGGATTTGGGTCACAGTATAAAGTGATATTTGGAAGATTAATGATTTTACTTAAGGCGTAGTTATATATTTTCATTTCACTTTTATCTATATTGTTTAGTCCTAATTTGTCTAACATTTCAATGGCACCAGTTAAGGCAATTACACCAAGTACGTTGGGAGTACCAGCTTCATTTTTTTCAGGAGGGTCATTCCATATTACACTGTTATCTGTAACTAATTTTATAGTACCTCCTCCGCTGTATTCAGGTGATACACTACAGAAAGTTTTATTTGGCCCTATTAATACGCCTATGCCAAAGGGAGCGTACATTTTGTGTGCTGAGAAGACTAAATAGTCAATAGATTCATCCTCATAATGTTGCTTCATGTATATAGGATAATGAGGCACAAGTTGGGCACCATCTACTAAGATTTCTGCTCCATAACTGTGGGCAATTTTTGCAATTTTATATATAGGATTTTTATATCCTGTTACATTAGAAGCACCAGTTACACATACCAACTTAACCTTACCATCATGTTTTTTTAGTTTATGCCTTAAATCTGAAAGGACTAGTTTACCAGTTTCATTCACCTCCAGATAATCTACTTTAAATTTATTTCTCCAGGGCAAATCATTAGAATGATGCTCCATTCTAGTAGCTAATATAACAGCATCTTTATATAGGTAGCTAAAAATATAAGATAATTTATTAATAGCTTCAGTAGTGTTTTTTACATAGATTACTGTATTTTTTTCGGGATCACAGTGAACAAAGTTGCATATAATTTGTCGCGATGTTTCATAGATTTCAGAGCATAATTTAGATTTAAAACCGGTTCCCCTATGAATAGAAGAATAATAGGGTGAAAAACTAATTACTTTTTCCATAACATAATTAAAAGGAGGTGTAGTAGCTGCATTATCAAAGTTTATAGCAGTTACTAACTTCCCGTTTTTTAAAGGTATTTTTGTATCTACACCGGTTATTAATTCTCTGTAATTATAATTTGTTTTATCATAGGACATATTAAAATCACTCCTATAAGGTACTTATCTACAAATTGGTATATTAAAAATAATGCGA
>ENA-UOOE01001119-UOOE01001119.1-fermentation-metagenome-genome-assembly--contig:-NODE-1119-length-23551-cov-16.666837_pt1 | contig 23551 bp, 21 predicted proteins | sample MGYA00245776_ERZ724021 | MGnify/ENA primary metagenome ERZ724021 (study PRJEB28704, sample SAMN03018321) | fermentation metagenome | biome: anthropogenic terrestrial biome; feature: soil... | reverse complement strand
GGCTGTATTTGTACTGCAAGACATACATTTCATCTTCCCATATTTCCGGCTTGCTGTAAATTCCCCGGTCAATTTTAACCAGGAGCTTCATGTCCAGCATTTTTTTCAGATAGTGCCTGGGTATATTGGCTGCGGTGACCTGTGAAGCGGTAATCACTCCGTTGTTCTGTTCAAGAGCCTCTTGGATTTTGTCAATATGCTTCATTGTGCACCACCCCCTCCTTTAATACAACTACACTCTATATTATATCGTTCTAGAGTGTAGTTGTATACATCGGAGAGGTTAAGTACTGCCGAATTTTATTTTTTTCTATATTACTATTTGGGAGCGATGGGGAGTTATGGATAAAACCATTTGCCGTCATCGCTCCGGCCCGTGCCGCGCTCTCAACATCATTTTCAAATAATAGTTGTAATCCTTCCCGCGCGGAGGCGGCTCGTCGGTAATGGCGTAAGTGGAGGGAAGGAGGGCCTCGATGGTCTCCGCCGCCAGCCTTCCCGGTGCGTCGTTGTCCAGATGCAGGTCAATTTCGCTTATTTGCGGGTAATCCTTGAGGTACTGCGTCAGAGCAGCAGGCGGGGTGCTTTCTCCGATGTTCTTTTTCGGCCTGTAAATACCTGCCAGGGAGAGGCAGTTTTCCCGCCGCCAATCCCTGCCGGAAAGCAGTTCCAACGTACCGTAGGACAAAAGGTCAATGGCGCTTTCAAATAAATGCAACTTGGTGGATTTTTTCCTTGCCGGTACGGAGAAGGAGAACCGCTTGTCGCTGCCGCTTACGTCCCCCATAAACCGGCTACCGCATGTGCCCCGGAGCGCACCGTAGCGGGGAACTCCCTGGGGGTCGAAGCCGACAAAGACCGCGTTGCGGCGATGGCGGCTTTCATACAGCCGTCCGGTTTGAATACAGTAATCAATTAAGATACCGTGTATGCCGCGCCCTCTAAGATAGGTAATCACGCGATCATTACTCTTATTTTTCTCCGGCAACAGCAGCTTTCTCGGCCCGGCGGTTTCCCGTGCCTTTGACGGGACAGGTGGAACAACAACTGCCTGCCCGTCTATCCGCATGACCGCCTCGGGGAACGTCATACCTCGAACCTTGATGAGATAATCCAGGGCGGAGCGCCCGCCGATGCCGCGTGACCACCAGCACCACTTCCCGTTGGAGATTTTCAGGCTGTCATGGCTGCGGGTGGTATAGACATTGCCGGAAAAGTGCACCAGCTCCTGCGGCTCGTAATGCTGCAAATAAGTCAGCAGATCCATCTGTTTGGCGCGCTTAATCTGGTCCGGGGCCACATAAGGCATAGCGATCACCTCCAAACATGAAAAAGCACCGGATTTTGTCTTCCGATGCTTTTTCAAGGAATTTTTGCACTGCGGCTATAGTGCGCCGATTTTTTTGAGATAGGAAAAGCCGTCCGTATGCCCGCGAAAATAAAGCTGCATACGCTCCATGTCCTCCATGCGGGTTGACGTATCCAGGTAGTCCGTAAGGATTTTATGTTCCTCCGCGCTCAGAGCAATCGGCCCTTCACCCTCCAGGACAGCCGAAATGAAAGGGTGCCGCTCCGTGAGTTCCCCTTTTCTTTGGTGGAGTTGGCTGTACTCATCATTATTGTGCAGCAAGTCAATGGCGGTGTCGCTGTCAATTTCGGGGAACAGCGCCGCAATCCGCTCCGGCAGGGTCTGGAATATAAAAGGTTCGTTCATAACGCGCCTCCTTCCTGGTTTTTTGTTTAACTGTAAGCCTGGGAAAATAGAAAGTCAAAACTGCTAAAGCATATTCATCTCCTACCGTTCATAGCCCACGACCTTTTTTTCGGGGATATCCAGGCCCTCGTCCGGTCCGTCGTCCATGATCTCGTTTTCCGCCTTGTCCATATTCAGCAAGATGTTCAGTTCATGCAGCCGCGCGGATTTGCTTTGCAGCTCCTGCTCCTTCTCAAAGGGGACTTCAATTTCTTTCTTGGCCGTTTCCATCTGCTGACGGAGGGTTTTTAGCTGTTCCCGGCAATATTCCAATTCCAATGGTATATCGGCCAGGACGTTGTTGAGCCTGGTGATGTTGCCGTGAACGTCCGCGCCCAAGGCCACCGTATGGCTGAGAGCGCCCTGGAGCGTGATCTGATACTTCTTGTTAAAGCTGTCGAAAGAGAACAACATGGGAAAACCCAGATAGCTGCCCATTTCCTGCGGCTCCGGCGAGGTCATCAGATTGCAGGCTTCCAGGATGGCCGCGCCCGCCTTGGCTTTTTCGGGGTAGAAAATGTCTTTGACCGTCATGCCCGCGAATTTGCTTTCCTCGGCCTTCTCCCCGACGGGTTCCTTTGCGCTGTGCCTTTCATACCGGGCGATATCCTTCTCATAGCCCGCAATGCGTTCCTCGGTGGATTTGATCTGCCGGGGGAATTGTTTGAGCAATCTGTCCTCCAAAGCGTAACGCTGGCTGAGGTGGTTGGCTTTCAGCAGCTTCAACTTGGAAACTTGGATGTCTAAATCCATCTTCTCCTTGATGAGCGGGTTGCCCGTCGCCAGCGCCTTGACTTCCGCGTAGGACAGCGCCGTTTCGTCAATGTCCTCGGCAGAACGCACCGGGGACTTTGAAGTCATGATCTGGGAGATAAAGCGTTGCTTATTCTCCAAAATCTGATAAAGATAAGCGTCAAAGGTATTTTCCGTCACATAGCGAAAGATATGCACCTCGTCATTCTTGTTGCCCTGGCGGACAATCCTGCCGCTGCGCTGCTCCAGATCGCGGGGCCGCCAGGGACAGTCCAGGTCGTGCAGCGCAATCAGGCGGTCCTGGACATTGGTGCCCGCGCCCATCTTGAATGTACTTCCAACCAGGATGCGCACCTGTCCCGCGCGTACCTTAGCAAACAGCTCCTTTTTGCGGGTTTCCGTGTTGGCGTCGTGGATGAAAGCAATCTCATCAGCGGGAACGCCGCAAGCTATGAGCTTTTGGCGCACATCGTCGTAGACGTTGAAATTCCCGTCGTTCTTGGGGGTGGACAGGTCGCAGAACACAAGCTGGGTCAGCTTTTGGTCGCGGTGGTCCTGCCAGAAGCGAAAGATATTATCCACGCAGGCGTTTACCTTGCTATCTTCGTGGTCGGGCAGCATGGGGTTAGCCAACCGCTGGTCAAGGGCCAGCTTGCGGCCGTCGCTGGTGATTTTCAGCATGTTGTCTTCGTATGGTTCCACCTTGCGGTTGCGCACCTTTTCGGCGCGCTCGCCAAGTTCGGCCACCATGTCCTGCTGAAACTTGCTGGGCTTGACGGCCACGTTGCGGTAGTTGGCTTTGGGCACGGGGAGGTCCAGCATGTCGGCTGTTTTGATATCCGCTACCTCCTTGAACATGCTCATAAGTTCAGGCAGGTTGTAGAACCGGGCGAAGCGTGTTTTGGCCCGGTAGCCCGTGCCCTCCGGCGCAAGCTCGATGGCCGTCACGGTTTCCCCGAAGGTGGAGGCCCAGCAGTCAAAATGCTGGAATCCTTGTTGGCGCAGGGCTTCGTATTGCAGATACCGCTGCATGGTGTACATCTCGGTCATGGAATTGGAAATGGGCGTGCCCGTGGCAAAAACGGTGCCGCGTCCTTCCGTCAGTTCGTCCAGGTAGCGGCATTTGGCAAACAGGTCGCTGGATTTCTGAGCCTCGGTCTGGGCCAGGCCCGCCACGTTGCGCATCTTGGTGTAGAGGAATAGATTTTTGTAAAAGTCCGCCTCGTCCACGAACAGCCGGTCAACGCCCAGTTCCTCAAAGGTCACGACGTCATCTTTGCGGCTGGTGTCGTTGAGCTTTTTCAGCTTTAACTCCAGGTTCTTCTTGGTCCTTTCAAGCTGCTTGATGGCGTAGCGTTCGCCGCGCTTCTCCTTGAGTTCCCGGATGCCGTCGGTAATCTCCCATATCTGTTCCTGCAATTGGCGCTTTTGGCGCTCAGCGGAAATGGGGATTTTTTCGAATTGGCTATGCCCGATGATCACCGCGTCGTAGTCGCCGGTGGCGATGCGGGCGCAGAATTTCTTGCGGTTCTTGTTTTCAAAGTCCTTTTTGGTGGCCACAAGAATGTTGGCGCTGGGGTAAAGCTGCAAGAATTCCCCAGCCCATTGCTCCGTCAGGTGGTTGGGCACAACGAACATACTCTTGCTGCAAAGCCCCAAGTGTTTGCCTTCCATCGCGGCGGCGGCCATCTCGTAGGTCTTGCCCGCCCCCACGCAATGGGCCAGCAGGGTGTTGCCGCCGTAGAGGATATGGGCCACCGCGTCCACCTGGTGCTTTCGCAGGGTGATCTCCGGGCTCATGCCGGTGAATTTGATATGGCTGCCGTCGTATTCACGGGGCCTGATGCTATTGAAGCGGTCGTTGTAGATTCTTGTCAGCCGCTCCCGGCGCTGGGGGTCTTTCCATATCCAATCCCGGAACGCTTCCTTGATGGCCTCCTGCTTCTGCTGGGCGATGGCGGTTTCTTTTTTGTTCAAAACTCTTTTCTCGACGTTATCCTCGTAGATGGTGTCGAAAATGCGCACGTCACGCAGGTTGAGAGTATCCTCAATAATCTTGTAGGCATTGACGCGCTTGGTGCCGTAGGTGACGTTGGCCTTGATGTTGTCGCTGCGGTCGTCGTTCTTGCCCTTGACGTTCCAGTTGGCAGTATAGTTTGAATAAAAAACGTCGATAAAGCGCTGGTACATGGGCGGCGTTTCCAGCAGTTCAAACAGGAAGTCCTTGACCACATCGGGAGGCAGCCAGGTTGCGCCCAGCCGCACGTCGATTTCAGAGGCGGACAGGTCTTGGGGCTGCACCGCTTCCAGCGCCTTGATGTTGGAGGCGATCTGCTCCGCAAGGTCGGGCTGCGTTTCGGCAAGCCCTCTGGCCAGGCGGAGCTTATTCCGCACATTGCCGGAAAGATATTCATCGGCAGTAACGAAGGGGCAGCGGGTGATATCGAAAAAGGCTTTCGGCACTTGATCCGGGTCTTGATCTCCGAGGTTGCGGAAGATCACGCCCTGCAGGTCGCCGGCGAGCTGTTCCTCGGAAAGCCCGGTCAGGCTGTGCATGAAACCTAAATCCACGCAGGCTTTTTCCGCGATGGAGATGGCCAAAGCTTCGGCGGCGGTGTCCACATGGGCCACGCTGGTACGCTGCCGGATGGTGCGCTTGGTAAACATATCTGCTTTGCGCTCCATCTCGCCATTTTCGTCCAGCACCTCCAAAGAGCAGAGCAGGCAGTAGGCGCTGTCGTCGGCAAAGGCCATGCTGTTGCCGCGGCTGTTGATCAGGCCGTATTTGGCGGTAAAGGCATCGTACAGCCGGTTCAGCTTGCGTTGCTGCATCCGGATGGTTTCGTCGCTGTAATCCTCGGTCTGGTACTCGATCAGTTCACGGACGCAGTCCCGCAGCGCGATCATGCCCTTGATGCGGCCCTGGGCCGTGACGGAGGTTTCCACCAGGTTCATTCGGCTGTTTTCCCGGAAGTAGATTTGGCCGTCCACCAGGCAATAGCTGAAATTGCGGACGCTGGGGACTGCCGGGATGGAGGAAGTATCCGCATCCTCGCTGATGTCATCCATCTCGTAATCACTAATCTCGGCGTGGATGTTTTCCAACGCCTCCCGGAGAAGCTCGGCAAGGTCGGCGTCCTCATGGGGCAGGCAGGCGGTCTCGGATTCGTTGCCGTACATGCTCTTGTCAAAGACCATCGTGCCCAGCACCATGTCCGGGTTGTCGGCAAAATATTGGTTGACAGGTACGCCGCCCTCGGTGGTGGAAAGATGCACCCAGTCCGGTTCCACGTCCATCACACGGTCGCGCTTCTGCAAAAAGAGGATGTCAGTGGTAACCTCGGTTCCGGCGTTGGCCAGGAATGCGTTGTTGGGCAATCTGACCGCCCCTAAAAGCTCGGCCCGCTGCGCGATGTATTTGCGCACCTCGGGGTTTTGCTTATCCATTGTGCCTTTGGAGGTGATGAAGGCGATAATCCCGCCGGGCCTTACCTTATCGAGTGTTTTGGCGAAAAAGTAGTCGTGGATGTAAAATTTGTATTTGTCGTATTTCTTATCTGCTACGCCATAGCTGCCGAAAGGCACGTTGCCGACAGCCAGGTCGAAAAAGCTGTCGGGCAGGTTGGTTTCCTCGAAGCCCTGCACCGCGATATTGGCCTGCTGATAAAGCTGCTTGGCGATCCGGCCCGTGATGCCGTCCAGCTCCACGCCGTAGAGCTTGGAGTTTTTCATGCTCTCGGGCACCAGGCCAAAGAAGTTGCCGCTGCCGCAGGCGGGCTCCAAGATGTTGCCGGTCTGAAAGCCCATGTTGGCAAGGCAGGCGTACATGGCCTTGATAACGATAGGCGACGTGTAGTGGGCATTAATGGTGGAGGCCCGCGCGGAATTATATTCGTCCTCGTCAAGCAATTCCTTCAGCTCGGCGTATTCCTTTGCCCATTGGAGGTTGGCTTCGTCAAAGGCTTGCGGCAGGCCGCCCCAGCCGACGTATTTTGACAGGATCTCCTGTTCTTCCGGCGTGGCCAGCCGGTTTTCTTCCTCCAACTGGCTGACCAGATGGATGGCCGCGACATTCCGGGCGTACTTGGTCTTTTGGCCGCCCACGCCCAGGTTGTCGTCGGTGATCCGGAAATTGACGCGGGGCTGCTTCGCTGGTTCCGGCGCAAGGTGCAGGCGGGCTTTGGCAGCCTCGCCGCCCTGGGCCTTCTGCTGCTCCAAAAGGCGATGCACGAAGCCGACGCTTTCCCGGCGGAAGATGGGGAAACCCACGCCGTTTTGGAAGGTGATGTCCCGCAGGCTGACCATGCCGGTTTCCTCGTCAATGGTGTCAATGGCAAAGCGGCGGCCGTCGATGGACAATTCCAGGCCCACGGATATTTCTTTTTCGGCTGGTTGCTTTCCCGTTTCCCCGGCTTGGCCGTCCGGCAGCTCCAGGTCAAGTTCCGCGGAGGATTTTTTATTTTCACTGCCGTCGCTGTCGAAGGTAATGGTATCCTCTTGGCGGGGGACGGTCACATCTCTGGTTTGCCGCGCCCACTCCGGCGCGGCGGGGTCATCGCCGTGAATGGCTGCCAGGTCGCGGGGTTCCGTCAGGTAATCCTGATAGGTCCGCTGGAACACGTCTTCCTGGAGCCATTCCCGAAACTGCGGCAGGGTGGCGTAGGCTTCGTAAAAATCCGGGTGTTCCTCCCGCATGGAAAGGGCAATCCGGTCAAGGGCCTCGTCCAGCTCCCGCTTGGCGCTGTCGGGATCGGTGTCCCGGTCACGCAGGTAGGGGTAAATCTCATCTGTGCACACCCTGTCGATAACCTGGGGCAGATATTCCCGGTACAGGGCACGGGGCAACGGCTTTTCCGCTTTTTCTTCGGCTGGTTGCTCCGGTGCTTCCCCGGTTATAAGGTGGTCGTTGAGGGGATTTTCCCGCAGCATCCGCTCGAAGTCGCTCCGCGCAAGCTCCTTGCTGAAAAGCGAAAAGCTCACGTCCCGGAGCTGCACGGTGCTGTTGTCAAAAGCCAAAACCTCATATTCGTCCGCGCCGATATAGACGGTGCTGCCAAGGTAAAAAGCATAATACGCGTTTTCCCGTGACGACGGCTCCGGTTTGGCGGGGGCAGGCTCCCGGTTCAAGATTTCGCGGGCGTAGGCTTCCTCGTCAAGCTGCTGGCGGCGTTCCTCCATCTGCTGCCGGTAGGCGGGCAGATGTTCTTTTTCCTTCTCGTTCAGATAGCGGTCGGCGGCAATCAGTTCGCCGATTCGCTTCTGCACCTTCATCCAGGGCAAAAGAATTTTTGCCTCCGGCCCGGTGCGCTTTTCCCTGGTGAGGGCAATGCCTTTGCCATCATGCCATTCGTCGATATCCGCGCCGATTAAAACAGGAGCGCGCCCACCAATGCCGTATTCCTTTTTTAGAAAGTCGGCGTTTTCTTTGGCGAAGGCGTTTTGCTGAAATTGAAGATAAATCCGGTACTTTCCGTCCTGCACTCCGCTTCCCTGCTGTAAAATCGCGTCAATGTCTTCCTGTGGAATAGAAAAAGCGGAGGATTTTTCGTCCTCCGCCTGTTCTATGGCCGCTGTTTGCTGTTCCTCGGTTGGCAGCAGGGTTAGCTGTAAATAAGCTCCGCCACCGCTTCCTCGGCCTGGTGCTTGAGGCTGTTCAGGTGTCCCGTCCAGCCCAGCGGATCGGTCGCTTTGTCCGGCGCGGGGCTCTTTTCCAGGAGCTGCGCCGTGATCCGTTCGACGCGCTCCCGCGCCGTCCGGTCGATCTCCGCCAGGTGGCTGTTCAGGTCCCCGGACAGCATCAGGCTGGCGTACATTCCTTTCCGGTGGTTTTTCAGGTATGTTCTGCGCAACATCCCATATTTGCCGATGTGCGTTTGTTCTTCCGGCAGGGCCAGGTCGGGTATCAGATAATCGCCCTGCTGCGTGTAGGTCAGTTCCATGCTCACCGCTCCTTTCATTACTTTGCTTTACGCTTTTATTGTGTGCCGCGCCTTGACTTTTGGCAAATGTGCGGCTTTGCTTTCGCTCTGTTTTCTGTATGTCCTTGACCGTGGTCTCGATTTCCCGCAGGAGCATTTCTGCTATGTCGCTGGTGGCCGCGCCCAGGCGGGAAACGGTATCAAGGGTGTTGAAGTTAAGGGCGCTCTGAAAATCCTCAAGGGTCAGGTATTCGTCGGCATTGTAGCCGCAACGGTTTAAGAGCATGTAGGCCACGGAGCTTTTCAGGGCGTCCTTGAAAAACACCTCGACGTTCAGGTCGTCCAGTTCTTCCAAAAGGCTGCTTTCCCGGAAGGAAAGGAGTTCGGACAGGTAATCCGTAAAATTGTCGTCCACCGCGTTAGCGGCGGCACTGAGCAGGGTGTGGGGCAGGCTGCTTTTTTCGGCTAACTCCCCGAAGGTGTTTTCCAGGGATTCCGTTACGGCTTCGGTATATTTGTCCCGCATTTCCCACAGCGGGACGGGACGGCTGTTGCGGCTGGTGGTGTCGCTTACGTCAAACACATGGCGGAGCCTTAAGCGGCTGCCGCTGTCGTCGATGAGGGCGATGCCCTTCGCGCCTTTGTTCACCCAGCGTCCCAGCTTCCCGTTCCACACTTCAATGGGAGCGCAGGCCGTCGCGTCGGGCCGCTGGGCGTAAATCAAAAGCTGGTCCTGAAACGGATATTTGTAGCTCCAGGCCGCAGTTTTCAGGAAGGAAGTCCAGTTGGCATGGCTTCTGGTGAGGCTGCGGGCCGTCCTTTCGGAAAGCTCGGTAATCAGTTGCAATTTGGTCGCCAATCTGCATCCCTCCTTATTTCAAGGTATATTGGTTGGACAGCCTGCCGCCGTCCTCGGAGTACCGGGGAACAATGCCGATCATGTCCAACCGCCGCAAGCGGTTCAGATTGCGGCTGGTGGCCGAACGGGACAGGCCCACGCTTTGGGCAAGGTTTTTGATGGATATGACCACGCTGTTATGGCGTCCCCCCGCAATATCCAGCAGATAGCAGTATAGGAGCTTTGCCGACGCGGGGACGCGGAGGCCCGCGCACAGCTTGTATCTTGTCAGATCGTTCATGTTTTCTCTCCTTTCTTAAAAGCACGGGGCTTCACCGTTCCGGCTCGTTCTTTTTCTTCTTAGGGGCAGGCGGGGCGCTCTGGCTTGCTTCCGGCTTTTCCTGCTGCCGTTTCCGCTGATTTATGTATAAAAACTTCGGTACTTCCTTAAAGTCAGCAGTATCCATATAATAAGCGGTTGATTTTCCGTCGCGGTTTATGACGACTACATCACTCATAGATAGCGAACGCATTCTATCTCCAAATGGGCGGTTATCCATGTTATGTTTTGCATATAGGCGGTCTAAGGGCATGTTGGGAGCAAGCATCCCTGCGTACATTCGCGTATAATCACTTCTGCTGATTTTTTGGGCGGCTTCCGCATATGAGCGGAAACAATAATCCGTACTCCGTATATCTTTGATCTGATAAATTTCATAGGTGCCAAAAATATCACCTTTTTGTCGAACCTCCGGTGTATAAATTGTGCCGTTGCGCTCCATGATTTCGGCAAATTCGCAGATGTGAAAAACGCGATGTCCGATTTTGGCGTGGCATTCATCCATGTATTGACAAGGGCGAATGATTGTTTCTCCGTCAAAAAGGGTTAAGGCCACATTCCCGCCATCCGGTATTGAAAACAAGTCTTTGTAGCTGCTGTCGATAAAACGTATCATTTTTTTATCCATAAATTTATCGCTCCTGTACTTGTTTTTTGTGCTTGGCCTGTTGTCCGGCCAGTATCTGTTTTAGTTGTTCCTTTGCCCAATCGGGCAGATATTCGGGTTTCAGAACGCCCAGGATATCCTCCCGATTCCAGCGGGATTCCTTGCCGGAGTATAGATTAACGGTGTAGACCGCCCGGCCTCTGGCATTGGCATAAGTGCCAAAGCCGCCCACGGCCAGCACAAGCTGATTATCGGCGGTGCGATATTCAGGACGCAGGCGCTCGGTCCTAATGACCACGACCTTGTTTTCAATGCTTTCACCGTAATTATTTGGTGTGCAATGTTCCGGTGTGAAGGGCGAAAGCGGGACGGTAATTTTATCCCGTTCCGCTTTGACCGCCTCAAGCTGCGCCTGCACCCGGTTGGTAAACTCGGTCATCATTTTCAAATAATCGTCACTTCTGACAGGGTCAGAAAATTGGTCGATGCCCAAGGGATTATCCCACGTGCAATAGCACACCATGTAGATGCAGTCGATTGTTCGGCTGTTGTCTGCACAGAAAAGGACCTCTTTATCGCCAACATGGATGGCGTGCTTGACTTCGTAGGTACTCACCATGCGTTTTTCTTCAGCCATTTTCATGTTCACGCTCCTTTGCGGGCAGCGGAAAAGGGACGATTATCCGTCCCCTTCACACCGCACGCCCGTTATTTTTCTTTCCGTTTGTGCAGGTAAACCGCGCCGCCGATAATCACCAGGCAAAGCACGATGGCTAAAATCGCCCTCAACTCCACAAAAAAACACCCCCTTGTATTTCAGTCAGCAGGTCAGTCCGTATATAAAAAGAGCACCGGCATACATAAAAAAGCCGATGCACAAAAAGACGGCCAATGGGACGCTTCTCTGCCGGGTCGCCAACCCATAGACGCAGGCGGGAAGCAGGGCAAAAAAGAGAATAGCCGTCAATGCGTTCAGTCCGAAACAAAAGCCCAGCGCCGCCGTCAGCTTTACATCGCCGCCGCCCACGCCGCCGTATTTCACGGCCAGAAAGAGCAGACAAACACCCGGCAGTAGCAATCCCGCAATCCGCTCAGGCCAGACCGGTTCTGGAAATAAGAAAGCGGACACGCCACCGACGGTAAGGATTGTTATCCATGTCCAGTCGGGGATGATCCGCTTTTTCCAATCCATGAAAGCCGCCCACAGGAGAGGGATAAAACAAAGCGGCAGCATATTAATTCCCCGTGGTAACGTCATCGTCGTACATGCTGTCCACCACATAGATTTTCAGCGCCCCGCCGGTAATCCACTTGGACAGCGTTCCGCCGGGGGTATGCGCATCGGTGACAAGGAGCTGCGCGATGTAATCCTTATTATCGGGGAACCAGATGGGGACGTACTGTTTTCTATATAAAAATGGAGAGGCGGGATTCTCTCGAAAAACAAATTGGCCGCCTTCCTTCTCCAAGGGAATGGCGGTCTCATAGCGGTGCTCGGGCAGATAAACCTCCGCCGTCTGCGGGGCGGTAATCAGTTCCGGCCTGTCGTAGTTGGTATTCACGGTGGCGGTGACGCGGATGGCATAGCCGTAGCCTGACTTAAGATAGCCGCGGGATTTGGTGTCGTAGTCCAAGGCGGCATTTACCCGTAATTCAGCGTAAAACTGCCGCCACACAAATTGGCCGTTTTCGTAGCGTTGCTCCCACCATGTCACCCTGGGCTGCTCGCTTCTTGGCGGCAGGTCGGGCAATATCCTACTTTCCTCCGGCTCCGTATAGGTCACGTTTTTAATAACGGCCGGTTGGGTATAGGTGTTGTTATTGGTAGAAGTTTCATTATCCAAGACCTCATCGGGGTTGATGGTGGCAATCAGGGTGACGTTTTTATCGGCCTGCACACTGGGGGTATCCCATTTGACCGATACTATATTCCAGGTATTCTGCTCCATGACTACCGCGTCCACACGTTTTTCCAGCGAAAGCTCCGGGATTTGAAACAGCACGGAAACCCTCTGTCCAGGTGTAAAATCCATGCTTCCTTGGTTGGATACCCGGATGGTGCTAATCACGGTTTGGTTTTCCTTATACCGGTCGGGCGTAATGCGCTGCACGTCCAGGTCATAGGGGCGCTCCAACACCATGATTTCCGCCGCCGCTTGGTTGTTGCCCATGTTGGCGTCCGTGTAATCCGCCGGGGGCGACACCTGCGCCGCAAGCCGGATGGTGGTCCCTTTTTCGCCTGCCGTGCCGGTGACAAGATAGGGTTTTTTCTCATAAGCCCCGAAATTGGCCGTGGCGGGCACGGCGGAAACCGCCTGGCCGTCGATGGCGACATTCAGGCCCACATCAGTCAAGGCCTTGCCGGTGGAGTTGGCAAAGTACACGGTAAAGCTGTATTCCTCCTGCTGGTAGGCTATGGGCGGCGAGGACAAATTCACCCATACGTCGCACAACAGGTTATCCGGGTTATCGGGATTATTGGGATTGTCCGGGTCGTCGGGGTTGTCGGGTTCCTCGGGATTATCCGGGTTGTCAGGGTCCGGGGGGTTAGGCGGGTCCTCCGGATTGCCAGCAGGTCTTGCCACGACCGTGATGCTTGAAACAGCAGTGTTATTGCTGAGATTTCTGTCAATAAAGCCTCCCGGCGCTTGCACGTTGGCCCACAAATGATATATCTCGCCTGCCTTTCCCGCCGTGCCCTCAATCGTAAAGGACTTGGTTTCGCCCGGCTGGAAGGCTGCTGCTTGCGGAATTCGCACCAGCGTATTTTCATCGCTTTTCCCTGCCAGGGGTACAGTATTCAGCTCCCTGCCGGAATGATTGGTGAAACTCACGGTATAGGCGTATTTTTCGTATTCGTAAACAGTCGGCGGGGCAAGGATGGCAGCCGACAGATCGCAGGATTCCTTCAGGCCGGGCGGTTCATCCGGGGGATTATCTGGGTTGCCGGGATTATCCGGCGTGTCCGGCTCGTCGGGCGTGTCGTTGTTGCCGGGCGTCGGTTCCGGCGCGGGATCAACCACCTTGATAATAGCCGTGGCTGTGTTGTTGTCAGGATTGCCGTCGATAAAGCCCTCGGGCACGCCGATATGCGCCCAGAGACGGATTTCGTCGCCGTCGGTGTCCGCCGCGCGCTTCACTTCATAGGCTTTGCTGGTGTTGGCAGGAAAGTCCTGCGTGGCCGGTATTTCTTCAATGGCTACTCCGTCCACCGTACCCTTTAAGGGCACGTCATAGGCCGGGCTGCCTCCGCTGTTCAGGTAAATCACGGTAAAAGAATAGCTGTCGCCCCGGTTCACCGTGGCGGGGGCGCGGATGGCAACCGACAGGTCGTTTCCGTCACATGCTTTGAACTTAAAATAGAAGTCGGCAGCGGGAATTTGATAATGGATTTTCTGCGTGATTTCGGTCTGCGTTTCGCTTTCCCCATCGGTGTATTCGGCGGTTTCCGGGGTGTAATCCCATTCCAGGCCGCAATAGATGAAGTTGCGGGACAGCTTGATGTCATCCTTGTGGAAGGTTACAGAGGTGGTTTGATAAGGGTAAAGCAGTTCCGGCACACCTTTGTCTTGGGCGGTGAGCTTCCCGAAAATCTCCTGTTTGCTTTCGTCGCACCAGGTTGCTTCTACATCAATTTTTACCGGGGCTTGATAGGACAGCGCCGTGTCCCGCATGGTTTCAAAGGCGACGAGCGTCTTTGCCGTCCAGCCGTAACGGGTGGTCAGTGGTTCAAAATCGGTGTTTGTGTCATAGGTTCCGTAGATTTCACCCGTCGAAATATTATGGATTTCTACCACCAGGCTGCCTTTCAGGGTGTAAGTTCCGCCGTCACAGCGGTTGATCCAGGCGGCGATCCGCTCCTGTTCATGGTCGGCCACAGTGTTGGCGCTGACGAGGTCGATGCGCTGCGGGTCCGGGAAGGATCTCAGCAGCGTTTCGCCCTCATAGATTTCTTTCACGTTCATGCCGATGGTGCGGTAGCGGGTGTCATATGTGGCGGGGACTTGGAACACCACATTGGCCGTAACGACAAGAACGGCCCCTTCATCCGTCTGGGCGGTTACGGTGCAGGGGCCGCAAGCCTCCTTGTTCTCAATGGTCAATGTATAGTTTGGGGTTATCGCCTGGCTTTGGCCGTCATACTCCAGCCGAACATCTGTAAGCGTGCCGGTTTTGGCTGTGGTATTGATAACGATTTGGGCCGGGAATTGCTCCACGGCGATCACTCCGCTTTCACTGGCCAAGCTGTCTATGGGGAAAGCGATATTGATGGCAATGTCGCTCTCCGACAGGGCGAAGGCTTGTGCCGACATCAACAGGCAGCAGACCAGCACAAGCGGAATGGCAAGGATGAACTTTTTAATCATGGGAACCTCCTTCCTCAATGCGGATGTTGACGCTGGATATGGTAAAGGGAAGCCGGATCGTGCCGCTCAGAAAGTTAAAAACGCTGCGGGTTTTCAGCGCCCCGGTCAGCGCCAGGCAGGGGGGGCTGTCGGTAGCGTCGATGCGCTCAATTTCAAGCTGGTAAACACACTGATTCCCGGCATACTTGTTCAGTTCGGAATCCAGCCCCATATTTTCGTAGAAATAAGCGTACAGCGTCTCTTCGGCCAGGGCGCTGTCCAGCCGGGAATAGCCGTCCCGCCGGTAATCGTCCCGCATGGCGTATTCCACGGAGCTGTTTACGCCCCGCTGAATGACGTACTCCGCTTGCTGGTAGAGACTTTCTATACGGAAGTATTCGCTTAGGATCACGGCAAGGGTCAGAATGAAAAAGACGAGGACCAGGATAAACAAAAAAACGTCGCCCTTCCGGTTGTTCATCATTCGCTTGAAATAACCCACGGCTTTCCTCCTTTCCGGCGATTATTCGGGCAGCTTCCAGTATTTTTCCGACATGCCGGTGATGCTTACGCGCATGGGAATATGGATTTGAACAGGGTCCGTAAAGGACGGCCGGAAAAGGGTAAAGGCGTGGCTGTAGGTCATGGTGACGGTGAAAGTGTCCCTTAACTGGATTTTTTGGTTTTGCTCGTCGCAATACGCCACGTCCTCGATGGTCATTTCCGGCGACAGGCCGGTTTGCTGATTCAACCGGTAAAACACGTCATAGACGGGTTCGGCTATTTGCCCCTCCAACTCAACCACGCGCACAACCCGGCGGCACATGTGATTCAAATTCAAATAGGTGGTGAAAACGCCCAAAAAACTGATCACCGTGGCCATGAGCGTAATCACCACCAGCGTCTTGATGATTAAATCGACATAACTGCTGCCTTCTTTGTTCAGCAGCTTTTGAAAAGGCCGGGGGAGAGAAGCTCTCCCCCATAAACCCCGGTGCTGGCTGTTCATTGCTCTTGCACCTCCCGCGTCCGCGGATATGCTTTTCCCGCCTTTCATCAGTTCAACAGGTTGGTGATTTTGGCAACGATGCTGTTCCAGATGGTGGTGATGGAGCCTTGATACAGGGTCATGAACACCGCGCCCACGACCACGACGATGAGCACCACGATGAGCCAACCGGTCATTTGGTCCCCGGAGGGGTTTGCCAGTACGTTCCGGGCTTTCAGGCCCGCCATTTTGATTTTGTTTTTTAAAGCAGTCATCATGATAAATACCTCCATATCTATTAGATTTGGTTGGAAAGGGGAAGCAATGCTTCCCCTGGGCTGCCGCCTTTTGGCTGCAATTAGTTCAACAGGCCGGTGATTTTGCTCACGATGCTGTTCCAGATGGTGGTGATGGAACCCTGATACAGGGTCATGAAGATTGCGCCTACCACCACGACGACCAGCACCACAATCAGCCAGCCGGTCATTTGGTCGCCGTCGCGCTTTGTCAGCACATTTCCGGCTTTCACCAGAGCGGTTGTCATCCTTTTTCTCATGGATTTTCCTCCTTTCTGCGGTATTGAGGGAGTCCGCGGTTTTTGTTTACATGCGTTACCTCCTGAAGATGATTATTTGAAAGGGGCTTGCCCCGTTTCAGCGCGCTAAAAGAGGCCCCCCATTGATCGGGTCATGTGGGAGCCGATGACGTACAGCAGGGTAGCCAGGGTCACGGCCACCAGGGGGATGGACGCGATTTTGACCCGGCGGGGCAGCAGATTCAGTTTTATCTTGAGGGCTTCCCTGGCTTTGAGGTCCATGTCCCGGGCGAGATAAGCCAAGGCGTCTCCTTGGCGCTCGCCCCGGTGCAGCCCGATGAGGGCGTTGACGAGAAAGGAAATATCGGTCAGGCCGAGACGCGCGTTGAAGTTGCGCAGCGCGGCTTCAATGCTGATGGACTTCATCTCCAGGACCAGAATGGAGATGTCGTCATAGAACACATCGTTGGCAACGCGCAAGTAATCTTCAAAGATTTGCACCAGGTCCGCCTGGACGACGGTTTTTTGATTGCCCTCCCGCATGTCGTCCAGCTTGTACAGGATGGAGCGGATAAAACTTGGCATTTCCATTTCAATGCGCTTCTTTTTTGCTTTCAGTTGGTCTTTCAGGTCGGACGTGAAATGGAAATAGACAACCACCGCGAAGATGACAATGATCGGCGTGAGGCTGGTGGCCCCGATAAACAAAAGCGGAATCAGAAGCAGCAGGGTGAAGACGGCGCAGATAAGCGCCCTGGCCTGGTATTCCTGGGGTGTGAGGGCCAGCCCGCCGCGACGCAGCATGGAGAACATCCTTGCCTCCTGTACGGGATCGAGCCGGATCAGCCGGGCGACCGGCTTGACCAGGGGCATGACCAAGCGGTTCAGCAGCCGTTGGCCCGGTTTCTCTTTTTGGGTCTGCAAATTTCTCAGGTTTTTCTTCATGCTGGCCCTGGGGATTTTCCAAAGCTCCCGGCAAAAGAAAAATCCTGCCGCCAGCAGCAGGATGAAAACGACAATTTGATAAAACAACGGTGAACCTCCTTTGCTATCGGTTGGCCGGTTTCGTCGCCCGCAGCACATAAAACGCCGTACCCAGGGCGGTCAGCAGCATGAGGACAACCAGCAGCTTGCCGATGGCGGTTGCGGTCAGGATGGAAAACCATTCGGCGTTGGAGAAGCGCATGAGGGGAATCACGCTGAACATCAGGCCCGCGGTCAATAAATAGTCCCGCCAGACACGGACCATCATGCCGTCGTTCTCCACTTGCATGGTTTTGGCGTCGTTCATGGCCTTTACTATAGGAAACAAAGCGAACTTCAACCGCCGGTCGTGGTGACAAAGAATAAGCATTTTGGTCCACTCGGCGAAATAGCGGTTGCGTATTTTTGCCGACAAACGGTACAATCCATGTTCGATGTTGGGATTGATGTATTTTATTTCCGAAATAAACTCGTCAAAGGGCGTGATGGTTCTCAGATGGATTGGAAGGTAACGGTTTTTTTCTTCAACATACAGCTCGATGGCTTTGATAATATCGTCGCAGGAGGCGTAGGCGTTGGTGATGACAGACATGGTGTTCTCCAAGCCCTCAATTTCCTCCCGCGCCACCGTCGCGCTTTTTACGGTCAGATAGATGTAGGGGGCGGGAAGCAGACATGCCGCTGCTGCCGCCGCCAGGTCCGGGCTGTTAAACAGCATCATTCCGGCCAGAAAACCGCCTGCCGCCGTTGCCAGCATCATCATGAGGAATTTTTTTCGCGTGCAGCGGGTCTGCCGGAACAGGGTTTGCAAGCGGATGGCGATCCGCTCGGCGGTTTTCAGCTTTGCGCCCGCCAGATGGAGGCGGCGTTTTTTCAGCGGGTTCTGCTCCACGGCAAAAGGGTTCAGCTTTAGCAGCAGGAACAGGGCCAGGCTTACAAGCACGAACACAAGCATAAGGGATAGATGAATGGAGTTCATGCAGCAGGTCCTCCTTCCGCAAAGCGGCGGATTTCCTTTTGCGGGACGCCGCCTATTAAAAGTTTTTCGGCCAGCGCCGGGGAGATATTGCCCAAACGCTGGTGGGTTCCCGCTACTTTGGCAATTCTTCCGGATTTGTCATGCTCATAATGGTCCACCGCATATCGGTAAAGGGTGGAGCCGGTGACTTCGCCGTTCTGCACCCCGGTGGCTTCAAAGACTTCCATGTATTTGCGGGATTTGTCCGGGAGCTGCCGTTTGAAAACCATGACCGGAAACGCTTCAACGATATTGCGCAGCAACCGTTCCTCCGACAGGGAGGTCCCGGCTTCCAGGCACATGGTTAAAATCCTGTCGTAAGCGGACCGGGCGCTGTTGGCGTGCAGGGTGCTGACAATGGTGTGCCCCGTCCGCCCGGCCTCCTGCACGGTCAAGGCCTCCGCGCCGCGCATTTCCGCCGGGACCAGTATTTCCGGGTGCAGCCGTAACGACAGCTTTAATAAGTCCAGCATGGTAACGGGATTCGGCGCTTCTTTTGTCAAAAGGTGAATCACGTCATTGATCATGATGCCGTTTTCATCGTACTTGGCCAGGGATAATTCCCGCGTGTCCTCAATGGTGACGATGCGCTTCTCGGGAGCCACGGAACTGAGGATATAGCCAATGTCCGCCGTTTTGCCGCTGCCGGTGGCTCCAGCAATGGCTATGGAAACGCCATTGTTGACGCAGATAGTCAAAAAGTCCAATTCCTCCGCCGTCGCCGTCCCCCAGCGAATCAGGTTCTGCCTGGTGATGAAAGATGGCTTTTGCTTGCGGATGGAAGCAATGGCCCCGGCGTTTGCGTCAACACAGGGCTCTATGGCACCTGACATTCTGACGCCCCGTGAAATATAGCTGTCCCCGACAGGCTTGGAGCCGTCCAGGATCACGCCGCCAAACCTGCTCATTTTCCTGACGATGTTGGCGCAGGCTTCTGGGCTGCCGAAGGTTTCCGGCAGTCGCACTTTTTTGTCCTTGTACTGCGCCCAGACACCGCTATAGCCATTGACATTGATTTCCTCGGTATCAGGGTCTTGTAAATAGGGAGATAAAAGCCCCATAAAGGCCATATCGTTATATACCGCGTCCACTAGCTCGGAAATGTTCCGCAGATCTTTGGACACCAACTGCTCACTGCTCAAGTAGCGCATAATCAGGTCTTTGAGCTTGGCTTCGGCCTCTTGGGAGTACAGAACCTGGGCCAGCTCCGTGGAATGGTTTTGGGCGATAATACGCTGTAATCTGTCTAAAATCTCACCGTAATCCCGCGCCTCCAGGTTGTTTTCCCCAGTGGCGGAGCGCCGCTTATTAGCGCGGTAGATCAAGTCATGGATGGAAAACCGGCTGTTCATGGCTTGCCACCTCCGCGGATTCCGTCAGCAATCTGTTCCAGCACCTTGCCGTAATACCGGCAGGCCCGGTCGCGGTGGAAATACAAGGGCGTTCCGGCGTTTTGCAGCTCGCTGGCCCGCTTGACGTAAGGCAGTTCAAAGGGAAAGGAAAGACCAATCATCTCCCGGTAGGTCTGATCGTCGAATTCGCCGTCCGGCGCTTGCAGGATATGGATTTGCTTTTCCACTATGTGCAGCTCCCGCACAAAATCGGCAACGCCCTGATGCCACATTTGCGCCGCAATGGAGGGGCGGTGCAGGGTGCAGATTGTTTCCGCCAGCCACAGGCCCACGCCTGACACCGGGTTTGTCAGTTCCGCGGCTCCGTCGATGACCAGAATGTCGAATGCTACGGATGCCGCGTTTATCATTTGTTCCACCTGCTCAAGGGTTACGGTGTCGCAGAGCAGCCCGGTATAGCGAGTGGGTACGGATAGGAAAAACAGGTTTTTGCTCTCCCCCGACGCCACGAATTTTTCCCCGATGTTGGGGTTGTCTTCGCTTAGCGCCCGGAACAGGCCCTTTTCCGGGGGGACGTTCTGGCCGAAGAAGATTTGCAGCTCTCCGAAGACCAAATTAGCGGAGATGAGGCCCACCAGACGGTCACGGGCGGAAAGGGCGCAGGCCAGGTTGGTGGCGAACGTACTTTTTCCGCTGTTGTTGCCGCCCCAGACGGTGATGATTTTACTGCTCATGGCTCACACTCCGTTTCTCAAACACCAAGTGCAGTTTGCCGGTGTATTCGGCCTGGATAAGCCTCTCCGCTTGTGCTTCGGTAACGATCAGGGTCACGGCTTTCACGATGGGGTCCCCGGTGGAGGACTGGCTTTCGGCCTGCTGCTTCCGGACCTGGGCGGCATCCTGGGCGCGGGCGTTCTCCGCACTGTAAACCTCCAGCCCTTGCAATTCGGGATAAACGATCACCTGTGGAGAGGCGCTTTGGCCGTCGGGTGATTTGTCCACAAACACGGCCACCGTCACGATGTCGCCGCTTCTTAAGTGTGAGGATAATCCCGCCGCGATGCTGGGGACGCTGATAGTGACCAAACGCTGATTGTTTGCGACAATGCGGTCAAGCAGCTCGCTGGCAATCGTTCCGCCAAGTTTTTGGGGAAAGAAATAATCTCCTTTGGCAATGTCGGTTTGGGCGATCTCTCCCACAATCAGAGCCTTGTCTTTAATGATGCCCTCCGGCAGGCCATAGCTCCCGACTTCTGCTGAAACAAGGTGCTTGTCCTGGATTTCCGTCCCTGCCGGAATGTCCGCTGCCGCCCGCAACACTGTCACGGTCGCGTTTTTGCTTTCGTAAAAGTGAGGCAGGAGAAAAAATGAAACGCCCGCCGCCAGGATTAGGCAAAGGGCGCTTAAAAATATCCGATTCTTGAGTAGTTTCAAAATTGTATGCTTCCTCCTTCCGGAAATTTTAGATGGAAGGCAGCTTTACCTTCCGAAAAAGATTGGCCTTGCTTTTCGGTATTCGGATTACCATGCTAATCCAACTGATTTAATTTTCAGTGGTTTGTGTATTAGATCTGGAATATGCAGTAAATAAGTTCTCATCTTTTGTTATAATGACAGCAAAGAGGCATAATTTGGGAGGTTTCTTTTGACCATGAAAATTAGAGAAGCGAGTATTAATGACGCACCGTCAATTGCAAAAGTAACTGTTGATACCTGGAAAACCGCTTACCGTGGAATTATTTCCGATGAATATTTAAATAATTTGTCCTATGAGGAACGGGAAAAAGGTTGGAGAGAATTTCCCTTTCACAACTCTTTCGTCTACGTGGCTGAAGATGAGACTAAAAATATTATTGGCTTTGTCGCTGCTGGTCCTGAAAGAACGTCAAACCCCGTTTATACTGGAGAAATCTATGCAATCTATGTTTATGAAAGCCATCAAAACAAAGGCGTTGGGAGTTCCCTCCTTCGTTCAGTAATGAAAAGATTTGAGCAATTAGGTGTTTATTCAGTTTTAGTTTGGGTTTTATCCGATAGCTCCTATCGGAGGTTTTATGAACTACATCACGGTCATCAACTGGAATCTAAAGCGCTTGAAATCAGCGGTTTTAAGAATGAAGTGACCGCCTACGGTTGGCTTGATATTAAAGAAAATTTCTAATCAGCCGCTGCTACACAATATTTCTTTTTTCGGTCGGTTAGTTTTTTCGGGAGAGAAGTTTGAAGAGAGGCAACGGAAGGCGGCATGGTCTGTGCACTTTTCGTTAATCGGCAAACTACCGCCTTGGTGCAAAAGCATTTTGTCATTCCGTAGAAATATCGCACTTCTCCTTGCCGCATTTTTTAAGTTGCCTATCAAAATGAGGGCAATGCCCGCAGTCCCGATCCTGCATGTTTTTTGCAGGGTCGCGTTCATGTTTAGGCTTTTCCTGCATCATGTGCTCATAGGCCTGTAGCCGCCCTTCCGTAAAGTACATTGAAACACCTCCTTCCCAACGGACACAAAAAAAGCCCTCTTTTTTTGAGAGCGAAGCTGCCGTGGTTCAGCGTTCCTGTTCCCGCTGCCGCTTTTTATACCAGCTTTCCAGGAGTTGAACGATTAAATCCTCTTTTTGCTTTTCCGTAAAGCTGCTGGGGAAAAAGCGGTCGATGCGTTCCCGCTGGATGTTGAATTTTTCCTTTTGATTGGGCTTTTCCTCGGTGAGAATGGAAAAGATGACATCCATGTTCAGTCTGCCGTCCTGACTGAGCTTTTTCATCCGCTGCGCCTGAGCCAAGGACGGGGTGCAATCTTCCGACTGTATGGTGTTGTATAAGTCTTTCTGTTCGTTTTCGGCCAGGTAGGAAAGCTCCACAGCAGGGTTAAAGGCGATTTGCTTTTCGTCCACCATTTCAAGAATAGCTGGGCTAAGCTCAGTTAAGCGGATATATCGCTGGATTTGATTTCTGCTTTCTCCGCTTTGTTCAGCTAATATTTGGTCTGAACGCTTTTGTGTCCCAACTTGGGACGCATTTTCTTTGCTTGGTCTGCCTGCTTGCCGTTTCATGGCTTCCAGCTTCATCTTATAGGCGAAGGCTTTCTCACTCGGCAGGATGCTTTCCCTTTGCAGATTGCTGTCAACCATAATAATTGTCGCGGCATCGTCATCCATTTCTCGCACAATGCAGGGCATGGTATCCTTGCCCGCAAGCTCGCTTGCCTTTTTGCGCCGGTGTCCGGCCACCATTTCATAGCCGCCGTCCGCTTTTGGTCGGACAAGGCCAGGGACTAAAACACCATATTGCTTTACGCTGCCCGCCATTTCCAGCATGGCCTCATCCGCTCTCACCTTAAAAGGGTGGTTGGGAAAATCACTGATTTCCGACAGGGGGATGTCCATAACCTTCTCGCGCTGCTGCTCGGCGCGGCTTTCCTCGGTAGTAAACAGATCATCTACTGAGGTCAGCTTGATGTTGTCTCTTGCGCTGCTTTTCGCCAATGTTCTCCACCTCCTTTGTAAAGGCTTCATAGGCTTTTGCCGCCAGACCATGGGGGTCGTGAAGGTAAATACTCTTTCCTTTGGCGCTGGTTTCAGCCGCACGGATGGATAGGGGGATTTCCGTTTGGAAAATGCGCAGCTTGTCGCCATAGTCGCGGCGCAGGATAAAGGAAATGTCTTTGGCAAAGTTGGTGCGGTTATCCACCATTGTCACCAGAACGCCGTCAATGATCAGCTTCGGATTGATTTGCCGCCTTACCCTGGCTGTGGTCTGTAAAAGCTGCGTCATTCCTTTGGCGGGCAAATAGTGGGCCTGTACAGGAATAATTACGCTGTCCGCAGCAGCAAGGGCGTTGATGGTCATCATGCCTAAACTCGGCATACAGTCGATCAGCACATAATCATACCTGTCTTTGACGGTATTGATGTAGCTGCGCAACACCGTTTCCCGGCTCATGGTGTTGACGAGGGAAACCTCAATGGCCGACAACTCAATGTTGCCCGGCATGAGGTCAACGCCTTCCGCATGGTGGAGGATACCCTCGTCAAGTTCATACGGTTCCTCCGACATGCTTTTGGTTAAAACTATAAACGCTAAACTAAAAGTGAACCAGGGAATTGAAAAACGCTAACAAAAAAG
>ENA-UOOE01001118-UOOE01001118.1-fermentation-metagenome-genome-assembly--contig:-NODE-1118-length-23553-cov-33.765810_pt1 | contig 23553 bp, 30 predicted proteins | sample MGYA00245776_ERZ724021 | MGnify/ENA primary metagenome ERZ724021 (study PRJEB28704, sample SAMN03018321) | fermentation metagenome | biome: anthropogenic terrestrial biome; feature: soil... | reverse complement strand
ACCACTATCAACACCTATGGAAAATCAATTACCAAATCAAATTATACGAGGAGGAAGAATTTTGGATAAAAGAAAACTTATAATCGCGGTATCAGTTTCATTAATAATGTGTTTCAGCTTTCTTGCGGTTACGACCAACGCGATGCAGAAAATCCTATTGTATATCAATGGTGAAGAATTTACGGCCGCCTCTCCCGTGATAATTGATGATCGCGTATATGTGCCGGTCGGAGCTATTGCGGAAAAGCTAGGGGCTGAGGCCAATTGGGATGAAGAAAAACAAACGGTGCGTATCGACAGCGATATCAAGCTTATCGCTTCAATACCGGAGGAAAAGATATACTTGTACGCTTTAAACAAGGAAGAGGACCAGCTATTACGGGCTGAAATGTATAAAGGGCTGATCCTGAGCGTTAACGGGAAAAAGCAGGTTTTTGACTGGGAAACCATCGCCGCGATTGTGGATTTGCCTAAATTAAGCTATGTGGATTTAAACGGGGATAATAAAAAAGAAATCGCGATCATCTTAAGCCGAGGGAGAGGCACTGGAATTGTCCAACAAACCATTCATATCATTAACCCGGAAAACTTTACGGAATATAAAGTGGAAAATCCGCTGGATATCATTGAAGATAACGTTGAAAACCAGATCCTATCCGACAGAGAAGTGAAGGTAACAATAAACGGTGATGTAACTGATGTAAACCTGGATAACTTTCCTAAAGCAATGGCGGAAAGCTATCCTAAAACCATATCAGATATTTACTATGAAAATTTTACAGAATATCAAATAATAGATACAGATAATATATTAAGAGCCAGAGTAGGAGCTGAAGTGGGTCCCACAAAATACATTGGATTTATTACGGTTGAATATTCTTTCCAAGACGGGGGATTTAAGGCGAATAAAATATCATTTAGGGAATACCCAAGCAGTTTCTGAAGCCAAGAGGGGGACGGACAGCCTCAAAAATTGTTTATTGACGAGGCCTGTTTTTATTAATGACATCAGAGGGCTATCTCTATTTTGAGACAGCCCCTTGATGGTGAGGTGAGGGTTAACCCTCGTTATAGAACCAGTGGTCCCCTATTTTTATTTCATCTACTGCCCAGGAAGGTAGACCTCTGGAAAAATGCAACCTATTTCCGATAGGATTGTATTGTGATGTAATGTTCGAAGCAATATAGAGGCTTTGAGCCCATTCGGTTGAACTTAAATTCGGTTTTCTTGCCATATCTGTTGTCATGCCACGAAACTGGCCTTCATATAACAATACTGCTTCAAAAGTACTGCCCCAACTACCATTATTTCTTCGATTTAGTGCTACATGCCCGACTGCTTGCTTGCCTACATATTCCTGATCAGCCGCTTCACTATAAATCATTCTTGCCAGCAAATCCACACTGTCTCTTCCTACAAATTCTGTGAGACCCCATGGATCTGTTCCTATGTTTTCTAACGGTTCGCCATATGGATAACTCATTTCAATTCCTCCTAACGTTAAAGTTTTTTAAAAATTCCTTTACTCCAGCGGCAAGAGAAGATATAAATCGGGTGCAATTTCCTGCTTTTGAGTAATGGCCCTTACTTGTCAGTGGACTTGTCCAGAACAAAATGTTTTTTTAACCTGTTTAACGCCCGTTCTTTCATCTGATGCACTGCCGGTTGCGACATCCCCAATCTTTGGGCTGCCTCGTTTTCTGTTCGACCTTCCAGGACTGTTGCCGCTATGACTTTTTGTTGCCGTGGCGTCAGCAGTGAGAGCGCTTCCTGAAGAAATACTGCATTCTCCACTTCTAAAAAGACATTATTGGCGGCGGCTATGGCATTGAGCATTTCCGTCATCTCATCTTCAGCATCCTGGCTGACCGGATCGTTGAGGATGAGGAATTCATGTTCCCGCAACCGCTTGTGTTTCTTGGCCAGTCTAATGGCTTCGTGGCGCAGGCCGGTTATAAACCAAGCCAGTATCCGAGCTTCCTCAAAGTCATCATCGTATTTTAGGTATAGAAATCACCGTATCCACCTCCTTCGGGTCTATTTCGTCCTCTACTGTATAAAGAGAAAATAGAGGGTCATTTTAATAACCCTCTATCGCAGAAAAAATTTTTATTTAAATTTTTTATCATTCGCCATCTGTTGAGTTAAAAAAACTTTTCAACTTCCTCTTGTTCCCTAATGTGATTTGGCTGGTAACGGTGAATTGCTTCTATGAGCCATATTGTCAAATCTGACGCGGCTTCGGCATAACCCAGTCGGCGGCTATGCTTCCTGACAAGAGGAGCAAAACGATCAACAACTTGTACTGCGGCTTCGGTATCCCCGTTTTTAGCCTTAGCAATCAACTATCTTAATTTCGGCTCAGGCTTCACTTTTTCCACCCCCTTTTGGAGTAAAAAGGCCTGCCATTATATATTGCAGGGCAGGCCTTGATACTGGAATTTATAACTAAGCTGTGTATAAGCACTTCAGGAAACCTTTTCCCCTAAAGATCCTTTCACCATATACAGACAATTAAGAGAAACCTTTGCAACATATTTTTTAACGTTTCCAGCAGACCTGGGATCTCAAAATGTCTTTATTGGCCGTAAGTTATTCTCTAATTGCCTGTATAGCAATATAAAGAGGTGATTTAAGTGCTTTTGATGGTAATCACCGCCATGGAAAACGATGATAATAAAACTTTTATGCTGAATTTATATACGGATTATTATGGCCTGGTGCGGAAGACGGTTTACAATATTACCCGCGATGCGGACAATGTGGAAGATATGATCAATGATACGTTTATAAAATTAATTGAAAAGATATCATTGATTCGGACGCTGGAAAGTTGCAGATTGGCCGCTTATGTTGTCTATACTTCTAGGAGCGTAGCCATAAATCATATAAGGCATAAAAGTGTCTGGAGAAAGCATGCCTATTATGGAGTAGATTTGGACCTGGCGGAAAAGCTCCCCGGCCTGGAGGTTAACGCAGAAGACCGGATCATCCGTCAGGAAGAACTGGAAGAGATGGGGAACGCCATATTAAAGCTTCCGGAGAAGCAGAAAGACCTGTTGTATTTCAAGTATGTATTGGAAATGAATGATAGGGAAATAGCAAAGATTTTAGAAATCAATCCGGACAGTGTTCGGCAGTATCTGACCAGAGCGCGGAGAGAAGCCAAAAAACTCATAGATGAGGAGATGAATCGGCATGTCGAATAACAGTTCCGAACAAGTTCGCCAAAGACTTTATGAGGAATATGAAGACAGTCTCTTCAAATTGATTATGCACGACGCTGCCGAGAAAGAAGGCCGGCTTTTCCTGGAAGAAAAAGAGAAACTGGAAAATAGCCCGGAATTTCTGCCTTCCCTGGGGGCAATCCAAAAATTCAGTCAACAACTGGATGCACAGCTGAAAAGCTCGAAGGCTTATGCCAGACGGCGGCGCATGGGGCAGGCTTTGAACCGAGCGGCAGTCGCCATGCTGATTGTTATGGTGATATTTTTTACCACCGTGGCGACGGTGGAAGCAGTGCGCGTCAGGATCTTGAATTTTTTAATGGATATTCAGCAGGAATATACCTCTTTTCAATTGAAGGACAGCAGCAGCGGCTCTGAGGGGGACAGTGCAACCATAGACTGGCATCAAGCTTATGTCCCGACCTATATACCGGACGGATATGCAGTCAGTGCTACGTCTCAAAACGAGAATTATAAAAAAATTGAATTCACCAATTCGCAGGGCTCATTGATCACTTATTTGGAATTAAGCGCAGGGCACACGCCCGCGCTGGATACGGAAAACGCTTCCGTCTTTGAAGGGGTCAGTATCAACGGTCATGAAGGAGCGCTGGTGGTGAAAAACTCTCTGGCTACCATCATTTGGTCAATGCATGACCGTATGTTCATTATTCAGGCACCAATAGAGAAAGATATGGCGGTAAAAATCGCCGAGGGGGTGAAATATATAAATTAAAATAAAAAGAAATATTTGAGAAAAATGTTGTTGCAAAAGCCTTCTTAGGTTGTCTCTCTTATTGAAAGATATTTTAAGGAGGTTTTATTTATGAAAAGATTTATCAGTATATGTACTCTTGTCCTGATGGCTATTTGCTTTACCACTCCGGCTTATGCGGCGGACCGGACTCAAAACGCAGAGGTGCAAAGCGTGATAACGCCTCAATTCACTTACATTACGTTTTTAATTCCGGGCCTGTCGATCAACTCGGCAGGGAAAGCCACCTGCTCAGGGATGGCTTCTGCTTACGACAGTTCGCACACCACCAGGCTGACGGTCAAACTGCAGAAATCCGACGCTGGCGGCTGGAGCACAATCAAGTCGTGGTCCGCGTCAGCGACCGGGACCTACGTTGCCGATGTATATGAGGATCATTATGTTGTCCACGGCACCTATCGGGTATGCGCTACCGCTAAAGTTTATAACGCTTCAGGTACTCTATTGGAAAGTCAATCAGTATATTCTGACACGATGACATATTGAATTTATCAATAAAACAGGGCCCCCTAAATTTGAAGCATTAAAGTGAGAACAAGAATAATTTTTTGGTTCAGACTTCTCGTGACAATGACTTGACCTTTTTCTTTGGAGCTCTCCTATGTCAAGCAGGCAAGCCGGAAACGTATTCGCAAGAAAAGGGAAAAGCCCTCAAATCCGCTTAGCGGCTTTAAGATTAGCTACTGGCGTATGCTCCGTTACCGGGCATTAAATGAAAAATGACGCTGAACCCAAGTGCGAATTGGGCCAGCATCACGCTGGTGCAATAGTGGAAAAAAGATTTTTTTGGAGACCGTTTCAGATGCAGATTATGCTTATAATTTGCAGTTCAAAACTGCCCGAAAAATTAGAATTTGTAGCCTATCCTTATGCCACTAAAGGAAACTCACTGTATAATAGAATGGCTGTGTATATAAAATTCTTCCTGACTTGGCTGGTGTTTTTTCTCCAGGCTTTCGAAATCCTCGTCAAAGCGCCCGGCTTCTTGTTCGTCTATCTCAAATACAGGACTTTGATAGTAAATCCATTTTCTTCCGTCCAAGACATCTGGTTTGAGTTCTTTTACCATCATTGCCGCAGGATATGTCCCATTCTCAAGACAGACATTATACTTTTTACAACTCTTAAAACCACGGCTTACATAATTATTCGGGTTCCCGAATATCACAATCACATCATAACCAAGTGCGCCCGCCTGTTCAAATGAATACTCCATTAGTTTTTTTCCATACCCTTTTCTCTGATATTCTGGCAAAATGCAAACCGGACCGAAAGTAAGGATGTCTTTTTCTTCCCCAGACTCATCAATTAGTTTTGTTTTCGTATACATGATATTCCCGATGATCTGATTATCAACTTCAATCACCAGATCCAATTCCGGCAGAAAATCTTTATGGGGTCGCATAACATGAACTAAATAGTGTTCAATGCACCCCGGAATATATAAATTCCAAAAAGCTTTCCTTGTGATTTCTTCTACTTTCTCATAATCTGTTTCTTCTTCATTCCTAATCTTAATCATTTTGTTCATTTATAAACCTCCGATAATTTACTTAAGACCAATTTTTGGTGCTTTCTATTATGGCTATAATAAATTCCTGTTTATCTGCGTGATGTAATAACTTTAAATCCATCATACCACGCTTTTCCAAGCCATAAAAGGCGTAGCTTCCGTTGGTGGAAGCTATGCCTTTTATGGTGCCAGAGGTGGGACTCGACCACGCACGGCGCAGATTTGGAGCTACCCGCAATCTTGTGCTAAGATGAAAATATAATCTTAACAGGAGGTGGACGGTCAATGGATTGCCCGATCTGCCATATCAAATTACAGATGGCGGAACGCCAGGGGATAGAAATTGATTATTGCCCCCAGTGCCGTGGTATTTGGCTTGACCGGGGGGAACTGGATAAACTTATCGAAAGAACGGATACGTCTCAATCTTATAATTACAGACCCAAGGAAACGCAAAGGCCTTACGAGTCTCATGGGAACTATAAAAAAGATAAAAAGAGCTCTTTTTTAAGTGATCTTTTTGATTTTGATTGATAAAAACGTTCGGGAAGATCGACGCTGAGGTATTGACCATTATGCCGCTGGACCGGTAATCCGGTGTGGTGGAAATAAAAAATCAGTCTGCAATGACGTAGACTCTGATAAATAAAAAGCGGGACAGATGTTACTCTGCCCCCCGCTTTTTTATGCTGTTTGGGTGTTTACTGCCTGATTAAGCAATACAAACGTTTGCCGCTCTGAGTTTGCGGCTGTTCTTCGGATCAGTCTCAGTATCAAAGGTGACTTTTTGTCCTTCATTCAAAGACTTGTATCCTTCGGACTTAATCGCGGAAAAATGTACGAACACATCCTCCCCGCCGTTGTCGTTGGTAATAAAGCCGAAGCCTTTTTCTGAGTTAAACCATTTTACTGTACCGTTATTCATTGGGTACCTCCATAAATATTATTTTGTACCCAGAATAAACAAAATCCACATGTTATGCAAATCATCAAACAACAATGATCCGCAAACGTGTGGACAAAGTAGTTATTTTGAATACGTATTTAGCCTAGCACATGAAGAGGCAATTGTCAAGCAAGAGTTAATTTTATTCAGGCATACCCAGGCATTTTTATAAATCTCCACGCAAACGGGAGACACTTTATTGCTGCTATATTTATTGATTCGAGCAGGATGAGCCCGCCCGGGATGATCACAAGCAGCCAGCCTAAATAGTAAAGAAATGAATCAAATACCTAAAATTCCCCATTTCATTTTTAAGATTGCGATAAAACTCTTTGTAAAAATCATGAAACAGTTCCCGCTCATCTTCAGAAATCTTCTGACAGCCGTAGAGTATTCTTGTGTATATTTGGGTCAGGCTCAGAATGTTCGCTTTGCCGACTGAAAAATTCTCCAGCTCATACTGCAAACCGGAAGCATATTCAAGCAATGTAAGTCCATCTGGCCGTCTAAATCCTGCTTTGATAAGTTTCTTTAAAAAATAGTTGTAAAGCTCTATGGCACTGTCCTCATTTGTCTCCTTAAGCAGACTGTCATACCATTTTTTCCGTAATAAAAATTTTATTATAACCGCCAGGACAAGAATCAATATGGCGGAAGCCGCTGCAATCCAAATCATTTTAGCGTTTTGTCTGAAGGTAACTGCCAGAGCGGTTATTGGATCCCGGCCCGGAACGATTTCTCCATCCTTTTTCGGTTCATTTTGCTTTTGGATATTTTCATTATAATTATCATCGTTTGTATTTTGCTGATTCTCGTTTTCTGCTGTTGTTGCCGGATCATCGGAATATATTATCCTGGTGGAAGCAACGCCGATCTCGTATAAAATATCCATAGACATAAGTTTTTGAGCAAGATTCAATTTATCGGCAGGAGGGGACATGGGTTTAATTATGCTGTAATAGGCTCCACTTGCGAGCAATAATGCCATCGTGCCAGCAATAACCGACTGAGCGAAATACACGTTGAAAGCAGTTTTCTCTGTTTCGGAATACATATGCGAAATACAGTACACCCGATATAAAAACAGAATAAATGCTCCCCCCACGAAGGCCAAGTATCCCCATCTGCATACCGGATACTCCAGAAAATCGAAAGCTGCAGTCACGGTCGTTCCCACCAGGAATAAAACCACCAGCCCGGCCCTGGTCCGGGCGGCCCAGAAAACCACACAGGATGTGGAGATCACTATGATCCAGAATAATATCGGATTCCCGTCTATGGTATATGGGGCCGAGAAAAGCCCCCTTTGCTGCAAAATAACCATTACCGCAATCAGTGCAGCAGCCTGTGCTGTCATGGAAATGACCATCGTCATCCGGTTATAATAGCCCAAGAACAACAAAACCGTAACAGCAGCAACAATGCCGGCAACTGCCAGGAGATTCCCTGACCACGGATCTGCCATCTCGAATCCGGCAAATATATTCTCAGCCAGACCGGCGCTGATAAAAACACAGAGTATAAAATCCCAAAAATATTTTCCTATATGTTTTTTCATGGGGGAAATCTCCTTTATAACCGGGTACTAGGCCATGGCCTCGGCGGTTACAATATGATAAAGAATGTCGTAATCTTCAAGCGTCTTGAGCGGAGCCTTCAATTCTTCCATTTCACGGCGGTTCGCATCCGGTTTCATTACATAATACAGCATAGGATTTCTCTTATTCTGTTTGATGTTTATCAGCTCCCGGACCAGATGATCTGTTATTCGGGATGTACAAAGAATGATATTGGCGCTCCTATTTCCCAAATGGCTTTCGTTTTCAAGGATGTCGGCGCCGTCGGGGATATCAGCGCCGCAACCATCGTAAACAACCGGCAGCCGGCCCACCAGATTTTCATAATCCTGTCCGCCCCGGGGAACGGCCCTGGCTATCTCGCCGTTTTGCCCGGCAAAAAGCAGGGAATACTCGACATCTCTGCTCATTGCCTGCTCAATTAAGGACAGACCGGTTTCAACCAGGCAGTCATAGATTCCCGGCAGCATATCACGGGGGGGACTGGCTGTTTGCAGATCAATCACCACGACCAGATCATTTTTATGGCTGGTCTCCGTAATCTTAGTCATATAATCTTTAAAATGGGCGGAGAGCTTCCAGTGAATGCGCTTAATGGAATCGCCCAGAGCATATTCCCGCACGCCGGTGTAATCAAATCCGTCGCTTACCGTGCTTTTCTGTAAACTATGGCTTTCGGACAGCATTTCATCCTTAAATTCAATCTCATCCGCCGGTAATATCCTGGGAAGCACCGTTATTGCAATGCCTCCGCAGCCTGGCATTGTTATACTGAAGATTCCCAGTATGTCATATATTTGGAGGGCCTTCACTCCTGCGCTATACATCCCGATATGATTCATTTTGATTGCAAAGGAGAAATCCGACCCGCCTTTAGCAGGCATTGTGAAAGCGGCAGGGGAGACCGAATCGTCTCCTCCGAAAAAATCCGAAACATAAAGATAGGCCCGGGCTTGGGGGCAAATCAGAAAAGATCCGTTCACAATTTTCAAAGTGACGTTTACCGTTTCACCTCTTTGACATACAACATAGGAATCCTCCGCTTCAAAATGTATGCCCGCCCTGATCAGCAAAAGAGATAAAACCGATAATAACAGCAGGGATAACAGCCCCAGAAACGGCAGATACCCGTAAACACTATTTATGTATCGGGCAGGGAAAAGCGATGCCATAAGCACAATCAGCCAGGCGATAGTTTTAACTATAAATTTATTAATTAGCATAGACGGATTGTTCATGATATGACTTCGGCTGGTTCGGATCTACAGGAACAGCAATATCCTTGACTATGTCCTTTATAACGCCGGCAGCCGTCTTCTTCTCGTTCTTCATTTCATGGGTCAGGATGATCCTGTGCCCCAGAACATAAGGGGCAAGATACTTGACATCATCAGGCAGTACATAGTTTCTACCCTGGGCCAGCGCATAAGCTCTGCTGAGCTTGTACAGCGCTATGCTTCCGCGGGGGCTGCTGCCCAGCTTAATGCCCGGATGGCTTCTGGTTGCTTCAACGATACGGACTATGTAGGCGGCAACCAGATCGGTGCATACAACCTGCCTGCTGCATTGCAAGAGCTCCCTGACCTCTTCCTTGGTAACAACGGGAAAGATATTTTGCTTCGCTTCTTCACCCTTCATTACGATTTTAATTTCATCCTCGTAAGCAGGATAGCCTATGGAAAGTTTTATCATAAACCTGTCGATTTGCGCTTCCGGCAGCTGATATGTGCCCAGAGCTTCAATTGGATTTTGGGTGGCAAGCACCATATAAGGCCGGTCCACAAGGTAGGTATGGGCATCGACAGTAACCTGATATTCCTCCATGATTTCCAGCATGGAGGACTGGGTTTTGGCTGATGCCCGGTTGATTTCGTCAGCCAGAACTATATTGCTCATTGCTGCCCCCTGACGGAATTCAAACTCCCCGCTTTTCTGATTGTAGATGGAGAAGCCGGATACGTCTGAAGGCATGACATCAGGCGTAAACTGGATACGGCTGTAATCGCAGTCGATAGATTTAGCCAGGGCGCGAACCAGGCTTGTCTTCCCGACGCCGGGAATATCTTCTATTAGCACATGCCCGCCCGCAATCAAGCAAAGCACCGTCAGCTCCACAACCTCTCTTTTACCGGTGATAACAATTTCAATGTTGTCGGCAATTGACAGGATCTTGCGATGTGCATCGGCAGTCTGCTCAGTCGAAAGTGGCTTATAGTCTAAATTCTTTATATTTTCATCTAAATAATTTTTCATAGCTTGTATCTCCAATTATGTTTATATGCCGGCATATCAGACCTGTGTCTTTTGGCTATCTACTTAAATATTTCTTTAATTAAATAAAAACTTGTCGTTGGACCACAGTCCTTCATATATAGTTCCATCGGCGCCTTTATATGTCCCCTGACCTTCTCTTACCCCATATTTCCATGCACCTGTGTATATGCTGCCATCAGCCCAGGTATATGTTCCCTGGCCATCTTTAACCCCGGCTTTCCATTCGCCCACATATTCATCTTTATTGGCCCAGGTATATGTTCCCTGGCCTTCTTTAACGCCTTCTTTCCATTCGCCTGCATATTTACTGCCGCTGGCCCAGGTGTATATTCCCTGGCCTGAAAACATGTCATATCTCCATTCGCCTTCATACATACCCCCATCGGCCCAGATGTATGTTCCCTTACCTTCGATCAAATCGTCTTTCCATTGACCGGTATATTCATCGCCATCAGACCAGCTATAGGTTCCCTTGCCTTCAAACATGCCGTCTTTCCAGTCGCCTGCATATTTGCTCCGGTCGCCTATTCGGGATGATTTCCATTGCGGGCTTTGGGTGGCTTCGCAAACTGTTGTAATATTAGCCACCGATTCCGGTACGTCAATATGTTCCCCATGATCACTTATAACTTCAACCAATGCGCCCCCCGACGCTTCTTCGCCGGCCCCATACGCTATATCGCCGGCGCCCTCCTGGATGGTGTCCTGCTGCGCGTCTGCCTGGTCCAATCCCTGCTCCTCACTATTTGCTGCCTGATGATCCGCTGCATCTTGTTCATCTTGTTTTGGGGTGACTGCAACCTCATTTTCTTCATCCGGTTCCTCATCCGGGTTGGTTTCGTTTTGCACATTAATGGGTTCGGCATGAGCCAAATAAACGATCTTTACCAGTAACGGGCTTGGCCTGCAACCTGTGCCCAGGACTAAAATGAAAACCAGCAGTATTATGAGGCCTGTGATCTGTCCGGCATAATTTCTCAAATTATGTTCCCCCCTATACTCCTGATTGTGCAGCACAACTTATTCTATCATGAAAAAAACATCATTCGGATCCAGGTAAACCCTGACTGGCTGGGTAAGATCTCTTAGCTCAGCTTTTTTATCTTTGGGTATTTCCCATTGAATATGAAAATCGTCCGACCGTATGGGGGCAGATCCTATTTTTAAATAAAGGGTCGTGCTGAAAGGAGCGTCACTTTCATCCGCAATCCATGCCGGGTAGCAGTTTTCCTGAAGGCCAGCAGCCGCCAGTTTAATATTATTGGCCCTAATGCCTATAAAGCCTTCCGTTTTTTCAATACGCGTTGCCGTTGCCACCCTGATGCCCCAGTCGGGAATTTCAGCGGAGTGTTCAGACTTGCGGACAGCTGCCGCAATATTCTTGCAGCCGGTAACTTTTGCAGCTTCCACAGTCGCCGGCCGGCGAAACAGTTCTTCTTTGGAACCGAGCGCTTCCACACTGCCATTATTCAAGAATACAATGCGATTGCACAGGCGGTAGGCTTCTTCTATACTGTGGGTTACAAAAAAAGTGATTCCTTGAAATTTCTTGAGTGATTCTATCATTTCCTTAATCATGTGCATTTTTAAATGTGCATCCAGGGCTGAAAAGGCTTCGTCAAGCAGCATTATTTGCGGGTTCACGGCCATGGCCCGGGCCAGAGCGACACGCTGCTGCTGCCCTCCTGAAAGTTGAGAAGGATAGCGCTTGCCCATATCAGCCAGGTGAAAACTTGCAAGCAGCTCAGAGACTCTGCTTCTTTGCTCAGCTTTTGGTAATTTCTCCAATCCAAAAGCGATGTTTTCATTGACGGTCAAGTGAGGAAACATCGCATAGTTTTGGAATAAATAGCCCGTCTTGCGAGCCTGGGGCGATATATTTACTTTATTTTCAGAGTCGAAAAAAACCGTATCATCTAAAATAATTTTACCCTTGTCCGGTTTTATCAAGCCCGCAATACAGTTTAAAAGCATGCTCTTCCCTGAACCTGATGCACCTAGTATTCCGATTATCTCCTGCCCGCAGGAAAGATTAATCTTTAACTTGAATCCGGGCAATTTTCTTTCTATATCAATTGTCAGTCCCATACTATCACTTCCCGGTTCCCAGTTTGATTTTTTGCTGGTAACTGTCCCAATAGTTTGTCGATACCATGACCGTCAAAGAAATCGCAAAAATAATCAACACCCAAATAAGGGCGGTTGTCATATCTCCAGCCGAAGTTGCGAAATAAATGGCAACCGGTATCGTTTGGGTTTTACCCGGAATGCTGCCTGCAACCATTAAAGTGGCGCCAAACTCTCCCAATGATCTCGCAAAAGAAAGGGTAGTTGCGGCTGCAATACCAGGCCATGCCATAGGGACCGTAATCCGCCGGAATAATTTCCATTCGGAGACGCCCAAAGTCCTGGCCGCATTGAGTATATTGGGATCAATCTGTTCAAAAGCGGCCTTCGACGTCTTATACATAAGCGGAAATGCCACCACAACTGATGCTATGACTGCCGCATACCATGAAAAAATGATGTTGACTCCGAACAGATTGAGAAATTGGCCCACAGGTCCATGTTTTCCGATCAGCAAGAGGATAGCAAACCCCGCCACCGTGGGAGGCAGAACAAGAGGCAGAGTAAGGATGCCGTCCAGCAAACCTTTCCATCTGCCTCTATAATTTGTCATCCACCATGCTGTAGAAATCCCAATAATAAAGATAAAGAATGTTGCAATAAAAGTTACCTTTATAGAAATTAATACTGGTGAAAGATCAAAGTTCATATAAAATCATTACTTCTTTATCTTATAAAACGGTAAAGCCATATTTTACAAACACTGCTTTTGCTAGATCAGAAGTGATGAAATTCAAGAAATCCTGTGCCGCTACCGGCTGTTTGGTTGATTTTATGACTGCTCCGGGATAAGTTACCGGGTCATGGGAATCTTCAGGCGCCGTCGTAATGACCTTTACCTTGTCTGAAGACGCCGCATCAGTCGAATATACAACCCCTGCATCAGCATTTCCGCTCGCTACCCAGGTCAACACCTCTGTAACATCCTTGGCATAGACAGCTTTGGCCTTGGCCTCGTCAGCCAGATTATAGTAAGTGAACACCTGCAGTCCATACTTTCCTGCCGGAACCGTGGTAGGTTCTCCCAGGGCAAGTTTTTGGATAGAATCGTTTGTAACATCCTTAAAACTGCCGATAGAAAGTGTAGAATCAATTGGCGTGATCATAACAACCTTGTTCTGCAAAAGATTCTTAATGGTATTGTTGTCCAGCAAGTCTTTATCCTGTAAAGCTTTCATGTTGCTGGTTGCTGCTGAAAAGAACAGGTCGGCAGGTGCGCCCTGTTCGATTTGCTGCTGCAAAGCGCCTGATCCGCCATAGCTGATTGCCACCTTAGCATTTGGCTTTTGTGCCAGATATAGAGCTTTGACTTCTTCCAAAGCATTTTTTAAACTGGCTGCCGCTGAAATTGTCAGGTCGGACTTCGTAATGACGTCGGCTGTACTGGTGCTGTCTGTCCAGGTAGCATCATATCCCAGAGCATTGGCTATAAATCTGAATGGAATATATGTCCTGCCGTCTTGTACGACCGCGTTAGTGTCCATGGTGATTTGTCCATAAGGGGTTTGGATTATATTGGATCCGATTTCTATTTTTATGGATCCGTCTATGGTTGCTGTCTGGGTGCTGGCATCCCAGGAAACTTGCGCTCCTAAATTCTCGGAAACAACTCGGATCGGCACCATTGTCCGGTTTGCTGAATCAATATATGGTGCTCCATTAGCAGCCTCAATTGAAAGCGGACTGCCATCAATGGCGACGTTGACATTTGATGCCGCTGAAACTGAACCGATTGACATACCGAGTAACAGAAGCGTCATCAGAACCATTAAAAAATTCTTTTTAATTGAGCACATAAAACTTCCTCCATTTTTATTTGTTTTCGTTACATTTTTTTAACATTATTATTATATTTCATTTCACATAAACGAACAAGGCATAACTTGAACACACAAGTAGTAACTCGAACAAACGAGGCATAACTTGACACGATTGTAAATTCCATATAGGCACAGGCATTTCTTTATATCCGCACCTTGCAGCAAAAGAGACCTTTTTCCCGGAACGCAGACGTACTGAATGCCCGAATTAATGTAATTTACACAACAGTACAGAAATTAATGAAACAATACTGAAATGAACTGGAGATATTTATAACAGCATAATTATTGTACCTGGTTTAGTTTTATTGTATCGTGTTTTTCAGATAGGAGAAAAAAAGCCTTGGAAAGCCGGAAAATGCATATCGTAAAGTAAAGAACTATAATATGATTAGATTGTCATTATAAGGAATATACCAGATTAAAATCCTGTGTGAGTATTTGGCGTAATTACAATTGGTTTGCGACTTTGCGTAATTAACCGGAAAGGCGAGGGGTATCTTGGGGTTATGGATATAGAGGCGTTTACCCGCCGTGAAAAAATGCTGAAGCTGCGGGAAGAACTGCTGGCCGTCGAGGAAGACCGTCTGGCAGGGCACGCGGGAGTTACGCCCGCTGAACTGGACAAATACCTGGACGGTATTATTGACGAGGTGGAGCATGGGAAAAAAGCCCAGCATAAGGGACAAGTATGATATCTGTACGAATTCCAATTTATGATACAGCTTAGACTTCAGATCATTTATATAACATACCGATAAAGTGGAATTTAGAGGAGGTAGAAGGATGTCATTTTCGGAAATTAGTATTTATCAGGTAAAGCCAGATAGGACGAATGAGTTTGAAACTATTATGAAAGACGCTGGTGAAATGATGAAAGCAATAGACGGTTGTCAATCTCTTCGACTTATACAGCGTACACACTATATAAAGGATATGAAAACTATTAAGGATGGACTTCAACCTGACAAACTTACTCGTATCGTAAAATGTGTCCGCTATGCACTTTACTGGGAATTCGATACAGATAAAAATTATGGTAAAGCTCAAAAACAGTTGTATGAAACTCATTGGAAAGCGATAGAAAAGTGCCTGATTGTTCCGCATGATAAAATCTTAGGTGAAGTAATCATTTAACAGTACAAGACCGACAAATTTCAATTTAGCAAGTAAGCCTTTCTATAATGAGCATAATTGAGCGGGGCGAAATGTTTGTTTTGTATGACGATGGAATTAAAGCCGAATGCGTGGTCACAAAAGAAGCGGCTGGAACTTATGAGATAAAAAATAATATATAACGGCATGATTGAGGTGATTCTATGGTTATAAGGCGAGCAACGATTCAAGATACGAAAACGATAAGCCATATTCATGCCTCCAGTTGGAAAAGCGCTTATAAGGGCATGATTCCCCAACAGTATCTGGATGAATTACAAGATGATTTTTGGGTAAACGCTTTTCAAGGTTGGATTGAGGCTGACACCGTAACCGTGCTGCTTATTTATGACCAAGAATCAGCCGTTGGCTGTATTGCCTACGGAAAATCAAGAGATAAGAAATTGCCTGAATGGGGAGAGATTGTTTCGCTTTATCTTTTGCCGGAGTATCTTGGAAAAGGCTATGGGCGTAAACTCTTGCAAGCCGCCCTGGATGATCTGAAAATTGCCGGATATAACAGCGTTTATTTATGGGTTTTAGAGAATAACGAAATCGCCAAAAAATTTTATGAGCGAAACGGCTTCACGTTCAATAATGATAAATACTCCTTTGAAATAATGAAGGAGCCTTTTGAAGATATTCGTTATGTTTTTAGTTTCAATAGCGCTCAAGTATAAACATGCTTGGAGATCAATGGAGCTGCGGGAGAAGGGGTAGGAATATTCAAAATGAAAAACTGGTTTACACTTCATCAAATTGATGCAGATACTCATATTATCAGCGAATACCGCCATTGGGAGGAAACGCACTGCTACCTGCTTAAAGGTGAAGAGCGGTGCTTGCTCATCGACACCGGGCTTGGCATCTGCAACATCTCCGAAACAGTGGAAAAGCTGACGGACAAGCCGGTAATTGCTGTGGCAACACATATCCATTGGGATCATATCGGCGGGCACGAATACTATCCGGATTTCTACGCACATGAGGCGGAACTAAACTGGCTGAACGGTGAATTTCCTCTGACAATGGATACTATCCGGGATATGGTAATAGACCGCTGCGATTTGCCGGAGGGCTATGACGTCAACACTTACAAGTTTTTTCAGGGGACACCAACGCGGATACTACGTGATGATGATACCATTGATCTGGGTGGGCGCGTGATTACTGTACTGCATACGCCGGGGCACTCTCCGGGGCATCTATGTTTTTGGGAGCCGCAACGCGGATACTTATTTACCGGTGATCTTGTCTACAAGGACACACTATTTGCGTACTACCCTTCCACCGACCCGCAGGCATATCTCGCTTCGCTTGAAAAGATTGCGGTGCTGCCCGTGAAAAAAGTGTTTCCGGCTCATCACAGTTTGGACATTCAGCCGGAGATTCTGCTCCGTATGCGAGATGCTTTCCGGCAACTGAAAGCCGAAGACAACCTGCATCACGGCAGCGGCACCTTCGATTTTGGCGATTGGGCTGTCTGGCTGTGATGATGTAAATTCCAATTTGTAGGTGAAGCAGATGAAAAACTTGAAAAATATGAGCTTGGAAGAGTTATGGAATCTATTCCCCATCATTTTAAAAGAGCATAACCCGGAATATAAAATATGGTATGAAGAAGAAAAGGACAAACTGACAGCCATTCTAAGAGATTATGCTATTTACCGCATAAACCACATCGGAAGCACCTCGGTTGCAGAGCTTGCCGCCAAGCCTACCGTAGATATTCTGCTTGAGATTAAGGACGGGTACGATGCCGATGAGATTATCGAATTGCTGCAAAATAACGGCTGGATTTTGATGGCGCGGGATGAAGGAGCAAAAGATGCGCTTGATTTTAACAAAGGCTATACTCCCAAAGGCTTTGCTCAAAAGGTATACCATCTTCATATTAAGCATCCGGGAGACTGGGGTGAACTTTATTTCCGGGACTATTTACAGAAGTATCCCGATGTTGCCGGAGAGTATGAAACCCTGAAGTTGGCATTGAGAGAACAGTTTGAACACGAAAGGGATGCATATACAAAGGGGAAATCCGATTTTGTTCATATGCACACGCAAAAAGCCCGGGAGGAATTTAAAAATCGTTATTCACCAATTATGTAAGTAGCAATCGTGCATATGAAATCCCGGATTGTGTAATGAAACACTAAAGGACTGAAACATTTTAACCCTCCATCTTACATATGTCGTTCATAATAAATTCTAGAAAAGAGTTCTGAAAATATTGACACCGAGAAAGAAATCGCAACAGCAACTCCCATTGCTATAAAGCGTTGATCACCTGATTGTCCTCCTATAATCAGAAAAAGAACCACCAAAACAAAATTGGTTCTTTGGGTTAAATCAAAAGCCCTGCTCTTTGATGTTAACTTAATAAGCTGGTTGCGTTCCTCCGTTTCCTCAAATTTCTCCTGCTTTACTGCTTCCCGGTTGGTGCTGAGGTACATTTCACTGATACCAATTAGGAGCATTAAAATGGTCAGGATAATTTTCTCAGCATCAAATCCCTTTAAAAAACCGAATGTCAGTAAACATAAGCCCAAGAGAAAGTACATTACTCCAAAGGCAAACTTTTTCTTATCATAAATCTTCACGTTGTTTATCCTCCAATTCTTTATTTTCTTTTAAACAGCATAAATCCTCTACTGTTGTTCCGAATACCTCTGCCATTCGATACGCCAACATAAGAGAAGGATTGTACTGTTCTTTTTCGATAGAAATGATGGTTCTTGATGAAACGTAAACCAGGTCAGCCAACTGTTGCTGCGTCAGATTAGCTTTGTTCCTTAGCTCTTTCACTTTTGTTTTCATAACTCCCTCCCTTTAGTAATATGAAGTTGACTTCACCAGAAGTTAACTTCATATTGCGATAAGAGAATGGAAATGTCAAGTGCAAATATGAAAGTTCAGTGGTAAAACCGGCACAGCTGATGATGAAGGAAATCCATAGAGGCACTATTAACTGACGTAAAAGGATTTTGACAGTCAATTTTCTTCTATGGAAAGGTAATTTGATAGACATCTTCTGTTCCTGCTGCATAATAAAAGATAAAGGAGGAGCAAATGAATATAGGACAAAAACTTAAAAATACACGCTTGACTGCGGGATTAACGCAAGAGAGCGTTGCAGGAAAGATAGGGGTAAGCCGTCAAACAATATCAAATTGGGAGAATGATAAATCTTATCCCGACATAGTCAATGTTATAGCGTTAAGCAACCTATATTCTATCAGCCTTGACGAATTGTTGAAGGAGGATTTGAAGATGGTTGAATATTTACAGCAAAGTACCGATGTGGTCAAAAGCAGGCAGAAGCTCTCAAAACTGATCCTGGTTATTACCTATCTTGTGATATGGGTATTATCAATTGTTGTTTTTTGGCTTGGAGGCAATCAGGATGCAATGGGATATTCTCTTGTGGTATTCTATTTCGTTTTACCAATCAGCATCCTGATTATTTCCGTCTTTATTGGAAAGGGCGACGGCTGGACCAATGTTAAGTGGCTCATGCTGCTTTTCTTTGGTATCATGAATATGCTGGCTCCGTATTTTACATTCAGCCTGAGCAACATGATAGCTTTCGATAAATTCAATATGCCGGATACCACGGGATTCTTATCAGGCATTATATGCGCCGCAATTGGAATAGCGGTTGGTTCAATCGTAAAAGCTGTTGCTGAAAGAAAGTCAGATCCCAGCCACAATCCTACTTCAAAATAAAATTATCCGTATTATAATAAATTTTATGTGATGCAACTATAGATTGCGGCAATTCAAAGTTGTCATGATAGACCACAATCCTGTTGAGTGCTATATTTTTCATAAAGGAGGGCACAACATGACAACTGGAGAAAAAATTAAGCACCATCTTGGCAAATATTATTTTCAAGATATATAATCTGGACTTATTAAGAAACGAAATTCATTCGTATGGGAGGGGGGATAAGATTACGAATCTAAATCTTATGGCTTAAATTTCAAGCTATAATAGCCGATATATATTAATAATATAGGTGATTTCTGGTGGTCAGCGAAATAGGAACATGGTTAAGACGTTGAGAAATTAGCGTCTTTTTCTTTTACCTAAAATCAAGAAAGGATGATTATACTTATGAAAACCTATCAGGGAACTTTTTTGACTAGGAAACAAAAGCGTGATAGACTAATATTATTATTGTTTCCGGGTTAACAAAATAAAAGGAGAGATCGTATGAATCAAGCGCTGAAAATCTTAGACATTTTTATAAAAATACAGGAGCAGCTGGACGTATTCCAGCATAAAGGAGAGGATCTGCTGGATGAAATCAGCCTGGCGGAAGTACACTGTATTGACTGTATTGGTATGATTGACCATCCCAATGTAACAAAAATTTCCGAAAAGATGAGCCTGACCCGGGGAGGAATAAGTAAAATCAGCAAAAAGTTACTAGGCAAAGGCTTAATAGAGAGCTACCAGGAACCGGACAATAACAAAGAAATTTACTTTCGACTGACTGAGGGCGGACAGTCTGTATATGGCGAGCATAAAAAACTCCATAGCAAAGTCAGACAAGAGTGGTTGTCATTTTTCGCACACTACAGTGACGACGAGCAGGCTGCAATATTACGGTTTTTCACTGATATTAACGATTTTTTTGTTAGTAAATCGACTGATAAGATAGAAAAATAATTCTATTGCATCAGAGAAAATGGCGTCGTTGATATGAGAATGGCGCGCTGGAGGCATGGTAGTGGCAACGAATGTTTCAGCCGTATCGCTGGTAATCCTCTTTGTTGTATTAAGCGTTTTATTTGGCAGATTCTTTTGCGGCAGAATATGTCCCTTCGGACTTTTGCAAGACTTGCTGAATAAGGTACCATTCCCGAAAAAAATTCGGTATTTCAAAGGCGATAAGTACTTAAGGTACATGAAATATATCTTACTGGGGTTGATGGTAGCTGCAAATCTGTTCGGATACTCTACCACCTCAATGAATGAAGCGCATACATTTAATGCGGGCTTAGCAATCTGGTGGGTGGCGTTTGCCCTGTTGTGTATCGTAATTAGTCGTCCGCTGTGCAAATATTTGTGCCCTATGGGCCCAATCCTTGGTTGGTGCAATCTGCTTCCTTTCGGCAAATACGAGGTCAATCAAGATAGCTGCATCAAATGCGGGGTATGCCTGGGTGTTTGTAAGATGGATATTGAACCGTATAAAACACCGAACCACATTGAATGTATACGTTGCGGCAAGTGCAAGAAGAATTGCCCATCGAAAGCTATAACATCGGGATTCCTGAAAAAGTAACCCCTACAAAAGCTTATTATACGAAGTTATTCATAATGTTTTTGGGGATAAAATTAATAAATACCACCCATGCGGCCGCGCCAAATGATTTGGCGCTGTGACAAGCATTAGCTACGGCTATTGCAGGCGAAATTGTCAACTATCAGCCCCAAAGTGCAGGTATGGTGAAAAAGGCATAAATTATGATAAAGAATTATACAAAGTGACCGACAGACATCGGACCAACGCGATAGGCGCGTACAGCGCATGCGTAATCCAAGTGCTCAAGGCCGAAATTAACAGATGGTAAGCGGGAAAGACCGTTGCGCCATCTGTTTTTTGCCAAAAAATCATTTTACCTCTTGATAACAGCGTTCTGTATTGCCGGGGTATTGTATGGCTAAGTCCCGCAAAAACAAAAAAATTGTTGACGCGGAAACAAAAACGTGATAGACTGCTACTGTTATTGTTTCCGTATCAACAAAAAAGAACATCTAAGTTATAGTTTATCCCGCGTTCTGTAACTTAGATATTTCCAAGCGCATAAGCTCAGTTTCGGGGATGCCGAAGGAATGTTCTGCTCCGAGCAGTTCGTTGACGAATTGGCTGAACCGGCGGGAACGGGTCCGTTGAAAAAGGGAATGAAGCGGGTTCTGCAACCCGGTGACCCGACTTGGTTTTTCTTTTGGTGTGCGAGGTGCGAGCTTGCCGGCGGCAATTACGCGGTGCTGATGACAAAAGCCGCTGATGCGTTCCTGGGGGATATGTATATATTATTTAATGAAAGAAAGAAGGTACAAAATGCTAAAGGATATACTGTCTCGTCTCAAAAAGAATGCAGATGGGAAGCCAAAAAGAAATCCAGTCACAGTTCCTTATCGGTATCAGATTAACGCTGAAGAATGCCGGAGCTGCGACAAATGTAAAAAAGCTTGCAAGGCTGGGGCGATCAGCGGAGAACGTGGGAAAGCGTATGTGATCAATGAGCAAAAGTGCATAAAATGCGGAGACTGTATGAAATGGTGCAAGTATAGGGCAATAAAAAGATTGGCTATGTACTCCGAAGAACCGAAACAGTAATCATTCATTATTCAAGAAGCGATATTGCTTATGCTTGGAAAGAGGTGCAAAAATGTAGAAAACGTTGTTGAAGACTGATAACTTGTGCCATGGCGACCGGGGCGGGAACCGAAATGTATGCACCGATGGCTTACGCGGTTATCGGAGGATTAATTACTTCTACGCTTTTAATCCTGGTTATTGTTCCGATTGTTTACACGTTACTGTATGATCTTAAACGGCTGTTGGGAAGAAAAAAATTCATATGATTTTAAATATCCATGATCAGCCGCTTCATTACGATAGGCACCAATGCCGCCAACTGGTCCGGTGTTTTCTGGATACCCTCTTGTAGCCATTTATTAGACAAATGCCAAAAACCCCCGGCATAAAATGACAATACATAAGCAAAATCATCCTCTGATTCGTCCACCGCTCTCCGGACATATTTTTCCGTAAGTGAAGGCAATACTTGATCAAAAGCGCTTAGCAGATGGATCATCAAACCCTGCTCGCTTAAAAGCGTTAAAAAGTCGACATGATGAGAACACACTGCGAAATATGTCTTGGCTATAATATATGCATCAAGATGTTTTTGCTGATGAATCGACTCCTGAAATTCCTCAATGATTCCTTTAATGCGATACGCTAAAATATCATCCTTAAAATTAAAATTCCGATAAAATGTTCGTCTATCCAAGTCAGCTTTTTGAGCTAGTTCAGTAATGTTGATTTTGTGATATGGCTTGGTCCTTAAAAGATCGACTAAAGCTTCAGCAAAAAGCTCTTTTGATTGTATGGCAATGGAATTTTCTTTAGGGATCATTAACGCGTTCCTCCTGTCTCATTCATTCACGTATTGTAGCACTTAAGACCATTGGATTGACATTGTTTTGTTACGCATATTATACTTTATTATAAGAACTGTCTCAAGTGAGACAGTTGCTCTTGCCCGGTAATCTATGTAGAGAGGGAACGCCTATGAACTCTGTCAAAAGATTAGACTGTATACCTGCTGGTTCTGTTATTTCAGATGGCTTCGGTGACATTGACTATTGTGAGTCCTATGAAAAATCAGTCCAGTCACAAAATAAAAACATAGACCGGATCGTGACGGATCTCCTTGATCTGTCGTTTCATTCTTGGATTGTTGGTTTGAAGAGATCGAGAGACTTGATCGTAGGGATATTTGGGCTGAAAGCAGATGGTAAGAATGCATTGATCAATAAAGAGTGTTATTATCCGGTCGGGTCTCAGGCAATGATATTTACAGTAATAAAGAGAACCTCAGATGAAATCGTGATGGGTAAGGATGATAAACACCTTGTTTTCAGGTTTTCGGTATTATTGGATCAAAATGCTTCCAAAGTCTATGTAACTACAATCGTAAAATTCTACAATTTAGGAGGGCGGCTCTATTTTGCGCCGGTTAAGCCATTCCATCAATTTATCGTATATTCATTAATTAAGCACAACCTGCTATGACAAGTTAATGATGTTTGCTGAAAGCTATGATATGGATGAGAAAGTTACACCCAAGACATTGGCACTGCTCAAACTAGCCAAGTGTTTAACTGTTGTCAATTGAGGAAGGGAAGGGTTGTTTTAGAATAGGCAATTCTGTATCATCCCCAGAATTTATTTTTGATGAAACGTGAACAAATTCGACCTGCCAGGCGGCAAAGAAAAAAACGCAAATATGGCAGTAGATACTTATGTGTAAAAATGTAAAATGGTTTGGCGACCGGCGGTTTGTAAACGCTAAAATAAAGTGTACCAAAAACGCTAATGAAAAGTGTGCCACTA
>ENA-UOOE01001115-UOOE01001115.1-fermentation-metagenome-genome-assembly--contig:-NODE-1115-length-23605-cov-336.656688_pt1 | contig 23605 bp, 22 predicted proteins | sample MGYA00245776_ERZ724021 | MGnify/ENA primary metagenome ERZ724021 (study PRJEB28704, sample SAMN03018321) | fermentation metagenome | biome: anthropogenic terrestrial biome; feature: soil... | reverse complement strand
ATTTTCCTTCACCATCTTCCAGATCTCATCAGGATCCATTCCTAAATCAAGGATTTCACCAGAATCCGAATCTTCTTCAACCGCCTCAGATTTTACAGGTTTTAATGGTATTATGTAATCTTCAGTATCTTCAACAGCCAGGCATATTGGATGCACCTGCTGTGTGAAGTAGTTGGAGCCATCCACTGTGTATACCTCCACAATGGCGTGGATGGTTCTTCCCTCAACTTCAAGGGTTTGAGCTACCTGAATTTTTTTTACGTCCTTTAAAAATTCCATCATCACTGGTTCCCCCTGAATTCTTTGAGGACCTTCTCCTTAAAATGTACATCAACATGTTTCGAACTGGTTTGTGTGAGAGTGCACGTAAGATCTCGTAGGTTATCCTGGAAAGCCTCAAACTGATGTGTGCATTACAATCCCCAGAGACACCTTTTCCATCAAGAACAGGGATCACCTCCAGTTGAAGGTTGGGCACTGGTTTCAGGAGAGCTGCAACTGCCCATAAACATCCAATTAAAAATTCAGTGTCAACTGAACTTTCAAATCCTATCTCCACCCTTAATAAAAGATTTTCAATGTTTATGGAATCTATGAAACCTGTTAAAATGGGTCTAAGATGGGGTAGGGCATTCCATCCTAAATGAAGAAATTTTTTTGCTTCATCAAGTTTAAATCCCTTTGATTCTTTCTCTTCCTTCTTTTCTTCCCTTTCAGGTTCTTTCTTTTCTTTTTTCTTTGAAGGTTCTTCTGAAGGTATTTTCCGTGAGACTACTTTTATTCCCATCCACTTTAACTGGAAGTTTCCAACCAGTTTCATGTCATGGAAGGAAAGGTCGAAGAAAATATGGAATGGAACCAGCATAACAATCCCAATTAAAACTAGAAGGATTATTATGATGGTTGTTAATAGAAACACTTATTTCCGTCCTTTTCTTCGTTTAGTTCATCAATTTGGATTTTTTTTATCTATTCTGATCCTTCTGCAGTTTTTGTTTCTTCAGCTTCCTCAGATTTTTCAGTTTCCTTGTGGTGTTTGTGTTTTTTCCCCTTCATCATCTTACCACCCTGACCCATTATCTCAACGGCAGCCGTTCCAACTTCACCTATGATAGTTGCAAGGGGGTCCCGTGATCTGAGTGATAAGAGTTTAACTCCCTCTGGACCTTCAACACCCTTAAATACCACTATCATGGCTATGGGTTCTATCTTAGCACCACCACCTGATGCTGCACCTTGACCTTCTTCAGATCCTGATTTATTTTTACTTCCACCCATTCCTGCACCGAAGGCCATTCCCATTTTGGTTACAGGTATGAGAACCTTGTCCTCAGTTTCTATTACCTCACCAATCACATTCTCAATGTTCATAACCTTCCTTAACTCATCCACAGTTGTTTTTATTGGATCTCCAATATCCATTGAATCCACCCCACAGTTTTTTTTACAGTGTTCATTATTTTGTATGTAGGGAATTATAAAATTTATTAAATGGGTTTCTCATTGAGAATCAAAAAACACAACTGAAAACGAAGTTCAACACCAACTGTAACTGAACCTGATTAAAGTAGAATCCTTTGAAAGAAACCCTGAACAAATGATTTTAATTAAAAACATTATAATCTTCTTAAAGGATGTAATAAAATTGTATGGTTTGGGATTGTCTGAGATTTTGGAAGAAAGGTTTTTTTAAGAACAAATTCCAAGTTTTTCATAAAGATTGATGGAATGAACAGATTTTATGGGGATTTTTTCATGATGAGTGGAAAAGGTTATATACTACTACAACCATAATTTGGATAGTCGAAGGGGGCCGGTGGTCTAGGGGTATGATACCTCCCTGACACGGAGGTGATCACGAGTTCGAATCTCGTCCGGCCCATTTGCCGTGGTAGTTCAGTTGGGAGAACGCCAGACTGAAGATCTGGATGTCGCTGGTTCAAGTCCGGCCCACGGCACTTAAAAATCTATTTTTTATGAAATTTCTTTTAAATAACTCATTTTACATCAAGTAACCATTCCATAATTTTATATACTCATTTAACGTTTTAAATGGATTATTGTACATGATGAATCCTTTTTAAGCTATTATTTTTATAAAATCCATTGTTTCATCACCCACCATTAAACAACGTTGCCTTGCCATCCAAATGTATTAATAATAAAAGGATGGATATGTTTCTGGAGGATAACATGGTAAAACAAAAATTCTGTCCACAATGCGGTTCAAAGAAGATCAAATGGATAGACCCAAACATGTCATTCTGGCAGTGCCAAAAATGTGGTTACAGGGGTTCTGGAGTAATAGAAGATGGAGATCTTGATAAAAAAGTAAAAGAAGCTAAAAAGATGGAAAAACTTCAGAAAAAGCTTATGAGGAGAAGGTAACAGATGAACTACTTCTCCCAACTTCAGGATTAGGTATTATACTTTTTTTTAAACCATAGGTATATGAGCCCACCCAAAGCCCCGAAAATGGCGTATAACACTGTGTTGGCCAGTAGGTAGAGAACGCTAAAGGTTAAAATTCCTGTTACACTTCCCATGATGAAACCAACGGTTAATCCATTCATAGCTCCATCAAAGTAATCATCAGTTTTACTGAGGTAGGCCGCTAAAATTCCAGATATGGTAACCAAAGTAAGGAAGATTGCAGTTAGAACTGAAAATCCAAAGGAGAAGTTTAAAGAACCTGGCATCGTCAAAAATATTATGAGTGCAGAACCTATGGCCGCTACTAAAAAGAAGATGATCCCATCAGCAACAGCTATCAACCTTATTCTTTCAAACAGCCCCCTTGTTTCCCCTGGAAAATTAATTTCAGCATCAACATCTGAAGTTGTATTGAACCCACTTTCATGTCCAGGCTTGCTAACATCTTCTTTCAGAGTAATTAACTTTCCACCACATTTAGAACAAAAAACACCTTCATATTCCTTTTTTCCACAATTGGGACATATAAGATGCTCTTTCTCAGGGACTTGAATTTCGTCTTGAATTTCGTTGATAGAGGTTACAAGTCTTAAATTTCCACCGCACTGGCAGTTATCAAAATCTTCTGGAGATTCATTTTCCCTTAATTCGTAGTATCCACCGCAACTTTCACATATCAGATAAGGCATAAAATCACTAGATTTATATCAGTAAAAACATGTTTTATTATTTTTCATTAGGTTAAAAACAAAAAATTTATTTATAAAAAAATAGATAAGTGATTAACTTAAAAATAAAGTGATTTAATCCATATGAAGCTTAATAAAATCCATTTAATATATAAAACCAATTTGAATAATTTATATCAATAGAATTCCACGGATAACCCCATCATAAAATGTTTTAAGGGAAAATTAAAGATTATATCTAATAAAAATCCCTTAATGACCATATTTTTTTAAAAGTGTTCCAAGAATTCCTCCTAAAATCGAGAGAAATCCAAAGACTGAAAAGCCCAGTAAAAATGCTGAAGCTCCGCTTACAGCACCCATAAAAACGCTTAGGATAAATCCTACAAGGCCACCATTTATAATTCCTATTTTGTAACTTTTACTGCCGCCTATGTATGAGGCCAACATTCCAGAGATTATGGTTATGACTATGGCTATTATTCCCAAACCTGCCAGAATATTCGGGGAAATGTCCGAAGCAACGTGTGGAATATTTGTTCCAACGAGTAACAAAACAGCACATACCATGGAAACTATTAAGAATCCAAATCCTGTTATAACTCCTAGAAGACCCATTACACTGAATACATGTTCCTCAGTTTTTGCATCCATATTCAAAGTATCATTTGGAAGGTTCTGGATATCTCTTTTGTCAGATTTGAACTTCTCTTGTTTGGAGTTGTTTAAAATTGCCAGTTCATTACCACATTCCAAACAGAACAGTGCTCCTTTAGGGTTTTCAAATCCACAGTGCGGACATTTCTTTTTATCTGCAGAAACCACCTGGATCTGTATCCTTGGAGAGGCATTTTGATTCAAAGATTCTGTGTAATGCAGTCTTCCTCCGCATTCACATTTATCGAAATAGAAGGATTCCTTTCCCTCATTTAGTTCGTAGTATTTACCGCATTTTTCACAGACGAGATACGACATAAAATCACTGATTCCTTTATTTTGTTAAAATACCCTTTAAATGTTTGTATATTATTCCATCAAAAATGAAACAGGGTTCCAAATCCGTGGGATCATACATGTGAAAGCATAACCAGTATCATCCCACTCATTATGACCATTAATAAGTAGAAAATGAAGGTGTAATAACAGAATAATATCAATTTATCCCTTGAATTCATAAAATCTGTAGGTTCATCCATTTGAGAATTCTTCAGGAAAATAAAAGAAAAGTAAGCTGAAACAGCAACTGACAGCATATAAATAGTTGAAGATCCACCCAGACCATATTTTGGGAATAAACTATGTAAAAATTCTGTGTCCCCAAGGAGTGCCAAAAAATACAGGGTAATCGAACCGAAGATGATGCCTGTAAAAATGAAACACTTCTGGAGGTAACTATTTCTAAGCTCATTTTTCATGTCCTTGAGGAAAAGGAAAGTTAAACTCAACAAGATAATAATTACAACTATTAAATAGAAAATCCAGTTGTTATACAGGAATCCATAGTAAAGGGGGATCGTTGTGAAGGTCAAAACAATGAACCCGGAATTTGTAAGGAAATTACTCGAAAATAAATTATTCCAATGTTGATCCCTGTAATTCTGTTCGTCTTGAACTATTGACTGATAAAGTTTTAATTCTTTATCCACTTCTTCCTTATAAGGTTTTATATTTTCAGTTTCATGCGAATCAAAAGCGTTGCAATTTGGCAGAGTTTTGGAGTATCTTAACTTACCTCCACATTGACATCTATCAAAATCATCAGGGGATTCCCCAACATCAAGCTCGTAATATCCACCACAACGTTCACAGATAAGATAAGACAAGTAGTATCACCATTTCATCTATTGTTAAGATACCACTTAAAAACATTTGCACAAAATTAACGCATGAAACAAAAATTGTTCCAATTTTAGGCACGTGGAGGCTTTGATTTTTACTTAACGATCCCCATAAGGTAAGTGTTCTTTGCAAGGGTTATCTCAGCATCAACAAAACTTCCAGGTACAGCTTCTGAAACAATTACCTGTTTGTATGAATCTGTTCTGGCCACATAACCACCTTTACTCCCTTTTCCAATTACAAGGATGTTCTGGGTTGAACCTTCAAGTTTAAAGTTGTTTTCATAGCTTATCCTGTACTTGAGATCGTTCAGGGCTTTGGAACGTTGCTTCATGGTTTTGTGGTCTATCTCCTTGAGTGAGGAGGATCTTGTTCCTGGCCTGTGCATGTACTTGGATATATTCAGGAAGTCTGGTTTCAGCTTTCTAATTAGGTCCAGGGTCCCTTCAAAGTCTGAATCATCCTCTGTTGGGTATCCAACTATGATGTCTGTTGAGATGGATATTTCAGGAATTTCACTGCGGAACCTCCCTGCTATTTCCAGGAACTCATCAACGGTGTGTCCCCTGTTCATGTCCATCAGCACCCTGTCACTTCCACACTGAATCGGCATGTGGATAAATTTGTAGACCCTTGGGTTCTTGAAGGCCTCAAGAAGACCATCAACATCGTTCATCATGCTTTTGGGGTGCATCATACCCACACGTATCCTGAAATCCCCCTCAATAGCTGCAACTTCATTTATAAGATTTGATAAAGAGGTTCCAGTATCTTTACCGTATGCTGCAGTGTCCTGGGCTGTTATCTCTATCTCAACACAGCCCTCTTCAACTGCCCTTCTTGCCTCTTCAACTATCATCTCCTGGGGGTAGCTTTGAAGACTTCCCCTTGCAAAGCGTGTGCAGCAGTAACTGCAGTTACCATCACATCCTTCACATATCTGAATGATGTGAATGAGCGGATTTGAACGTATCTTGGGAAGGCATACCTTGTAATCTGTACCGTAACCTGTTTCCCTAACCACTTCACCCTTTGAGATTGATTCTATTACATCTGGTGTGGATGTTACCTTGTGGGGACCTATCCAGCTTGCAAGTGGTGCCGCCCTCTGGAGTTTTTCAGGGTCTATCTCCACCATGCAGCCGGTTATAACAAGCTTCTTATGAGGATATCTGTCCTGAATCTTCTTCATATGGTTTATTATCTTTTGTTCCGTTGGTTTTTTAACGTAACATGTGTTTAAAATCAGCACATCCGCTTCTTGGGGATCTTCAACCAGTTCTTCACCCTTTTGTTTGAGAAGACCTGCCATTATCTGGGAATCTGCCTGATTAAATGTGCAGCCAAATGTTTCAATGTAAACCTTCATTTTAATCCTTTTTATCAATTTTTTAATGGTTTATTTCAAGTTCATGTCAATGTTAACTGAGTTGTTTAAAGAATATATCCTAAAAAACTATCTTTTACTTAACTTGAGTATTTAATTAGTTCAAATGAGAAAACAGAATAAGCATTTCATTTGTCCACCAGATCCGACTAAACCCGGGTATCACTCTTCAGGCCATCCGTGCTCTCCTATCATTGGCACGAACACAACTCCACCAAGCTGGTGGGTTTTGAATTCATCTGCAGAAATTCTCTCAACACAAACAAGTTCCTGGAAGTAATCAATTGATCCGACAGGCAGAATAAGTTTTCCACCTATTTTAAGCTGTTCTTTCAGGGGCTCTGGAATTTCTGGAGCACTTGCAGTTGCATATATCCTATCGTAGGGTGCTTCTTCTGAATAACCCAGGGTTCCATCACCTGTGATGACCGTGACTTTATCTGAGTATCCTGTTCTTTTAAGGTTATCTCTAGCCTGTTTTGCAAGGGATTCCAGGCGTTCTACTGTGAATAAATGCCCATCATTCCCTAAGAGTTCTGAAACAACTGCTGCATTGTATCCAAATCCAGTTCCTATTTCCAGAACTTTCATACCTTCAGTTAAATTGAGTTTTTCGCATATTATTGCCACCATGTGTGGGGCTGAGATTGTCTGACCATCTCCTATTGGAAGGGGCTGATCAGCATAGGCATAGGGCTTGTTCTCAGGAGGTATGAACTCCTCCCTTGGAACCTTCAGCATTGCACCCTTTACCTTTTCAGTTCTTATGTAACCCTGGTTTAAAAGTTTATCCACAAGACTATCTCTTCTTGTCATTTTCAACCCTTTTAAACTTATTTTTTTAAGTTAGAATTCATCTTCATCCTCTTCATCACGAAGGTTCACGATTTTGGGCGTTAGGTCATATTGATAACGGGTTTCAAGTTCAACTGGTCTTCCATAAACCCTTTTTATTACCCATGCCTTTGCAAAACCCTTCCTCATCTTTCTCTCAAGGGTTTTCATTGAGTTCACCCTGAAAAGGACATCCCCAAGTTTCATGATGTCTCCAACTGTGAATTCAAATTCCCTGTCAACTTCAACCTTCCTTGAAAGGATCCTTCCATGGTAGTCCACTGAAATACCCACCCTTGCGGGTATATCTGTGTATGAAGCCCATATGGTTTCTACCTCTGTTGCAATGCTTTTAGGCACTCTTCCTCCGCGCTTATTTTCCACGGATGTTACCTCTGCTGGACGTCCATCCACTTCAAAAACGTTGCCGACCTCAATGATCTCGTCTGGATAGATTTCAACTGAGGATTTATGGGACTTCTCAAATTCACTCACAACAACCCTGCATTCAAGGGGTTTTTCAGGGATAACAGTTTCTCTGAATATGTTTCCGCATTCGTTACACTGCAGAAGAAGTTCCTTTGATTTTTTACCCTTAGATTTTAATACTTCAAATGATTCTGAATTACATACAGGACATTTCATTTTTAACTCCTCATTACATTAAATTCAATATTCTCAATTCAATGAAAATTTTATCTACTAATTGCAACCGTACAAATTATTCTTGTACAAATTATTCTTAAAAATTGATGTTATTAATACGAATTATAACAATCCAAAATCATCGTTTTAAATGGATTATTTGATTATTTTTGAATAAATTGCTTAAATTTGATTATTCAAAGCTTAAATTTGATTATTCAAAGCTTAAATTTGATTATTCAAAAATTATAATAGAGTCTTGTTGTTATTTGATGGGTTATTAAACATTGTCAATCATTCTTAAAGTAAAATTATTTTAAAAATTTGATGTTCTTATTATAAGATTGGAGTGGGGTATATTTAGAATTATCTTATGACTTAAAAAAAAATCTTTGTGGCTGAGTAACCTTGACTTAAAATATTCCTTGATCGTATTGATGAGTCAAAAATCCTTCCAAAAATCCTTCCTTAAAATTAGTTCTTGAATAAAAATGTAATTTGAGGAGTTATAAGGATTTAAAAAAGTCAGATCAATAGTTTTGAAGGGTTTAGGGTTTAAATTTTTTAAATTCCCTAACTTCGATCTATTTATTGTGTGGATCCTGCCTCTTTCTCCTTGAGGTAATGTTTAACCAGACCTCCATCCGCCAGTATCTCCAGCATGAAGTCCTTGAAGGGCTGGATCTGGAAGTTTTTATCTGTTGTGATGTTCTGGATCAATCCATTTTCAAGGTTTATCCTTAAAACATCTCCCTCCTGGGCTTCAACATCTGCAATGATCACTGGAAGTCCCACGTTTATTGCGTTTCTGTAGAATATTCTTGCAAAGGATTTTGCAACGATTGCAGATACACCTGCATGTTTGAGGGCAACTGGTGCCTGTTCACGTGATGATCCACAGCCGAAGTTCCAGCCTGCAACTATTATATCTCCCTTCTGGACTTTATCTGCAAATTCTGGGTCTTCTGCTTCCATGACATGGGATGCAAGGTCATCCGGGCTGAAGGTTCTGAGGTACCTGCCTGCTATGATCACGTCTGTGTCTATGCTGTCTCTGAATTTCCAAACTTTTCCTTCCATTGTTTCCATGATTTAACCTGCAAGAATTTTATCAGTCATCCAATGTTGCACCATTATTCTGGGCCTTTGTTATAATAATTTTACCACCAACATCTTTCATGGCCTCCTCTGCTGCACGTGATATATCCTTGGCATTGGTATCAGTCACTGCATAAAGAGTTGGTCCAAAGGAACTCATACCCACACCTGCTGCACCTGCTTCAGTTAATGAGTTCATTATTTCTTTTATGCGAGGGTTTTGAAGTTTATGTTCAATACTCTTAAAACCAACATCCTGCACCATGTTAAGGGCAGAGCCAAAGGAGTCCAGATCTGCTTCAACCACTGCTGGAAGCATCTTCATGAGGAGTACGTGTGTAAGTTTCTCAACAGATCCCAGGGGTATTGGACAGTTGCTCTGGAAGATGTTGACCTCCTTGCTTCCTGATGCTCCAGGTTCAACGTTTGGTATCACAAGAACTATCTTCCAATCCTCTGGAAAATCATGTCTGGCTATTATTGGTGGAGGTGATGCGTGTGACGCTGATGAAGGTAAGAATCCTGGCTTTTCAGCCTTATTATGACCTCCATCAACTATGAATCCTCCTTTATCAAATGCTGCAACACCTATCCCAGATGTTCCTCCCCTTCCAACTATACTGGCTATCTCACTTGCTGTTAGATCCCGGTCATTCATCTCGGAGATAAGCTTTCCTGCTGCAAGGGAGAGTTGTGTTCCTGATCCAAGACCTGAATGGGAAGGATAAGTTTTATCAACTGTGAATGTGAATCCTTCATTGATCTTAAGGTGTTCAACCATCTTCAAAGCTGCTTTTTTTATTTTAATGGTGTAATCATCCATGAGTTCGCTTTCAAGCTTCTCTTTTTCACTGAAGACAACTTCAATACCAGATTCTAGGGTTTCAGCCTGAACCTGCAGTTTCGGTTTCTGAAGGGTTATGCCAACACCTCCATCGATCCTGCCGTAGGCACCGTTGAGATCTATCAGTGTTACATGAAGCCTTGATGGGGTTTCTATTATCAATTCAACTACCGTTATTCTTTGTTTAATGGTTTTGAGAATTTTTTCTCGATTTCTTCTCTGTATAATGTGTTCATTGAGCAGAAGGGTATTATTCTTCCATCAGGTACTGCGTAGTGGATAACGCATCTTCTAACCCTATCCTGGTCGAAGTTCCATGGGTCCATGAAGTGCATGCATGATACAAGGAGGGATTTGTAGTGGAACTGTCCCAATGCATCGTAGGATCTTTCCTTAAATATCTGGGAGAGTATTCCCTTAATATCAACTGATTCTGGGGACTTTGACATGTCAACTGTTCTTGGAAGTTCCACTGAGGCCCTTGCAAGCACCTTTGCCTTGGCCATTATACCTCCATCATTCAGATCCTCGCTACTGCTTTCGAGAAGATCGAAGAACCTATCAACATCAACGAACTGTGTGATTGGAATCATTTTATGACCATTGTGGTCATCAATGAAAACGTAAGTTGCAGTACCGCAGTGTGGATGGCAAGTGAATGTAACCTGAGGAGTTCCACCCTCTATTGCCTCAACGAATTCAGAAACTGGAGTTACACAGGATGCAGGATAGAAATCCTCAACCTTTATCTGAGAGTCTGTTTGTTCTTCCACGAATTTTGTGAAATCTGGAATGGTTACCCTCTGTTGCTCAACCTCTTCAGCAGGAGTTCTGCCTGCAAAGGATACTGGCTGGAAGTTCACGCCCCTGATGATATCAATGTTATCAACAGCAAAATTAATTATATCTCCAACTTGATCATGATTAATTCCCTTTATGAGTGTGGGAACAAGAACTATTCCAAGTCCTACCTTTCTACAGTTTTCTATTGCCTCTAACTTAATTGAGAGTATGTTTCTATGCCGTATCTTGAGGTATGGCTCCTCTGTAACCCCATCGAACTGAAGGTACACTGTGTTTAATCCAGCTTCCTTGAGTTCCCCTGCAAGGTCAGGGTTTTTGGCAAGTTTTATACCGTTGGTTGCAATCTGAGTGTGTGTGAAACCCTCTTCCTTTGCAATTTTTATGAGTTCAACTATGTCCTTACGCACAGTGGGCTCTCCACCAGCGTACTGGATTGCAGGTGTTGGAACCGGCTTATTATTTCTTAAATTACGCAGCATCTGCCTTATCTCTTCCTGAGACGGTTCATATAAACGTCCGGAAACTGCTGCATTTGCAAAACAAACTGGACATTTCATATTACATCTATTTGTAACGTCTATAAGTCCAAGGATTGTATGACTTTCATGTTCTGAGCAAATCCCACAGTTCTGGGGACATTCTCCCTCAACAACTGTTTGAGGATTTTCAAGGCCCCTTCCTTTTTCACCGTATTCAACGGCCATTTTGTAAAGATCACTGTCACCCCAATAGGTGTTTTCAAATTTTCCATGGTCTTTACATTCTTTTTTTATTATGATCTTGTCTTCATCCTCACAAACTTCAGCATCTACAACCTTAAGACACTGGGGACACAGACTTTTGGTTTTCTTTATAACCATTATCTCACCTTATACAATAGTTTATTTAATAGATAACATAATTATAATCTTGTTTTAAATCGGAGGTAAACTATGGACTCAAGTATTATCAGTGTTTTCAATTTAGCAGTCTATGCTATATACTTTATGTTACCAGCATATCTATCAAATGTTACAGCTTTAACCTTTGGTGGTGGAAAACCACTGGATTTCAACAGGAACTTTCGCGACGGAAGGAGACTGATCGGTAACGGTGTAACCATCAGGGGCACCCTCATTGGAACCCTCATTGGAACATGCGTCGGAACGATACAGGGAATCATCGCCGGAGATATTCTACAGGGCATACTTTTAGGCCTCTGCCTGGGCGGAGGAGCCCTTTTAGGAGATGCCTGCGGAAGTTTTATCAAACGTAGGTTGAACATCGGCAGGGGAAAACCTGCACCAATCCTTGACCAGCTCGACTTCGTTGTTGGGGCTCTGCTGCTTGCATCCTTGGTGGTTGTAATTCCATTCCAACTGATAATTGTGATACTTGTTATAAGTGTATTTTTACATCTTGGAGCCAACATCATTGCGTACCTTTTAGGTATGAAGGATGTTTGGTACTGAACCCCCAAATCTAAACTATTTCAAGATAGCAACAATTTTGATATAATTGTGTTTTATAATTGTATTATGTTTAGTAATAATATTTTACGATGTTAGTTTGTTGGATAAAGAATTACTAAATTTATCCTTTTTTAATTCATTCCTTTTTTTATTTTTAAATTTTATTTTAAATGAATTGTTTAATTGTTTAAACATATAATGAAATTTAATGACCTTTTTGGTTAAAAAACATGGAAATACGTTATATGTTTGAGTATGACAGATTTTAATTGTTTTCTCCATAATTAGGAACGTAGCCCCTAATTTTGATGAAATTTTCAACCCAATGAAATTTTCAAATTTTGCCACATTATAAAAACTCTTTCAGGGTGGTCATACATCATGTTCATTTACAGATAGATCGTTGTTAAACACTTTCTTAGATGATTCCATAACTACAGAACCTTGAAACATGCATCTATAAGGTTGTAGGACATTGTGAAAGCTTCCTGGTTTCCAATCCATTCTGGAATTTCATAGACGAACATGGGTGTTCCTCCAGAAACTATTGGTGCATCAACCTTGGTTATTGATGAGCTTTTTGGTTCGCTGCTTGTTGACCTTTTGTAGTAATTGAAGCTTGGAAGGAGCTGCTGTACACCAGTGGCCAGGGTCACCGATTCAGAATCCATAACCGGTGTTGCGATATAAAATCCTTCACCGTAACCTTTTTCATGGTCGTGGCAGACAATCACAAGGTCGTAATTTGATTTATCCACATCTGGGACAACGTATTTATTCACAAGGTTTTCACCGTTTGCACGGCCCACTGTGAAGTCCTGTGGACTGGCAGTAACTGTTACCTTGTAGTTAACAATTTCCACGTTGTGCGTGAGGGCATAGGCTTTTATTGAATAGGGTACAACTGTTTTTGAAACATTTTCACGGGAATGCATACCTGTTACAATTGCAATCTTTGCAGAGGGGTTTGAATAATGGGAGTAAACCTCCTTGGTGACGTAACCTGTATCATCTGAGCCAACATTTGAGGTAACACTCCAATTTGCAAGGATAAAAACTCCTGCTACAGATGCAACTATAAAAACCAAAATTAATGGGATTAACTTGTACTTTCCTGCCATGAAATCACTCGATCCATTTTATAACTGATATCTAATGCCAATGCCAAACTTGTAAATGAACTACGGTTTCCAAAGATCCGGTTTAAACTTCTCTTTTTTATCTTATATTAAAGATTAAACCAAGATAAATCGTTTAACACTCCCCTTATTAAAACTTTGCTTAAAATTAATTTTTTAAAATAAAAAGTTCTATTTAAATAGTGAGATCATCACCCTAAAAAAGAGATCATCACCCTAAAAAATAATAAAAAATAGATTGGAGATTTAAACATGCTTTAAATCCAAAATTTATTCGTTACGGAGGTATTCTTCCATTAAGATGGCTGTACCCACAGCAGGTGCAACAACACAGTCTTCAGCACTTATGATTTCATCCATTCCCCTTGATTTTAATCCTGCAAGTTCACATGCCCTTTCACAGATTATTTTCATTCCAAGGCCTGTTGTGACAACTGTGTCAAGTTCATTTCTCTTTGAAACTTCAAGGAGGGCTTCAGCAACCCTGGCAACCTGTGCTTCATGTACGTACTCTGCTATCTCCAGAATATTGTCCCTGGTTAGAACATCCATGTCTCCACATATGACCCGTGAAATTCTCCGCATACATTCTTCGGTGGATTTTCCTGCACCGTCTGGTGTGCTGCAGATGTAATCTGATTCTTCAATGTTTCCAAGGACCATGTGAATGTCTGCAGTTAGTGCGAAGAGTTCTGAAGCCACACGTACCCATTCACCCCCGAGCGGTACTTTATCCACCAGGGCTGCTACGTTGGTTCGAAGCGTGCCTGTGTAGACAAGTTCTCCTGTTTTAAGGCGTTCAAGGTCTGATCTTCCCTTCGCACATTCTTTTCCATTTTTTATTGGGATTATGTCTGTGGTTGTGCTGCCTGTGTCTATCATTATGCAGTCTGGAGATAACTGCGCAGCTATTGGTGCTGTTGCAACCCAGTTTGCAGCTGCAGCCTTTAGAGGATCCTTCTTTATCCCTTGAAGATCCATTATGCCATCCAGCCCAACGAAGCCCACAGGAACCTCGAATGTTTCATCAGACTTCATGGCCACGTCAAACACTCCTTCTTTTTTGGTTTTATAGGCATCCACAAGTTCTGCGGTCATGGACACTGCAACTGCATCCAATTCATGGAGTTCAGATCCCAGAAGTTCCAGGAGTGCGTCTCCAAGCTCATCGTTCTTCATCCACATTGGAAGATATTTAAAATCTGTTTTTATACCTTTAATTTTACCTGATTCATTGAAGTCAACAACCGCAAGGTCTGTGTTTGCACCTCCAATGTCAAAGCCTGCTATTTTCATATTATCACGTGTTAAAAGTCTTTAAAAGCATACAATGTTTTAATTTTAATGAAATCTTTTATTTAATGAAATATTTAATGGATTTAATGAGATATTGTTGAAATACTTGTTGAAAACACTTTTTTTAATTTAAGTTTATATAATTTAAAAATTTAAAGTTTAAATTAAGTTTAACGTTCCAATCTTAACATATTAATCAATATTAACCCATAAATCCATTTTAAACCCTTTTCATGGTCAGATCATTTCCAACCTTCTGAAATTCAATTGTTCCATCAATTGAAACATTCTCTGGAAGTTTTTCATGTACAGATTCCAGTATAGCCTCTCCAAGGTTGAAGTTCAAAATCTGCCTCAGGGCAACGTAGGGCGTTGTGAGTCTAGAATTTACTTCAACTATCTTCACATCCTCTGCAAGGATCACATCAACCCCAACATAACCCCTCAAACCGGGAATGGATTCTACAGTACTTTTTGCAATTTCCATTGCTCTTTGAGAGAGTTCGTGTTCAAGGGGTACGTGACCACCATTGTAATCTATTTTACCATTCTTCAAATGGACGTTCTGAAAGTTCAAACTCAGTGGAAGTGCATTCTCACCATCAGAAAGTAAGCTGACACTTGCAGTCACTCCCTCAATGTAGTCCTGAAGAATGAAGTACGGAAGAGTGGTGAACTTTTCCACAACATCCACAGCATCCTGGAATGCCTTGAAGGAATCCACAACATGAACACCTGTGCATGAAACCCCATCTGCAGGTTTCACAACCTTGAAGATTTTTTTTCCTATTCTTTCTGAAGATCCGTAAATTTTTTCTGGATTTTTAGCCGTATCAAAGAGTGATCTGTACATTTCAGTACCCTTAGAATCTTCAGATTCCAGATCTTTGAAATACACCTTTTCGGTTTTTATTAACGCATCTAGAACCGAATCATCATTTTTAGTTGAACCTTTGAGGGATTCGTACATCCTGTATTTATTGGTGCACGTCATCACAGCATCTGAGCTGGATCCAAGAACCTCAACTCCAGCCTCTTCAATGAGTTTGGTTAGATCGTGGAGTATGAGATCTTCCTCAGGTGCTATTAGGAGACAGGCATCGTAACCTTGAATGTTTTCAGTTAACCATGTTTCAACATCTCCCTTAATCAGTATAGGTCTGCAAATTCCTTCATTCTTAGGTATTAAGCTTTTCAAGGTTTGTGATAGCAGGTAATCTGCATCCCTATTTTGAAAGTCAGATATGAGTCCTGAGAGCATTGCTCTGCCTTCAGCTGTTAAGGCAGGATCTTCCATGCCCATGGCTGTTGCAAATTCGAAAATGAGTATCTTCAAATCTTTTCAACTCCAGTTAGTGTTTCCCATGAGAAAAAGGAAATTTTTCATTCCATTCCCTTAGTTAATGTCAAACCTGTTCACAAGTACCTGTTTATCCTTTAAATCAAGATCAGGAACTGGAAATTGGGCTTCAGTACCATTGAAAACTATGTTTATGGTTGATCCCTTGTTTTTATCTTCAAATTCAGATACCGTCATCTCCTCTTTTATCTGGAGAAGTTCCCTTCCAGCATGACTCATTATATGCTCTGGAGCAGTTATCTGAAGTTTTCCAGAACTTGAAGCATCTAAAATTGCATTTAAGATTTTCTCTGAAGATTTTCCATCACCGTAGGGGTTGATTGCATCACTCATCTCTTGGTAGGCTGATTCATCACTAGCTATTCTTCTTAGGTTTTCAAGGATCTTATCCTTTGATGAACCAACGAGAATGTTTCCACCTGCGGTTACGGTTTCTGGTCTTTCTGTGTTGTATCGGAGTGTTAAACATGGCACGTTCAAGGTTATGGCTTCTTCCTGAAGTCCACCTGAATCAGTCATTATGAAACGTGAATTTGAAAGCAAAACAAGGAAATCAAGGTATCCTATGGGTTTGGTCATGAGCACGTGAGGTGCATTTTCAAGTTTCTCATAGATGCCAAATTTTTTGAGGGTTTTCACTGTCCTTGGATGGACAGGGAACACCACAGTGATGTTTTCAAGTTCAAGAAGGGCATCCATAACCTCCTGAAGTCTTTCAGGGTCATCAACGTTCTCTGCCCTGTGCATGGTGAGTGTTAAAATATCTCCCTGAACATCAAGGTCTGAGAGCACTGTTGAACTTTTTTGGGCTATTTTAAGGTTCCTTATGCATGCATCAACAACTGTGTTGCCTGTTACAAATATTTCATGTGGATCCAGTCCTTCAAATATGAGGTTGAGGGCTGATTCCTCTGTGGGTACGAAGTAAAGGTTCGATGTGACGTCTGCAACCTGCCTGTTTATCTCCTCAGGCATGGTTTTATCGTAGGATCGCAGCCCTGCTTCAACGTGTCCAACTGAAATGTGGAGCTTGCTTGCTGCAAGGGCTCCTGCAAGAACTGCATTGGTGTCTCCCTGAACCAGAACTATGTCAGGTTTTTCAGCCACAAGAACATCCTCTATCTTTTCCATCATCCGGGCTGTCTGTTTTCCATGGGAGCCTGAACCAACACCTATGTTGAAGTCTGGTTTTTTAAGTTCCAGGTCAATAAAGAATTGATGGGACATTTCATGGTCGTAGTGTTGTCCAGTGTGAATTAAAATATATTCTATTCCCCTTTTTTCTATTTCATCAATTACAGGAGCCATTTTGATGATTTCAGGTCGTGTGCCTATTATTATTGCTATTTTCATGTTTTATCCCTGTTAAAATGAGTTTTCCTATTTGATTGTTTGGATCTTATTTTTACCTGTTTTAAGATTTTAGTTAATATTTTTAGACATAGATTTATCTCTTTCTCTTAGCACGATATTCATCTATAACCTTTAAAAGTTTTTTCTTGTCCTCATCAAGGATCCTGGATTCCATGGTTTTGTGCCAGTTTTCAATCTCTTCCGTGAGTAGTTCAGCTTCCACCACTGCAAATTCGTCTATAACCTTAAGGTTGAGGTTCTCTGCAGCGAGTATGGGGACCATGTTTCTTTCAAATTCTTCTTCAGCAGGGTGTGATATCTTATCTTTAGTTATGACTGCCTTAACTCCCATATCAATGAGTAAAGATGCAGTTTGTGAACCTCCACCCTCTGAACTCATCAGGAAAACCACATCTCCCTGTTTTATTTTCCAGTACTCACATGCACGGTTTATTCCATCCCTTGTGAATGATTCTATGATCTTAACTGGAACAACGTTCCCTGAAACTTCAAGGGATTCCATTCCCATGATCAATTTTAAATTCTTTTCAAGTTCCTTTCGTCTTGATCTTTCCTCGTCGTACTTTTTTTGAAGATTTTTTATGATTTTGACCTTTGAGGCCACCTCTTTCTGGCGCAGTACGTCAGTGGAATATTCATGGTACATCTTATCCATTTTAGATTGTAATTTCGACACTTCAGACTGTTTCATGGTGATTGCACTTTCAAGGGATCTGTTTTTGGCCTTCAATTTTTTTATGGCTCTCTTCTGTGATTTTATCTGCTTTTTAAGTCTTGAAACTGTTTCCATGTAACCTTCAAGTTCAGATTCATATGAATCTTCAGAGGTTCCAGATACCTCCATGGACGTTGGAACATCCATAACTTTCCTTTCAAATCCCATTTCAACAGCGGGGAGCTTACGGGATTTTTCAGCTTCAATATTCTCTAAAACCTGTTTTATTGCCTTGGTTATGGGAACATCATTTATAACCATTATCTTTACAGTATCCACTGCATCTGCAGGTAAATTGAAACTTTCTGCCCGTTTTTCGATCTGCAGAAGTTTGTTCTGATAGTCCTTGTAGGTTTTAACAGCCGCTGCCAGAGCATCCCTTTCATGAGCATTCTGAGAGATCTCATGGGAAGGTACAACCTTTGAACGGTCCACAGATGATTTTAATTTTAAATAGGCATCCACAAGTTCTGTCTTTGATTCCACAGACATTACATGGTAAGGCGAATGTATCCTGGAGTTTAGGATTGAAGCAAGTTTTTTAACGGTTTTTGGCGGTGGATAAACATCTGTTGCAATTAAAGCGGTTTTACCATATTTTATTACATTTTTTATCACATCTGCACGTGATATCTCCTTAAAACTACCTATAAAAAGAATTTTACCTTCAAGGTCCAGGATCGCCAGGCCTACCGTAAGCCCTGGATCGAAACCAACGATTATGCCCCTCTGCCCATCAAGGGTTTTTTCATCCTTTAAAAATCTATCTGAACCTGTCATCTGATTTAAACCATGAATATTCTTATAAACCAGTTAATTTCCCCCGAATATTCTTTTAATATCAATCCACATGTTTATTATAGGTTTATCTAATACTTATTATTTTCTTGTTCCATTTTCATGGAGTATCATTCCTGATCTTTGTAAAAATGCTTAAAAAATGTAAAAAATGTTTAAAAAAGGTTATATTTAAGAAAACGTTGCCAAGTTAAAATTAATTAAAAATTAACGTTATATCTAGTTATTCTAAGCTCAAACTTCGAATTATTTCTCTTCCAACTGCCGCAGCCCGTATTTTCTTGAGGTATTCCTCATGAATGCTCTTCAAAAACTTGGTTTTTGCATAAGAATCCTCCTTAAATTCGATTCCATCGTAGACAACATCCATGAGTATGAGATTTTCTGGAGGTGCCGGGAGAACTATCTGGTTTATACTGGGATTGAGGAGTGTTTCAAGTTCATCCACATCCATTTCACCGGTTCCAACCATTAAAAGAACATTGACCATCTTTCTTACCATGTTCCAAAGGAAACTCTGCCCCACCACATCGAAAACCATACAACCATGGTCTTCAAATATTTCAATGGATTTTATGGTTCTAACAGGACTTCTCTCACTTTTCTTTGATAGGTTGTGGAAGTCATGGGTCCCCACAAAGATTTTTGAGGCAGACTTCATCTTTTCAATGTTGAAGGACGATCCATTCAGGGGATCCTGGGTAAAAACATATCTGTAATGCCTTTCCATGGCAAAACGTGGATTGAAGTTGGATGGAACCTCTGCGTATGCCAGGATTCTTATGCTCTGAGGTAGTAGATCGTTTATCTGGTTCACTATCAAGTTCTGATCCGTGTCAAACGACACAACATTTCCAAGGGCATGAACTCCCCTATCAGTTCTTCCAGCTATTGAATAACCTGATTTTTCCGGTGCATCCATTAGACCCACCTTCTTGAAGGCTTTGATAAGCTCTCCCTCGACTGTCTGGAAATTTAACTGCCTCTGAAATCCGTGAAAGCCATCTCCAATATAGCCTACCTTCAAAGCTACCCTTACCACTTCATCACCTTTAAAAAACTATTCAAACCAATGCAATTAAAATAATTTATATTTCAGTTCATTAATTGTTTTTAATCCGTTAATCTCTTTAAATATCTCCTTTAAATGATATTCTCAATGACCTGTGGTTATTTCCCTAAAATTTTTGTTACAAATTCAAATATTATTTAAATTGGAAAGATCAACATCCCGATTTTATCATTGTTTTTATGATTGTTTTATATAATATTTTAATTCAATATGTTCCCATGAAAGGTTCGATTCCAGGAATACCCATGGAAGACCCAGGAGAGCCAGAGTGCACCCCCAGTGATTCTAAGCGTTTTATGAGTAAAAAATGGGGATATTTGAGCGTAATAGCTGCAACTCTTCTATTTGGAATCTGGAACACCTTCAATAAAATTTTACTGCAGGATCTGGACCCAATAGCCCTTTCAGCAATTGTTTACTGTATTGCAGGTGCTTTTCTATTTACAATACGTTTTTCGCCCATTAACAACAGGATAATGTCCTTTTTAGATGCGGACTGTAGTGCTGAAACCCATATTTCACGAAGAGATTACATGATATTAATAGTGACCGCAGTTTCAGGGTCCGTTATTGCACCCATAATCTATTTGAACGGTTTAAAGATGATAACGGCAGTCACTGGCTCCTTATTAATGAACACTGAGATACTTTTTATAATCCTTATTGGAGTGTTCTTTTTAGGGGAAAGTTTGAAAAGAAAGGACATATTTGGGTTTCTCTGCCTTGTAATTGGAACGGTGTTTCTTGCAACCAACGGAGTTTCAGGGAATCTTTCAGGGAATTTAACAGGTAACCCTGGAACACTGCTTGTGATAGTTGCAGCGTTCTTCTGGAGTATAGACACGAGTTTGAGCAAATTTTTAAGTGGAAAAAGAGATTTACTCTTTGTAAGTGCACTTAAATGCTCCATAGGTGGCTTGATCCTCTTATCACTCTCCATATTAGTGGGATCAAGCTTCAACGTTCCAATGAACCACCTTCCATACCTTCTCTTCATAGGGCTTGTTAGTATTGGTTTCTCATTCGTGCTTGTCTACTTCGCCATCAGAAAGATCGGGTCAACAAGAACAGGATCCCTGTTCTCACTTTCATCCCTCTTTGGAGCCATATTCGCCTTTGCAATCTTAAGTGAACCATTCACCGTGCTCCAGCTTGCATTTGGACTTTTAATGCTTCTTGGAGTTTTTATCCTCTACAAGAATGGTACATGAAAAAAATTTAAGGAATGGAAAGAACCGGATTATTAAGAATTGATATTATTACAAATTGGTTTATTTCAAGAATAGATAAATGGTTATTGATAAAAGGAAATAGAATTTAATACTACAATTGGAATAAAATTCATTGAACTATGATTTATACAAATTAATTCGTTGATAAAATTAACGTTGTCAGTCAAAAGAAAATCAGGGTTCAAAGAGAAAAAATTGAAAAAAAGATGAAATTTTATGCTCATGAAAAGAGCTCATGAAAAAGAATAAAGTGATGAAAATGGTTCTTTCAAAGGATGATATGCTCATAATTCCAGCAGTGGATATAAAGAATAGTAAGTGTGTTCAGCTGGTTCAGGGAAAACCTGGAACTGAACAGGTTATAATAGAAAACCCTGAAAAGGTTGCAAAGGACTGGGAAGATAGGGGAGCCCATGTCTTACATATAATAAACCTTGACGGTGCCTTTGGTGACTCTGAAAGGAATGCAGCAGTTATAGATAAGGTCCTTCATGAGGTTTCTGTCCCTGTACAGCTTGGAGGAGGTATAAGAACCATTGAAGATGCTGCCAAACTCCTGAATATAGGCGTTGAACGAGTTATACTCGGTACAATGGCTGTTGAGAACCCTGAAAATGTCAGCATGCTTGCAGATGATTTTGGAAGTGAGAGGGTAATGGTTGCCCTTGACAGCAAGGATTCTCAGGTTGTTGTGAAGGGTTGGACTGAAAAAACAGATAGAACAGCCCCCCAATTTGGTAAGCTCTTTGAAGAGAAGGGTGCAGGAGGTATACTCTTCACAAACGTTGATGTTGAAGGTTTGCTCCAAGGATTTGACACCCAACCGCTAATTGAACTTCTTGAAGCAGTTGAAATACCTGTTGTATATTCTGGAGGAGTTACATCCATTGAAGATGTTGCAAAACTCAGCAGGACAGATGCTGCAGGTGTTGTGATTGGATCAGCACTCTACAGGGGCAAAATGAAGTTCGAGGATGCACTGAAGTATCAGAGAATATCATGAAACATGCACCTACTTCTTACTTTTTTACTTAATTTAGTTAATTTTACTTTTGATTCAATTTAAGTTAAAATGAAGCCATTGAATTTATAATGGAGGTTAAATAGCTTTGAATCCCCTCATGAGAATGTCTTTTTCTGCAGTTTCAACCACTTTCCTCATTCTGAGTATCTGATCTGGATTGGTGGAGATCGAGGTTATCCCATAATCAACGAGTTTTTTAACGATTTCTTCATTGGATGCTGCATGTCCACAGATGCAAGTTTCAATTTTCCACTGGTTGCACCTTCTTATGATACGTTCAACCATCTTCATAACTGAACTGTGCATTAAATCGAAGTGTTTGGCCACTTTAACACCTCTACGGTCAACTGCAAGGGAACACATGGCCAGATCACTCATTCCAATACTTACGAAGTCCATGCCTTCATCCATGAGCTCGTCCAGGGTGAAGACTGCTGAAGGTGTTTCAATGGATGCACCCACCTCCAAATCTTTGTGGGGTTTTATTCCAACTTCTTTCATTGCCCTTTTTGCTTCCCTGTACTCTGAAACATCCCTTATGAATGGTATCTTAACTCCAAGATTGTCGTAGCCCTGATCCAGGAGTGTTCGCACTGCCCGGAATTCCGACAGGAGGATCTCGGGGTTTTGAAGATCCTTCTGTATTGCCCGGAGCCCTATTAGTGGATTGGATTCATCTGGTTCAATTTCACCACCTTCAACCCGTTTCAGTTCATCGGTTGGTATATCAAAGGTCCTGAACCATACTGGTTTGGGATAAAAAGCATCCACAATCTTTTTCACACCCTTCACAATAACTCCGGTTAATCTTCCCTCTTTCTGGAGTAGAGCTGGATGTTTTCCTGTGTTGAGTATCATGTTCTCGATCCTTATGGATCCCACTCCATCTGCAAAGGGTGCAACGCTTGCTGCAATTTCAGGCACGTTTATGTTCACCTTAACACTGGTTGAGGGCCTGCAGACTTCTAAAAATTCCCTTTGAGATTCAATTTCAATAAAGCCAGCATATATGTTACCTGTTTTTCCATCAACCGTTACTATCATTCCATCTTCCAGGATGGAAGTTCCCTTCTCTGTTCCAACTATACATGGAACCTGCATTTCCCTTAGAACTATGGCAACATGGCTGGTTATTCCGCCGTAGTCAGTTATCACAGCCCCTGCCTTTTTGAGGTGGGAAAGCATGTCCCTTGATGCCCTTGAAACCACAACGATCTCCCCACCCTCAAGTCCATGGAGATCCTCATGAGTTTCAACCTTTCTAACCTTCCCTATGCCAATATAAGAACTTGTACCAATTCCTTTAAGAATTATCATACATCATATTCTTTATTTTTTGTTGTAGAAATATTTTGGGTATTTGAATATTTAGAGACTTTGGACCATCTTTTATCCTGGAAAAGTGGATGTTGAAGTGTTAAAACTCAATAAAATAATTAAAAACTCTTTTTTTTCAGATTAAAATGGAAGTATAGTTTGCTTGGGAAGATCTCTTTAAATTGGAGGTCCTCAAATTATCTAAAAAAAAATAGGAATGTCGAGACTAGCGGATCATGAAAATTAAAAAAAAG
>ENA-UOOE01001107-UOOE01001107.1-fermentation-metagenome-genome-assembly--contig:-NODE-1107-length-23679-cov-4.336945_pt1 | contig 23679 bp, 20 predicted proteins | sample MGYA00245776_ERZ724021 | MGnify/ENA primary metagenome ERZ724021 (study PRJEB28704, sample SAMN03018321) | fermentation metagenome | biome: anthropogenic terrestrial biome; feature: soil; material... | reverse complement strand
CGGCAGGTAGGGCATCCGATGGAGTTGATTCTCAGCTTCAGGCCTTTCACGCAAAGGCGTCCGAAAAGGCTGTGAGCAAGCGCAATCAGCCCCGCGTCGGCGATTGGCAGGCCGGAGCCGAACATCTCCACGCCGAACTGATGGAATTCACGTTGGCGGCCGGCCTGCGCATTTTCATAACGGTAGCATGGTGTCAGGTAATAAAGCTTCACCGGCATCGGTTCATTGAAAAGGCCGTGCTCAAGGTAGGCGCGCACGGTGCCGGCAGTCCCTTCCGGTTTCAATGTGACAGAGCGCCCGCCCTGGTCGAGAAACGTATACATTTCTTTCTGTACAACGTCGGTTGTTTCGCCCACGGAGCGCTGGAAAAGTCCTGTATCCTCAAACACCGGCGTGCGGATTTCGCGGAACCCGCTGATTTCTGCCTCCTCGCGCATGATTTCCTCTACGGCCTGCCAGAAGCCGGCCTGCTCGGGCAGAATATCTTTTGTTCCTTTCTGCGCTTTCATGATTTCCATTGTAAATTCCCTGTCTTTCTAATAAGAAATAATTAAAAAAATCCCAAGTCCCCTAAAGAAGGGACGAGGGAAATTCCGCTCGTGGTGCCACCCTTTTTCGGGAACCAGTTTAGAGGTTCCCCTTTTCAGCGCCCTGTTCTGTACAGGGCAGCGCACGGTTCGCGGATGTCTTTCCCCGGGAAATCCCATTTGCAGGGGCGCTCTCAGCCAAGGCGTCCTCTCTCTGTGCGGGCTGTGCCGGGTACTCTTTCCGTTCTCAGCCGGAAAATTTTTCAGTCTTTCGGGTTTAAAATATTGCGCCAGTCAAGGTCGCCCCGCTCAAGGCCGTGGATCAACACCTCTGCTGTAGCAATGTTCGTTGCCACAGGAATATTGTGCATGTCGCACAGGCGGAGCAGGTTCATGTCATTCGGCTCATGCGGTTTTGGGTTCAGCGGGTCACGGAAAAACAGCAGCAAATCGATTTCGTTGCATGCAATGCGCGCAGCAATCTGCTGATCACCACCCTGGGAACCCCCAAGAAACCGCTGAATTTCAAGGCCTGTTGCCTCAGCGACCATTTTACCGGTAGTCCCGGTGGCACAAAGTGTATGGCGGCTTAAAACGCCGCAGTATGCAATGCAGAACTGAACCATCAGTTCTTTTTTTGCGTCGTGCGCAATCAAAGCAATATTCATGGCAATTCTCCTCCCAAGCGGGGCCGGTAACGCTTATTTAAAATTCTGAAGCGGCGGCAGTGGAACCCTGACGCCCTCCAGCCTTGCGGCCAGACGGCCAACGGCCAAGGCGCCCTGCGATTTCTGCGGCACAGGTTTCGCGTTGGCGCAGGCTGACGAAAGGGATGGGTCTTCCGGTATGACAGCAATAAGCCTTGCCCCTGCCGCGTCAATGACTGAGTCAAGGTCGCGGTAATATCCTTCGGCGCGGAAACGTGACGTGCTGAAACGGTTGATTACAAGCCGCTGGCTTGTAATCCCTGCCTTATCCAGATGGAGGTGTGCCTGAAAAGCGTTCCGCAGACAGACAGGATCCGGTGTGGCAATGAGCAGCGCGCGCCGCGCCGCAGCCGTGGCACTTCGGAAACCCGGCCCGACACCGGCGGGGCAATCAATCAGGATATGGTCATAATACCTGGCGAAAACCCCGATAAGCTCCTTCATAACATCCGGGCTGACGACATCTTCTTCGGCCGCAGGCGCAGGAAGGAGAAACAGATTTGGGAAAAGCGGGGCAGCATAGACAGCCTTGTCCGGTTCCGCGGCGCCCGATACAACGTCCGCCAGGTCGAACACGCGGCGTTCCGACACGCCGAGCATATGGTCAAGGCAGCCAAGGCCTGCGTCGCCGTCAATCACAAGCACGCGCTTGCCGCGTGCTGCAAGTGCCTCCCCCAAGCTAGCGGTGATGGTGGATTTCCCGACTCCGCCTTTTCCGGATGTAATTACCGTGACAGTATCCATGTCTGAAACCTCGTTGATTATTATATTACCACAATATTTTTCGTGAGTAAAGCTTTTTGCTTGTTGATTTTTTCTCTGTACCGGTGCCGTTCTCAGTGCGATGCAGCGGATACTGCGGGAGATGTTACAAAGTTCCCGTTTGCGTCTACTGTTTTTCCGAAGAAATAAGCGTCGAAAATATCCTTTGCAATCTGGTTTGAATATTTACTCGTAGCGCCGTGCTCCAAGACAACGGCTATGGCAATCTGCGGATTGTCATAAGGGGCATAGCCAATAAATGACACGTTGTCCGAACGGTTTTCTCCAGTTTGGCCGGTACCGGTCTTGCCTGCTATGGCAATCCCATAATTTGAGAAGTAAGAGGCCGCAGTTCCCTTTGTGCAGACAGCCCGCATCCCTTCCTGGACTATCTTGAGGTTTTGTGCCGAAACACCAATGCTGTCCATCTGCATAGTCGGCGTAGTGTAAATTGTATTTTTGCGCGTATAGTCCGTGACCTTGTCGATGACGTGGGTCTTAAGGCGCACGCCGTTGTTTGCAACGGTTGCCGCCATGGTGGCAAGCTGGATGGGTGTAAGCATATTGTCGCTCTGGCCTATTCCGGCCTGTGCGGTATCGCCTTCGGTCCAGGTACCTCCGGAATTCTTGCGTTCGGCAAGACCAGCCAGCGTCCCCGCGCTTTCGCCGATTTCCACACCGGTCTTTTGTCCAAGCCCGAGACGTTTTGCATAGAGGTTCATTGCGGAAATTCCAGTGTGCACCGCAGTATTGCAGAAAAACACGTTGCAGGATTCCGCAAGCGCATTCCTGACTGTAAGGGTCCCGTGGCCGCTTTTCAACCAGCAGCGCAGGCGCAGGTCGCCAAGCACAAAAATACCGTTGCAGGTAAAAGTCGTCTTGTCTGTAATGGCGCCTTCCTGGAGGGCTGCAAGCGCTACGGAGGGCTTGAAACAGGAGCCTGGTGTAAACTGCCCGTTGAATGCACGGTTGATAAGCGGATATGTTTTCTGGTCATTCAGGAGCTGCACGCGGTAGTCCGAATCGCTTGCATAGCGGTTTTGGTCATAGGTCGGGTAGGTAGCAGCTGCAAGCACTGCAAAATCCTTAACGCGCAGGACAACAGCCGCACCGCCCACGCAGTCGGAACCTTTTGGATCTGTTGCAGTGTGGTTTTTCTGCCCATTCTCATTTGTGGCCTTGACATTGTCTGCCAAAGATTTATTGAGAACCTTCTGAAGATTGCTGTCAATTGTGAGCCAGACTGTATCGCCGGAAGTCGGCTTTTGGGTGACAGTTTCAGAAGTAAGGCTCCCGTCCGTTCCAAATTTTACCGTTTCCTCCCCTTCCTTGCCGCGCAGCCAGCTCTCGGCGTACTGCTCAATGCCGCCCTCGCCAATACGCGAATTCATTTCATAACCCTTGTCTTTCAGTGCCTTGTACTGATCTGATGACATTGCACCGATTGAGCCGACAATCTGCGGCATCAGCGTGCCGAATGGATACTTGCGCTCTGCTGTGACTTTTGCTTCTACGCCAGGCAGATTGGAAGAGTTCTCGCTGATAATGGCAACCGTGTTCTGACTGACGTCGGGCGCGAAAATATAGGGAGTTGAAACCGTAAAGCCTGTCTTTGCCATGTTGTACCGCACTGAGAGGATATTTCGTGTATCTTTTACAGAATATCCGGTGCACTTATATTTGTCGACAAGGTGCTTCATGCACTCATCCGCCGTGGCATAAGGATTAACATTCAGGAAGCTTTTTGATTTAAGATACTTGATATCTGCATCCCTGCCGGAAATGAACTCATATTTTCCTGATGAATTCACCTGGATGGGAAACTCATCCGTCCATTTTTCGTTTTGCGAGTCAAGCAGGCGGATAAGTGCCAAAATGGTTTTGTTTTTTGAGGAATCCCTCATGGTCGCACCATTGAATTGAATGGCATAGCCCGTTTCGTTTACCGCAAGGCCGACACCTTTTGAGTCCAAGATTTCACCGCGGGCGGCATCCATTTTAACGGCATAAGTGCTGGACTGGTCTGCGGCCTTCAGCCACTGGAAACCATGCACCAACTGCCAGTCGGCAAGGCGGAAAATAAAGACGGCAACTATCGCCAAAACGAATACTACCATAAACAGGTAACGGCCGGAGCCTTTCTTTTTCTTTTCTTCGTCCATATGCCGTGTTATTCCTCCTTTTCCCGGATTTGCATGGCAAGCGCCCGGTTGAAATAATAAGTAATCGGTGTAAGTGCCACGGTATACAAGGCAATCGGCAGGTAATGCACGGCTAGGGCATAGCCGGCATCCTGGTAGCCGGGAAGCACATAGAAACATGCCCACTGTAGGATTGTCAGCACAAGGCAAACGGAAGTGTTAAGGATCAACGAGGTAAAAAAATTCGTCCGAAACAGGTCGGAAGCCACATGGGAAACTGCACGGCATACAACCGCAAGAATCAGACCGTGGAAGCCAAGCATACTGCCGAAGCCAAAATCAAAAAGCAGGCCACCGAAAAGCCCAAACAGCATGGCGGGGTTTTCGTCCTCGAACATCGCAATGGCCAGCACAGTGGGCACTACAGCAACAGGCCGCACCCCAAAAACGGCAGGGATCAACCCTGGTGTCTCCTGCAAAACAAAAACGGCCAGGATTTCCAGAATGTAGGCAAGCCAGCGGACTACCCGGTATTTTGTCATGTTATTTTCCCCCGGAAGAAGAAAAAGACTCCAGCGCCTCTCCCTGGCCTTGGAACGAGGTAATAACCATCACGTCCCGCACTTCTTTCACACTGACAGCCGGCGAAACTTCGGCATACAGCGAAACATCGGTATCGCTGTGCTTCACGGACTTCACGGTCCCAACAATCAGGTTGCGCGGGTATATGCCGCCGATTCCGCTCGTCACAATGAGGTCACCTGCGGTAACCTTGGTGCCTTCGGAAAGATACAGCAGTTTGAGAATTCCTGTGTCCGCAGAGTGGGCATCGCATCCGATGACACCGGTCTCACGTGTAACCTTGTCTACAGCACTCAGCTTTGTGTCCGGTGAAAGAATTGTAGTGACCTTGCTGTAAGTAGAGCTGACGGAGGAAACCCAACCGACAACACCGGCCTCCGTCACAACGGGATCATTCTGCTTAATTCCGCTTTGCGTACCCTGGTCAATGGTAAACTGGCCGAAGATGTTATTGGGGTCACGGCCGACAACGGCCGCCGCCACGGGTTTAAAGTCCGGGTTCTGGCTTTTAAGTTCCAGAAACTTGCGGAGCTGTGCGTTTTCCTGCTGGTAAGTATAGTAATTGACAAGCTTTTTATTCAGCTCGTCCACCTGTTGCTGAAGCTTTTGGTTCTCGGCAGCCAGTTCATCTTTTGATTTTCCTGAACCGCCCGCTGCCACAGCAGCATTGTTTGCCACCATTGTGCTCACGCGCTGCATGGGGATAGTGAGGTAGCCAAACAGCTTCGCCGTAACCGACCCGCTTGCATTGGAGGTGTAAAGCATCAGGGCGATCATGGCAAACACCAGTGCCACCAAAATTTTGGAACCTGTGGAATGAAATACGTCCTTCAAGCGCTTTTCCTCCCTGTGGCCTTTTCAAAAGGCCTGGCAAAACTTGATGCTTTGGACCAGCTTCTTTACTGCCCTCCAAGCTGGGGGACAGCAAAAAAACTTTTTCTGTCAGCGGAGCAGGTCGTCATAATGGGCGCGTTCACCGCCGATATACTTCGGTCGGGTGCGGGCACAGACAACATTTGCCTCGCCGACTTTCCTGACGGAAACACGAACCGGAACCGCCACAGGCTGCAAGTGCATCCCAATCAGCGTATCCCCAATATCAACTCCGGCCTGGGCGCTGAGCTCTTCCACAGCGACCGGGTGTTCAAACGCATGGTAGGCGGCTGTTGCAAACGAGCCGCCGGCTTTGGGCTGCGGCACTGCGTTCACAATGGGGAGGCGGTTCTTTTCCGCCGCTTCGCCCTCCAAAATCAGCGCGCGGTTGAGGTGCTCACAGCACTGTGCCGCAAGGTAGATATGGCGCTCTTTCGTGACGGGGTAAATCGCATTAAAAATCGCGTCGGCGACTTCCGTATTGGAATACGAGCCAATCTTATGCCCGCAGACCTCACTGGAAGAACAGCCAATAACGAGGATGTCCCCCTCTTTCAGATGTGCTACTTTTAAAAGGTCTTCCACGGCGGTCTTTGCCGCCGCGGCAATATCTTCATACATGGCAGAAGCCTCCTGTTTTAGATTCGTTCCAGATTATTATACCGCGCCTTTGCAGGATTTACAACACGGGGTATTCCCGCCGATTTCAAGTCGGACGCAGGCAGCGGGGCAGATACGCCAAGTACACCGACAGAGAAGTTATTTCGTGGCTTCGGCGTTTTAACCGGCAGTGTGTAGTCTCCGGCGCCTCCCTCAATTCTTCTTTATATTCTTTCGGGTACTATTTTCCTCAAAGGTCCAAGATATCCGCTCCTTCTTTTTAAAGGATCATATCCATCATACCCCGGCGCACGCGGAAATTCAAGTGGAGCACAAAGATGCGCCCCGCGCAGTAATTGCCGCACGGGACGCATCTTTTTCCCGGAAAATGTTTCCCAACTCTTTGAAAGCCGTTTGGGACTGGAAAACTCCGTTTTATTTGTTCTGTAAAGCGATCGCCGCCAACTGCTCCTTCATGGAACCATAGGTGCAATGATCCAGGGATTGTGCCTTAGCCGTCTCAGCCGTTACTGCTGTTTTTACCGTTCCATTCGGTTCATTGCCGGGCATATTTCGCGTGCAGTTTCCATTGCCGTCTATTTTGAAGCGGCATTCATAATCGTTGACCGGCGTATAGGCTCCTGGGAAAATATTGTCCTTTGCCAGATAGTACACATAGGAGTCGCCTGCTTTGGGATAATTATCGGAGGAGGTTTTCTTTTCAATAAAGATTTTTTGCCTTTCTTCTTTCGTCATCTGCTTGAAATGTGCTTCGTCATGGAATGCGTCTACTTCATCCTGAAGCGTCATATATCCGCCCATCTGCATGACAGTAATCATATCGCCGGCGGACAAGTCACCCTTTAGGGAATCCGTGACTTTAACATCAATTTTTGTATACGGAGTTCCCTCGTGGACGGTAAACGCCGATTTTGTCACCGTACAGCGGACAATCTCCGGGCAATTCCGATAGAGATCTTTCAGAGTAGCGCAGCTTGTTGCAAACGACTGAGAAACCATGACCTTCTGGGCATTGCTGATTTGGTCTTCATGCCCGGTAATGTCCAGTTCCTTAACACGGATGGTCAAGTCTCTGCCGGTCGGAGCAACATCGGCTGAAGACACTGTAGGAGAGATGGAATTCCCTTTCCCCAGAAAATTTGAAGAGCATCCTGATATGATGAAAACAGAGACTGCTGCGATTCCGGCGGCAATAGTTCGTAGAAAGACTTTCATTGCAAAACCCTCCTTATATCTTACTTGATTTCGTTAGTCAGAGTTTATGATCAGTGGCGCTCTTGCTGAATCAGCTCTTCTTTCTGCTAACCGTAAACATGATTGATATTATTACAGTCAATGGAGCAGGGGCGATCCGTATCACGAACATCATCATAATTGTACATGATGGATTGACCATAAGGCAAATCCGGCTGATGGCTTAAGCCCATTGCATGACCCAATTCATGCCCGAACAGGCCCGCTTTTTTAAAATCTGAATAAGATAAAGAATTTATTACTGCAATCAATGAAGATTTTAGTCCAACCCCAGTTGGAGGCAGACGGATCATCGATTTTATTTGAATAGGTCCAAAATTCTGTCTGCCCTGTGATCCCTCCACTGAAAGCTTTGTTGTAAACGTCAAAGGAGGAATTCGACTGTGTTGTTGTTTCACGGATTGAAATTGATGTTGTAACTCCGGGATTGTCTGTAGTGTTAACCCAGTTGCCAACCGCAATTTCAATGGGTGAGGCATCGTTACCTGTTACATTTACCAAATAATAATAGCGCCGAAAATCGCCATATTGGCCAACACCACCGGTTAGTTGTTTATCATTGAAAGTCCTGTTCCCGTGAATACATGTTTCGGTGATTGCCGAAGCAGGAATTTGAAAAACAGTAAAAAGCATAACAACACTAACTACAATACAAGTATTCCCCTTTTGCTTTTCATTATAGCATCACACATCCTTCTAATTTAGAATGCGTTATATTCATATTATGCTTAAATGCTGTTATTGTCAATAAATAAATGGTAAATATTTCCGAAATACAAAAGCGTTCCTCACCGGGTGCGCCGGCAGAAGTTATCTCTTTTTCGGCCTCAGCAGTCTGAGATATGCGCTGAACGCCGACGGGACTGCATAATCCCGGAAAAGTCCACAGGAATCCGCCCAGGTAAATCCTACAGCCTCATTTTCCGTGTGAACAAGGTACCCTGTCATATGCCACTCCAGATGGGTAAAAATATGTTTTGCGGGAGGCAGCGGTTCCATTTCTGTAGGCCGCACGCCCCATCCTCTGAGGGCTTTCTCTGCATCGGCTGGAGAAAGGGCGCCGGGTGCATTCGGGAATTCCCAAAGCCCGGCAAGCAGGCCCTTTTCCGGGCGGCGGTGCAGGGCGGCCCGGCCCTCGTGCAGCAAAATGAAAACCGTCAGGTCCATCTTTTTCCGCTTCGGTTTTGGCGGCTTGACCGGCAGTTCCGTCTCACTCCCGAAGCGGTGTGCAGCACATAGCCCCGCAAGCGGGCACCGGGTGCAAATTGGTTTGCCGTTGGGAAGGCATACTGTGGCGCCAAGTTCCATCAGCGCCTGCGTAAATGCACTGGCTTTCCCCGCAGGGTAGACTTCCCGAAGCTTTTTCCGTAGCTCCCGCTTTACGGCCGGCAGTGATATATCCTGTTTGGAAGCCTCAAGGCGGGAAGCGACGCGAAGGACATTGCCATCCACTGCGGGTTCCGGCAGGCCATAGGCAATCGACGCAACTGCCCCTGCCGTATAGTCCCCGATGCCGGGCAGTTTCCGGAGTCCCTCTGCGTTTCGGGGAAGCTTGCCATCGTATTCCCGCACCACAATCTGTGCCGCATTTTTCAGGCTGCGGGCGCGTGAGTAATAGCCAAGGCCTTCCCACAGCTTCAGGAGCTTTTCTTCCGATACCGCAGCCAGCGCCTGCACGTCCGGGATTTCCCGCATAAAGCGCTCAAAATATGGCTTAACGGCTTCCACGCGCGTCTGCTGCAACATGATTTCCGAAACCCAGACACGGTAAGGCGTCGGGTTATCCCGCCACGGCAGCATGCGCGCATTTTCCGCATACCACGCAAGCAGCGGGGAAACAATTTCTGAGTAGTCCATTCTACCTTCTCCGCACTTTTTCCCTGAAACGTGCATAAAAATTTTTGGCTTCCATTCCGTACCCGCTTTCCCGCCCCTGACATCCGTCCTCCTAAAGGCAGGGACAGCTTTTCAGGGCTTCCTCCGGTGGAATGCTTTTACAATGGAAGTGCCTGCAACAGCGCCGTCACAGACAGATTTTGAAATTTGCAGCAGGCCGCCGGTGCAGTCACCCGCGGCATAAAGGCCGGGGACATTCGTCTGCCGGTCCGCACCGACCGTGATGGATGACCCATTTGTTTCTGCGCCGATTTTCCGTGCAAGGTCCACACTGCCTGCCACGCCGATTGCGATAAACACGCCGTCGGCCTTTAGGGCTGTGCCATCCTCAAAGCGTACGCCTTCCAGCGCTTTCCCGCCAAAGAGCTCACGGATTTTCCGCTTTTCAATTTTCATTTCCGGCGGGAATTCCGCAGCCGGCTCCGCGCCGTCCGTCAGGATTGTCACCGAAGCGACAACAGGAAGGAGCGTTTCCGCCTCATGCAGCGCATAGCTGCCAGCACCAAGGACCGCCACATTCTTTTTCCGGTAAAAGAAAGCATCACAGACTGCGCAGTAGCTCACGCCGCGGCCTTCAAACTCCGAAACGCCCTTAATAGGAGGCGTCCGGCGCTGTGCCCCCGTCGCAAGGACAACATAAGGGGCACGGTATACCGCTGCTGAAGCGGTGCTTACGGAAAATACCTCGTCCCAAGACAGGCCGACTGCCTCATCCTCCACAAATCCTGCGCCGACACGTTTTGCCTGAGCAAGCCCATTTTCAATCAGTGTCCTGCCGGAAACCGGCTCTGCAAATCCGTAGTAGTTTTCAATCTTTTCCGTTTTTGCCAGCGCCCCTCCAGGCTTCCCAACAATCAGCGTCCCAAGCCCCGCGCGCGCTGTGTAGAGTGCCGCAGAAATCCCCGCCGGGCCGCAGCCAACCACGATGACATCTGCCATTTTTGAAATCCGCCTTTCTCTCGTTTTTCCCGGACTGTGATCAGGTCACAAAGCTTTCGCTTTCTTTTGACTATAATTTTATAATATAATAACACTCATAATGCAGAATCACAACAGTAGTATCAGCCGGCAGACCGGAGGCTATTCCCGGTCCCCGCCGGATTCCGGAGGAGGCTGATGATGAATTACCTGATTACGTTTCTGGAAGGCATTGCAGCATTTCTTTCGCCGTGTCTTTTGCCGGTAATTCCCGTTTATATTGCATTTTTTGCAGGGCGCGACGATGAGGGAAAGCACCGTGCATTCCTAAATGCAGCCGGATTCGTTCTCGGCTTTACCGCCCTGTTTACGCTGATGGGAACGTTTGCTGGAAGCATTGGTTCAGTTGTGAGGCGCAACACGGCTGCCGTTAATCTGATTGGCGGGATAATCATCCTCCTGTTTGGGCTTGGATATCTCGGCGTTTTTCATCCCGCCTTTCTTGCGGCAGAGCGGAGGCCCTCCTGGAAACCTCAAGAAACCGGCTTTTTCTCGTGCTTATTGTTCGGTGTTGTTTTTGCTGCGGGATGGACTCCATGTGTGGGCGTTTTTCTTGGTTCCGCGCTTGCCCTGGCCGCTACAAAAGGCGGCACCCTCACCGGTACGCTGCTCCTGCTCTGCTTTTCCATGGGGCTGGGTGTGCCGTTCCTGCTCTGTGCCGTTTTTCTTGCGCGCCTGAAGCAATATTTCCGTTTTATCAAAAAACACTATAAAACCGTCAACATGATTTGCGGCTGGTTCCTTGTCGCGGTCGGAATCTTCATTGCATCCGGCCTGCTGAACCGGCTCTGGAACTTTGCTTAAGAAAGGGGTGCTGGTTTATGAACCGCCAAAAGACAGGATTGATCGTTCTCGGCGTTGCACTGATAGCCGTCGTTGCCACGGCAGCCGTGCTGTATCAGAGCCTTTCCAAAAGATATGAAAAAGGTGCGCTTCCTATTGCTTCCTCCGGAAGTGCACCGTCATCTAAAATTGCGGAATCTGCTGAAAGCGCCGGAACCGCACAGAGCAGTTCCCAGCAAAGTTCTGAAGGAGCACCGAACTTCACGGTTTACGACGTAGAAGGCAACAATGTGAAGCTTTCCGATTTCCGCGGAAAGCCTGTCGTGCTGAACTTCTGGGCAAGCTGGTGTACCTACTGCAAGCAGGAAATGCCGGATTTCAATGAACTATACAAAAAGGATAAAGGCAAGGTCGTTTTCCTCTTCGTAGACTGTACGGACGGCAACAAGGAAACAAAAGAAAAAGCGCAGGCTTTTCTAAAGAAGGAGGGCTACAATTTCCCTGTTTACTATGACTTCGACCAGGATGCAGTCACGCAGTATGGCCTTACAGGGCTCCCGGCAACGGTTTTTATCGACCGGAACGGAGATTTTGTCTCCGGCCGGATTGGGCTGTATGACAAAGATTCTCTCGAAGCGGGGATTGCCCAAATTACCGAATGACTCACTGCTTTTTTTTGTGGGACGGCACCGGACCGATAAGCAGATAACCATGCACTCCAATCAGCATTCCAATTACGGCAAGCAACACAATAAGAATATGTACGCCTGTCAGTGCAATGGAACTGAAGAGCGCCGTTTTTGCCGCCGAATAAAAGCAAGCATGGTCAAAAGACGTCAGTGCGCCGAGCCATGCCGCTGCACTAAAATTGTTCCGCCTGCTGACGCGCCAGATGCAGATTATTGTCATTACAGGGCTGCCAATCGCCGCCATTACATAGAAAAATGACTCTGCCTTATGGCCAAGGCCCGCATAGCGCCGCACAAGGCTCAGGGTATCTATCATCGCACCGGAACCGGTGAGGCGGCGTGCCACCGGCAGGAACAGGACTCCAATCAGGATTATCTGGAAAATCGTGACTTCCCATTTTACCCGTTTTACAGATTTTGAGGACAAAAGCATCAGCTCTTTTCAGAATTCAAGTATTACTAAGAATTCCCCCGCCGAAAGACGGGGGAATTTGCTATTCCGGACAAAAAACGGGAAAAATTACTTTGAGGCTTTTGCAGCAGCTTTCTGTTTCTTTTCTTTAACAGCAGCCTGAGCCGCGGCAAGGCGGGCAATCGGTACGCGGAACGGTGAGCAGGAAACATAGTCGAGGCCTGCAAAATGGCAGAACTCAACGGAAGTCGGGTCGCCGCCGTGTTCGCCGCAGATGCCAAGGTGCAGCTTCGGATTGGCAGCTTTGCCTTCGCTTGCGCTCATCTTAATCAGACGGCCAACGCCTTCGGTGTCAAGGTGGACAAACGGATCAAATTCATAAATCTTATTGTCGTAGTATGCACCGAGGAACTTTCCGGCATCGTCACGGCTGAAGCCAAAGGTCATCTGCGTAAGGTCGTTTGTGCCATAGCAGAAGAAGTCCGCTTCCTTTGCAATTTTGCCGGCCGTCAGGGCTGCACGTGGAATTTCAATCATCGTGCCAACCTGATATTTCATATCAATGCCGGCGTCTTTAATAATCTTGTCGGCAGTCTTGACGATAATATCCTTAACAAACTTAAGCTCCTTGACTTCACCAACAAGCGGAACCATAATCTGCGGCTCAATCTTCTTGCCGGTCTTCCTCGAAACATTGATTGCAGCATTGATGACGGCTGTAGTCTGCATCTCGGCGATTTCCGGATAGGTAACGCACAGGCGGCAGCCGCGGTGGCCCATCATCGGGTTGAACTCGTGCAGGCCCGCAATGACGTTCTTAAGCTTCTCCACCGTAATATTAAGCTCACCGGCAATCTCCTTAATGTCGGACTCCTTGGTGGGCAAAAACTCATGGAGCGGCGGGTCAAGGAAGCGAATTGTAACCGGACGCTCTCCCATGATTTCAAACAGTGCTTCAAAGTCACCCTGCTGGTACGGCATAATCTTTGCAAGGGCCTTTTTGCGCGCTTCTGTTGTCTCAGCGACAATCATCTCACGCATTGCCTTGATGCGCTGCCCCTCAAAGAACATGTGCTCCGTGCGGCAGAGTCCTATGCCTTCCGCGCCGAAGTCTCTTGCCTGCTTTGCATCGCGCGGCGTGTCGGCGTTCGTAAACACCTTGAGGTGGCGGGCCTTATCGGCCCAGGACATGTAGCGGCCGAAGTTTCCGGAAATAGTAGCCGGAACAGTCGGGATGGCAGTGTCGTAGATATTGCCGGTAGAGCCGTCAATGGAAATATAGTCGCCCTCTTTGATGGTCTTGCCGCCAAGGGTGAACTGTTTCTTCTGATAATCGACAACAATATCACCGCACCCGGAGACACAGCAGGTCCCCATGCCACGCGCAACAACTGCCGCGTGGGAAGTCATACCGCCGCGGACGGTCAGGATACCCTGTGCGGAAGCCATGCCTTCAATGTCTTCCGGAGAAGTCTCAAGGCGGACAAGGACAACCTTTTCGCCGCGTTTCTTCCATTCTTTGGCATCTTCCGCAGAAAAGACAACCCTGCCGCAGGCAGCGCCAGGGGATGCTGCAAGGCCGTGGCCGATTGCCTTAGCCTCTTTGACGGCTTCGGCGTCAAACTGCGGGTGCAGGAGCGCCTCAAGCTGCTTTGGCTCTACACGAAGGACTGCTTCTTCCTCGTCAATCATGCCTTCGTCCACAAGGTCGCAGGCAACTTTCAGGGCTGCTGTTGCAGTGCGCTTGCCATTGCGCGTCTGAAGCATATAAAGGTGGCCATCCTCAATGGTGAACTCCATATCCTGCATGTCCCTAAAATGCTTTTCAAGGCGGGAGGCAATATCAACAAATTGGTCGTAGACTTCCGGCATCTGGTCTTTGAGGTGGCTAATCGGGGATGGGGTGCGGACACCGGATACAACATCCTCGCCCTGAGCATTGATGAGGTATTCGCCGAAAAGTTTCTTTTCGCCTGTTGCCGGGTTGCGGGTAAATGCAACGCCTGTGCCGGAACGGTCGCCGGAGTTGCCGAACGCCATCTGCTGCACATTGACAGCGGTTCCCCATTCATACGGGATTTCATTCAGCTTGCGGTAAACATTCGCACGGGGGTTGTCCCATGAACGGAAAACAGCCTTTACAGCTTCAATGAGCTGTTCCTTTGGGTTCTGCGGGAACGGCCTGTGCTCGTTGTCCTCATAGATTTTCTTGAAAATGGCAACCAGCTTCTTCAGGTCCTCTGCACCGAGGTCAATGTCATTCTTGACACCTTTCTCGGCCTTCATCTTATCGATTTCCTTCTCAAAGAGTTCCTTGGAAACGCCCATGACGACGTCCGAGAACATCTGGACGAAGCGGCGGTAACTGTCGTAGGCAAAGCGCGGGTTGTTTGTTTTCTTTGCAAGGCCTTCAACAGACTCATCGTTAAGACCGAGGTTCAGGATGGTGTCCATCATGCCCGGCATGGACTGCCTCGCACCGGAGCGGACAGAGACAAGCAGAGGGTTACTGTTGTCGCCGAAAGTCTTTCCGGTGATTTTCTCGAGGCCCTTCATATGCTCAAAGATATCCTTCTGGATTTCTTCATTGATCTGACGGCCGTCACTGTAGTACTGGGTGCAGGCTTCCGTTGTGATAGTAAAGCCCTGGGGAACCGGCATGCCGGCTGCGGTCATTTCCGCAAGGCCTGCTCCCTTGCCGCCCAGCATGTTCTTCATCGTGGTCATATCGCTGTGAAAAGCTTTGCTGCCCTCGGTGAAGTAGTACAAGTACTTGTGGCTCATAGACAATACCTCCTGATAATAAATCATTTTATTTTACACACATACCGAACCAAAGCCCCAAAAAGCGAAAATGTATTACGCTCGGAGATTATTATATCAAATTGCCGGCATAAAATCTATCATTTTTTCAATTCTTTTTCCAGCATGCAGGCAATGGCGGAGAAAAAGCAATAGAATGCACGTTTTGGCAGGACTGCTTTGCACAAAGCTGATATAAATCTGACATTTCCATTACATAGCGCTTGAAAAAACAGATTTATATGCGATAATGAAAGGTAGATTTTTTCTAGCTGTCAGCAGGCTGTAAAACGGAGGAAACAAAATGTCTCAGCGAAACTGCGCCGTCATCCTTGCTGCAGGCGAGGGGAAACGGATGAAATGGGACAGGCCGAAGTGCCTCTCCCCGGTCTTGTTCAAGCCAATGCTCCAGTGGGTGATTGACGCCGCCCAAGGAGCCGGTATTCAGAGTCTCTGTGTTGTGACCGGATTTCGGAGTGAGCAGGTGCAGGCCTATCTTGCAGTGCACAACCCGGAAACCCGGTCGGTCCTTCAGACGGAGCGCAAAGGCACGGGCCATGCCGTAATGATGGCGTCCGGGTTCATCCGGGCCTGCGCCTCCGGAGGAAATGTCCTCGTGCTGAACGGGGATGCTCCTTTTCTGGACAGGGATTCCATCGGCAAAGCTTTACAGCAGCATACGGAAAACGGGAACGCTGTTACGGTGATTTCCGCAATCCTGGACAACCCCACCGGCTATGGACGTATCATCCGTGCCGGTGAGGGCGGTTTTTTGCGTGCCATTGTAGAGCAAAAAGATGCTTCCACAGGCGAACTTGCCGTGAGGGAAGTTAACTCCGGCGCGTTCTGGTTCCGTACGGACGCCCTGCTCAGCATCCTGCCGAAAATCCGCAATGCAAACACCCAGGGGGAGTATTACCTCACGGATGCTGTTGCACTGCTGATTGCGGAAGGAGAACGGGCAGGGGCCTGCCCGGCATGCAGCGCACGGGCCGCAAAGGGCGCCAACGACTGCCTTCAGTTGCACGAACTGAACGTGATTGCACGGGACGCCGTCCTTTCCAGGCTGATGCGTTCAGGGGTTGACATTCCCTGCGCAGACGGCGTCATCATTGGCCCAGACGTGTCAATCGGCCGCAACTGCACAATCCTGCCGGGAACCATCCTGCGCGGGCATACGGCCGTTGGCAGCGGCTGTACGCTCGGCCCGGCGTCAGTCCTTGACGGCTGCACAGTGGGGAACGGCTGCATTCTCGACTGCGTGCGCGCCTCTCGCTGCGAATTCAGGGACGAAGCACACCCGCTGCCTTTTAGCTCCTTCGGAAAATAAACGGAGCTGCGGAAAAGCAAACTTTCGGAAACGGATCAGTCTAATGCATATAATAGGGGGATAAGGAAATGAGTTTTCACGGAAAAGATATCAAAATCTTCTCTGGCAGTGCAAGCAAAAAAGCAGCAGAGCAGATTTCCAAGTGTCTCGGCCTTCCGCTGGGCAAAAGTGAAATCGGGACATTCAGTGATGGAGAGATTTCCTGCTCCATCAACGAGACCGTCCGCGGTTCGGACTGTTTCATCGTCCAGTCCACCTGCGCACCGGTTAACAACAACCTCATGGAGCTGCTCATCATGATGGATGCCATGAAACGTGCCTCCGCCGCCCGCATCACCGCCGTGATGCCTTATTTTGGTTACGCGCGGCAGGACCGCAAGGCAAAGGCACACGACCCGATTACTGCAAAGCTTGTTGCCGACCTTCTTACGGCTGCCGGTTGTAACCGTGTGCTGACCATGGACCTTCATGCGGCGCAGATTCAGGGCTTCTTTAATATCCCGGTAGACCATCTGCTCGGCGTTCCGGTACTTGCCTCACACATCAAGTCACGCATTGCCGGGCACAGCGATGAATATGTTGTGGTTTCCCCGGACCTCGGTTCCGTCACACGTGCCCGCAATTTTGCGGAGCGTATCGGCTGCCCGCTTGCCATTGTTGACAAGCGCCGCCAGAAGGCGAATGTCTGCGAAGTCATGAATATCATCGGCAACGTCAAAGGCAAAAAGGTCATCCTCGTAGATGACATGATTGACACCGCCGGCACCCTCTGCAATGCTGCCAGCGCCATCATGGAAAACGGTGCGACACAGGTAAGCGCCTGCATAACGCACGCCGTACTTTCCGGCCCCGCAATCGACCGCCTGAAAAAGGCCCCTCTCAAGGAGCTTGTGCTGCTTGACACCATTCCGCTCCCGCCTGAGAAAATTTTGCCGAACATGACCATCCTTTCTGTTTCACCGCTCTTTGCCGAAGCGATTGAGCGCATTTATGAAGACCGCCCCGTTTCACCGCTCTTTGTCTGATATGAAATACAAAATTCTGTGCGAAGCGGACATTGAAAAGGTCATCCCACTCTATCTGGAATACTATAATAACCATGAAGGAACAAAATGGACGAAAGAAAAGGTTTTCAGACGGATTCATCAGGTCTGGAGCTGTGAAGGTTCTTATTGCCTGATCCTTGAAAACGGCGAAAAAGTCCTGGGGTTCGCTATGGGATACTTGGAACAGTACGATGACTGTAAAGCATATAATCTGGCAGAAATCGTAATTGCATCCGAATATCAGAAAAAGGGGATCGGCACTGCATTGATGATGGAGCTGGAACACCGGGTAAAAGGAATGGGTGCCGCATTGATACAGCTTCAGGCGGTTAACGACGCCGCGCACAGCCGGTTTTATGGGAGACTGGGCTACCAGAACGCAAACAATCTGATCCTTAAGACAAAGTGGCTGTAGGTCCCCTTCCGGATGGGAAACTTGGGGACAGCTTTAGCGGAGCGGATAAAGAGTCTGCTCCGCTAAAGGTTTTTTCCCTGCAAAAGCGCAGAAAATAAAAATGCGGAGGACAATATGCTGAATTATTTCCACAAAGCGGAAGAACCGTCTGGCCCTGTCGAATTCCTGATCGTTGGCCTCGGCAACCCTGGACGCGAATATAAAGGCACACGTCATAATGCCGGCTTTATGGCGCTTGACCGTCTGGCGGAAAAAGCTAGTGTTAAAATTGACCGGATTCGATTTAAGGGCCTCTGCGCGCAGGCCGTCGTCGGGGGAAAGAAAGTGCTCCTGCTGAAACCGGGCACCTATATGAACCTCAGCGGGCAGAGCGTTGTGGAAGCAATGAATTTTTACAAGCTGCCGCCGCAGCGCACAGTCATCCTTTACGATGATATCTCGTTTGCGCCTGGAAAGCTCCGCATCCGTGCAAGCGGCAGTGATGGCGGCCAGAACGGGATAAAAAATATCATTTATCTTGCCGGCAGCGATGAGTTCCCCCGCGTGAGGCTTGGCACGGGGGACCGTCCAGACCGACGGTATGACCTTGCGGACTGGGTGCTTTCCCGTTTTTCGGAAGAAGACCGCAGGCTTTTCGGCCAGGCTGTGGAAAATGCCTGCTCCGCTGTCGAGCTGATTGTCCAGGGAAAAATTTCCGAAGCCATGAACCGCTATAACTAAGGAGAATTGCATGCAGTTTCTCAGCAGCGCAGCCGCGGACCTCAAGGAATTCGCGGCGTTAGAGTCGTCGGTGCGCGGGAATGACCTGCCCGCTGCGGTTACCGGCGTGACTGAAATTCATAAAGCGAATATTATTTACGCACTCTGCTCCCGTCTCGGGCGCGGAGCTTTTGTTGTGACCGGGGATGAAGTGGAGGCAAACCGGCTCTGCTCCGACCTAACGGCAATGGGCCTTCCTGCAAGGTTTTACCCATTTCGTGATTTTTCCCTGCGTGATGCAGAGGGCACTTCCCATGAGTACGAGCACCAACGCATTTCAGCACTCGCTTCCTTCCTTAGCGGCGACTGCAAGTGCATCGTCTGTTGTGCGGACGCTGCACTTCAGGATACCATCCCGCCCGCAGAGATGAAGCGGCGCACCATAACGCTCCGCACCGGCATGGCAGTATCCATGGAAAAAGTGCTTTCCGTCCTTAATTCCTGTGGCTATGAACCGGCTTCTGAAATTGACGGCGCCGGGCAATACTCCCGCCGCGGAGGCATTCTCGACTTCTTCCCGCCGGGCCTTGCAAATCCCGTTCGGGCCGAATTTTTCGGCGACGAAATTGATACCCTTTCCCTTTTTGATGCGAACACACAGCGGCGCACCGAATCCATTCGGTGCGTCACAGTCGCCCCTGCATCGGAAGCCTTTACTTCCGACGCCAAAGGGCTGGCCGAGATAATCCGTTCGATTGCGGCCAGCCTGCGCGGGAAAGCTGCACCTGCGGCGCGTGAGGTCCTCCGGCATGAAGCCGAAAAGCTGGAAAACGGCGTCCCGCTCGGCAATATGGATAAATTCCTGCCAATCCTGTACGGCGGAAAAACGGCCTGCCTGCTTGATTACCTCCGGAAAGACACACTGCTCTTCGTCAGTGAGCCGACGGCAGCTCGTGAGCGGATGAAAAGCGTCCTCTGGCAGTGGGGGGAAGACCTGAAGGACTATCTTACAGACGGAACACTCTGCCGCCCGCTGGATACCTACAGCCGAACCTGGGCAGAGGCGCTTTCGATTTTTGAAAAGGCCGGTGTAATCTACCTTGATACCTTTGTCCACGGCAGTTACGAAACGCCTGTGCGTTTCCTTGTAAATATGAGCGTGCGCCAGCTCTCTTCATGGGATGGAAGCACGCGGCTTCTGCTGGATGACCTCAGCCGGATGCTGGAAAACAAGTGGGCCTGCGCTGTGCTTGCCGGGACAGAACGCGCAGCAAGGAACCTTACCGACAGCCTTGCTTCCAAGGGGATCAATGCTGTGTACCAGGAAAATCCGGAAAAGATCCCCCGCGGGCAGGTTGACATAATGTCAGGGATGCTTTCGGCGGGCTTTGAGTATCCCGGCGCATTCTTCGGGCTTATCACGCGCGGGCACCTTGCTGCCCCGCGGGCTAAAAAGGTAAAGAAAGCCCGCACGGGGAAGGAAATCACCGATATTTCCGACCTTACGCCGGGTGACTACGTTGTCCATGCAACACACGGCATCGGCATCTTCGAGGGAATTCGCAAAGTGGAGATGCAGGGCATTGTCAAGGATTACATTGTTGTCAAATATGCAAAGGGGGACACGCTTTATGTCCCCGTGACGCAACTTGACATGATTTCAAAATATATCGGCCCCCGCGAGGACACGGCCGTCCGGATAAACCGCCTCAGCGGCGGCGACTGGCAGAAAGAAAAAGCGCGTGTCCGCAGCGCCGTCAAGGATATTGCAAAAGACCTTGTAAAGCTTTATGCGAAGCGGATGCAGGCTAAGGGCCACGCATTCCCGCAGGATACCGAATGGCAGCACGACTTTGAGTCACGGTTCGAGTTTGACGAGACGGAAGACCAGCTCCGCAGTATCGCTGAGATAAAAAGCGACATGGAGCGTGAAACGCCAATGGACCGGCTGCTCTGCGGCGACGTAGGCGTTGGGAAAACTGAAGTGGCGCTGCGTGCCGCTTTCAAGTGTATCGGCGACGGGAAGCAGTGTGCCATGCTCGTCCCAACAACAATCCTCGCGTGGCAGCATTACCAGACCATCACTCAGCGCATGGAGGGTTTCCCTATACAGGTGGAGCTCCTTTCACGGTTCCGCACACCGAAGCAGCAGAAGAAAATCCTGGAAGAGCTGAAGCGCGGCAGTATTGACATGGTTGTCGGCACACACCGGCTTATTTCCAAAGATGTGGAGTTCCGCGATCTTGGGCTTATTATCGTGGATGAGGAACAGCGGTTCGGTGTAGAGCAGAAAGAAAAACTCAAATCCCGCTATCAGAACGTAGATGTGCTGACACTTTCCGCAACACCAATTCCCCGCACACTGAATATGGCGCTTTCCGGCATCCGTGATATGAGCGTGATTGAGGAGGCACCGCATGACCGCCATCCGGTGCAGACTTACGTGCTGGAGCACGACGACACCATTATCGCCGAGGCTATCCGGCGGGAACTGCGCCGCGGCGGACAGGGATATTACCTGCACAATGACATTGCTTCCATTGACCGCACGGCCGCACGCATCCAGCAGGAAATCCCTGAGGCAAAGATTGGCATCGGCCACGGTAAGATGAGTGAGCAGGAGCTTTCTGAGGTCTGGCGGCGGTTGATTGAGCACGAGATTGACGTGTTTGTCTGCACGACCATCATTGAAACAGGCGTTGATGTGCCAAACGTAAATACGCTGATTATTGAAAATGCAGACCATATGGGCCTTTCGCAGCTCCACCAGATCCGCGGACGCGTGGGGCGCTCTTCGCGGCGTGCCTATGCTTACCTGACCTTTACGCGCAATAAGGTGCTTTCCGAAGTCGCCCAGAAGCGCCTGACCGCTATCCGGCAGTTTACGGAATTCGGCTCCGGGTTTAAAATTGCCATGCGCGATATGGAAATACGCGGTGCAGGCAATATTCTTGGCGGCGAGCAGCACGGGCACATGGAAACAGTCGGGTACGACATGTACCTGCACCTCCTCTCCGAGGCAATCAGCCGCGAAAAGGGCGAAAGCGTTCCGGAGTACGGCGACGAGTGTCTCGTGGACCTTCAGGTCCAGGCGCATATTCCGGAAGCCTATATTCCAGACCTCAGCCAACGCCTTGACATTTACCGCCGCATTGCAGACATCCGCACGAAGGAGGACGTGCTGGATGTAACGGATGAGCTGATTGACCGTTTCGGCGAGCCTCCCGCCAGTGTAAACGGACTTATCCAGATTGCACTGCTGCGGAACCAGGCTTCTTCCCTTGAAATCCGGGAAATCAAGCAGCAGAACGGCAGGCTTCTCCTTTTCCGCGAAAGCTTCGACATCCAGCAGATTTCCACGCTGGTTGGGGCCATGCGCGGCCGCGTTATGGTAAATGCCGGCGCAAAGCCTTACCTCAGCATAAAGATTCCCGAGGGCGGCGACCCGCTCGCCGTGCTGGAGCAGACGCTCTCGCTCCTTTCGGATGCAAAACCAAAACCGTCGGCCGGATAAAAATATGTTGGACAGCTCATTGGAAAAAGAGTATAATTGCAACAGGATTTTATGGAATCGGAGTGTGAAAATATGAAATTTACAAAAAGGATGACTGCACTCGTTCTTTCGGTTATCTTCTGTGCCGGCGCGGCCGGCTGCTCCAGCGCTGACAAAAGCTGGGCAATGAAAAACAGCAGCGAAACCATCCCGATTGGCTGCTATATTTATAATCTTTTTGCTTCCTACCAGACAGCAGACAATGAAAAAAAGGATTCTTCCAAGAAGGTCCTTGACCAGAAAATTGACAATCAGGACGCCAAGACCTGGATCCGCAATAATGCCTTTGACAACACAAAGAAGATCCTTCTTATTGATAAAAAAATGAAGGATATGAAACTTTCCCTTACCAGTGAAGAACAGAAAGCGGCAGATACGCTAAGCTCCAGCACTTGGTCGAAGTATTCCTCAAATTTGGAGAAGTACGGCATCGCGCAGTCATCGTTTAACTCCGCTTATGGAAATTTTATTTATAAGGAAAAGAAAATTTTTGACGCTATTTACGGCAAGGGCGGCACAAAAGCTGTCTCTGACACTGACCTCAAAAATTACTATGTAAAGACTTATACAGACTGTTCCTATATTGTGTGCAACCTTTACAAGACGGATTCCAGCAATAATTACGTTTCTTCTTTTACCGACGCGGAAAAAAAATCCGCCGAAAAGCCGCTTAATGATTATGCAAGCCAGATTTCTTCCGGCAAGATGACAATGTCCCAGGCTGCGGATGCCTATAAAACGCAGATAAAAAGCAGTTCCGACCAGCTCCACAGTGACAGTATTGACCTTTCAACCGACACCAGTTATCCGGCAACATTCCGCAGCACGCTGAAAGCCATGAAAGTCGGCGAATGCAAAGCGTTTGAGATTACGGATTCGCAGGTCTATGTTCTTCTTTACAAGGCAGATGCCTCGAAAAATGCCGATTCAGTCCTTGCTTCTTCCCAGCGCAGCAGCCTGCTTTTCAGCTACAAGGAAGCGGAATTCAACACAAGCCTGAAAAAGGAAGCTGACACAATGACAGGTGTTTCTGTCAATAATACCGCAATCAATTCCTATGATCCGAGCATGTTTGCTTCCTGATTAATCCGAAGAAAAGTTCCGGATATTTTTACAGCCCCGGCATTCTGCCGGGGCTGTATATTTCTATAAACTGTCAATTTCTTTCATCCAGAGGGAAGCAGAAGCATCGCTTGGCATCCTCCAGTCACCGCGCGGGGAAAGCGTCACCGTGCCTACTTTCGGACCATCCGGAAGCGCCGAGCGTTTAAACTGGCTTATAAAGAAACGGCGGTAAAACTCTCGCAGCCACTTTTTCACTGTTGCCGCATCAAAAGTACCGGCAAATGAACGGACCGCCATGCGGTAAATTTTCGCAGGGGAGAAGCCGAAGCGAAGCATGTAATAGAGAAAAAAGTCATGCAGCTCGTAGGGGCCGACAATGCTTTCCGTTTTCTGGGCAATCTCACCGTGGTCGGGCGGAAGAAGCTCCGGGCTAACCGGTGTGGCAAGAATATCCTCCAGCACGGAGCGAAGGTCTTCCGGGCCTGTGGAAGCGGCGTGGCGCACCAGGTGGCGCACCAGCGTTTTGGGGATGGAGCAGTTCACC
>ENA-UOOE01001106-UOOE01001106.1-fermentation-metagenome-genome-assembly--contig:-NODE-1106-length-23691-cov-4.053859_pt1 | contig 23691 bp, 14 predicted proteins | sample MGYA00245776_ERZ724021 | MGnify/ENA primary metagenome ERZ724021 (study PRJEB28704, sample SAMN03018321) | fermentation metagenome | biome: anthropogenic terrestrial biome; feature: soil; material... | reverse complement strand
GGGAAGAACAGACAAAGAGTATTTCTCCGTCTGTGGTAGAAGCGTTAAAAGCAATCAGGAGAAAGGGTATTGCCCTCGTTGACAATAAACCACGTGTAGAGGTGATAACCAATAGCGAGTTTGCAAAGTTCGGTAAGATTAAAGGTGATGGGTATATCGCTTTGATTACAGGGGGAAAATCGGCTGGGCAGGTTGCCAAAGACATTAATAAACAATATATGAAGGGGCTCGAAGCAAATAAAAGAAAATAGGTTGAAACAAGAAAAGAAACAAAAGGTCGCTCAGTGATAGAGTCTCCTTCGCCAATAATAATACTTCAAGGCTTTGTGGCGTCTGTCTCTCAGTGAGCCTTCGTAGAATAATCCAGATTGCTTCTGGTTTAGGAATAGATGATTCTGAATAACTATCATGGCCATTCAGCATTTTTTGGCAACACGGCAAGTAAGGTGTATCCCTATTGATAGACGGTGCATTACTGGCAACGGTAGGATGTTAAGCTGCCAAAACAATGGACGAAGGAGACTAACCACAAAGCCTAAATGGTCAAAGCTAGGGTACAATCTTCAAATTGGCATAGAAAATTAGTATCCTTGGATTTAGTATTCATTAAAACCCGATCATTTTTTTAAGTGCCTAGATTAAGATTTAAAGAAACAGTTGGGCAGGCCTCCTTATAATTATAATACCAGGCAAACCATAAGATACGTATGGTAGACGTGTCATAATGATATTAAGTTATAAATGGCTTGCTATGAAATCGGTGGATAGATATTTTGGGATTAATGTCGACAAGATCTATTGTTGTATAAGTTAAGCACTTGGAGGAGATTCTGGAAATGGTACGATTTGGAGTTGTAGGATGTGGTACCATCGGGAAAATACATGCAGGTATCATAAACAGCATCTCGGAGGCCATCCTGGTAGGAGTTTCGGATATGAATCCTATTTTATGCGGAAGTCTCGCAGAAAGTTTTGGCTGTTCTTTTTACGAGAATTACACAGAGCTGATAGAAAGAGATGATATTGATGCAGTAGCAGTTTGTTTGCCTTCTGGGATGCATTATGAGGCAGCTGTAGCAGCTGCCAAGGCCGGCAAGCATGTAATTGTAGAAAAACCTATGGAAGTTCAACTTGATAAGGCCGAAAAAATGATAGATGTTTGCAAAGAAAATGGGGTCAAGTTGAGTGTAATAATGCAGCACAGGTTTGATGATGCAATACAGGCGCTGAAAAAGGCTGTGGATTATGGCGATATGGGCAAATTATTCATGGGTTCTTCTCGAACTATTTGGTACAGGGAACCCGAGTATTACATTGGGAACTCATGGAGGGGGACGTGGAAGCTTGATGGAGGAGGGGCTCTTATCAACCAATCAATCCACTACATAGATCTGCTTCTGTACATCATGGGGCCAGTTGAAAGCGTAAACGGTAAATGTAGAACTCTTTTCCATAAAAGTATTGAAGTAGAGGACACAGGTATCGCAACCCTCCAGTTTAAAAGTGGAGCGATAGGCACAATTGAAGGTACGACAATTGCTTATCCCGGGTTATTTACTGAGCTGAGTATATACGGGGAAAATGGAACGGTAGTTATTCAAAATGATCAACTTAACTTTTGCCAATTCAAGGAAGGCGAAAACCTTGAATTAGGAAAGCTTTTAAGTAGAAAGAGCTCAGTAAAGACAGGGCAATCAAAGGCTGAAGAACTTGATACTAGTTCTCATAAAAAACAGTATGTTGATTTCATTAATGCAATAAAGAGCAACAGAAAGCCTCTTATCACCGGAGAGCAAGGGATTAGATCACTTGCTGTTATAAAGGCAATTTATGAGTCGTCAAAAAATAAAAGAGAGGTAACCGTTGGTATATGACTTAGGATTAAAATAGATCAGCGCCAACGGAAATACCATCAATCATAGGTAGCGATCTTCTAAGCGGGACAGGTTGAACGATTAGTAGCCTTTTGATGGTATTGAGAACCACGGGGAATGAGATATATTTAATACTAGGTTTTCCTAGAAAAGGGTCCACAGGAACACGAAATACTGTTCCTGTGGACTGGATGAAATGAGTAACCTGCGTAATGGCATTAAAGTACTAAAAATGGGTATAATCAAGACTTGCTGTTTTGGCAATCTTTGCGCGAGAGGAATGGTTATAAATCATGAAAGCAGAAAGAGTAGCATTCACTGAAAAAGGAATTGTATGTGTTGAGGAATATGAGATCGGAGAGGTTAATAAGGATGATGTGCTGGTACAAACCTTATATAGTGCAATTTCTCCCGGTACCGAACTCGCCTTTTTACATCAGATGGAGAATACAGTGAAGGAATATCCTTTCTACCCAGGTTATAGCGCCTGTTGTAAGGTGTTGAAAATAGGAGAAAACGTAAAAAAATTTAAGGTCGGAGATACCATAGTCTGCATAGGCCAGCATATGTCTAGGCAGGTAATCAGCTCTGATCTTTGTACTTTGCTCCCTTCTAACGTATCAGAGAAGGATGCTTCTGTCTATTGTCTGGCATCTATCGCTTTGCAGGGTGTTCGGAAGGCGAAAATCCAAATTGGTGACGAGGTTGCCGTCATTGGTTTAGGACCCATCGGCAACTTTGCGGCACAGATTGCCAATGTGGCCGGAGCTACTGTTGTTACTGGGTTTGACTTTATTAAGTGGAAAGGTCAGCTTGCTACACAGTGTGGAGTCAACGAGGTTGAGTACACAACTGAGAAGGAGGAGTTGCAGAATAAATTTGATGTAGTTATCGAAGCTACTGGTTCCCCAAAGGCTATTCTTTCAGCTTTTAAAATAGCAAAACCGTTTGGCCGGGTTATTTTGCTCGGATCGTCGAGAGGCAACACTGAAAATGTCAATTTCTACGAAGATGTTCACAGAAAAGGGATCACCATTGTCGGCGCTCATACGAAATGTCGGGCGAAAGCAGACAACTTCGGATGTATCAAGACGCTTTCAAAGGATAATGAAACTATCATGGCCTTGCTAGGTCAAAGAAGGATTCGTTCGGATCTACTCATCAGTGAGGTTACCACTATCAACCATGCACAGGAAGTTTATGATCGGCTGTTGGAAAAAGAAGAGGGACTTATGATTGCCCTTTTTGATTGGACAAAAAAGAAAAGTGAAATCGGTGCATTTCACCAGGGGCAGTAGATACATTGTTCTGGGAATCCACTGGATCGGTATATAAAATCCTTTGAAGAATCATTTTTAAGTAACCAGTTTCAAAAGCTAAATAATCCTAGAAATGGAATTAAGTCTAAATGCTATTATAACAACGGTTCTATCGCAATGGGCCATTTTGATTTTCCTTTCAGCGAGGGTGCGAAATTCAAAAAGTACTGCAATTTTAAGGGCTAGCATCTTGAAACCTTAGATACAGGAGATAACCCTACTGGTTTATGTTTTATGATCTGGAATGGAAAAGATTTTCGCGGCAAAGAACCCCAAAAGAGGTTTGTTTTGTCGCAGTTAAAAGTTATAACTCCTAAAAAGGGAAAAGATACTTACAAAGAAAGTGCTCATGAATCGTTAGGATAAAACACAGAAAAAGGGGAGCTACCATGATTAGGAAAAGAATCAAGTTTACAATGTTATTTCTTTTAGCCATGCCATTGCTATTTGCTCAAACAGACTATTTTGTTAACGCAGGTGAGAACCTCTTGAAAAACGGGGATCTTCAAGGAGCAGAGATAAGTGAATTTACATTTATGAAAAGTGAGGGCTCCTATGATTTTTCCATATATACAGAAGACAAAAGTTGGAATAAATGTGCCAAACTAGAAATAATTGACTATGGATTGTCAGGAGGAGTAAAAGTTGTTAATACGTCTATGTTAATAGGCGGTGCTAGAGACAATGGAGGAGATGGAAGCAGGGCAATACGGGTAAAACCTAATACAACATACGAATTCTCGTTTGATATGAAGGGGACAGTTAATTACACTAGTCCAATTGTCGCATTTACATGGCCTAAGGATGCTAAAGGGCAAGCAGGGAGAGAGCAGATAAATACCAGTTTAGCAGGCACAATAAAGGTTCAACCAAATTGGGCACAGTATAAAGGAACTTTTATCACTGGCCCCAATGCAGATACTGCTGTTTTGCGGATACCAATTTGGTGTAGTGAGTCTAATTCTGCTGGGTTAAGAGAAAAGCCAGGTTCATATATTTTAGTTGATAATGTTTCAATATCAGAGAGAGTTGTTGATCAGGATTTACCATCTGATTTTTTAGTAAGTACAGTTAGTCCAACATCTGATTTTAGTATACCATTGTCCCTTCCAAGTCATGAAATGTTAGAAAAAATCGAGGTCTTCGCATCCATTAACGAATATGAGTCTCTGCCGATTATTATTACTAACCTAACGGATTCTACAGAGGCTTATCGAGTCATTATTTTTGGTGAAGAAAAAAGCGGTATTGAACAAAAAAACTTAATAGGTTGGGATGGTGATTTTTTCTCCGGTGATGCCATTATAATGAGGGAAGCGATCAGGGTTAAAGAGAGCGATTCGCCGGGATACGGTTTAAGATTTGATCCCTTACCTTTAATAAATTCAGGCCATACTATTACAGTACCAGCTCATGACTCCAGTATAATATGGGTAACTTTTGATTGTAAGAACGCAAAACCGGGCGATTACTATGGATTTTTGAGAGTGATTCCTTTAAGCCAACCTGCAGAATATAAGGTGGATTACTCCGGACCGATGCAGGATATACCGCTTGACTTAACCATATGGCCTATAGAATTACCCCAAGAGCCTCCTATTCCGTTAAGTTTATTGCATAGGGCTGATAATAATCTTTTTTTCAAAGATAAGTTTGAACATGGTATAAGGTATTTTCAAGTCAACCCTTGGGGAGCAACAGCAAATTTTAACGATGATGGTTCGATCAAAAAACCAGTTTTAATGCCTGATCTTCACGATCACCTTAAACAGTTGGATTGGTTTCCTGAAGGGTCAGACATAAAAATTTGGGTGGGGTATAATCTTTATCCTGTTTTTGAGCATTACTCTAGAAACCGTTTTGTTTTTGGGAGTGACATTTGGAAAAACGCATGGGCTTCGTGGTTGAAAGAAGTGGATGCTGTCTTGCATGAGCATGGACTATCATATGATAATTACATAGTTGAGATGTTTGATGAGCCAAATTTGGAAAAGGATCTGGAAAAGGTACTACTTGTATGCAAAGTAGCGAAAGAAGCAATACCGCAAATGCAGATCCAACTTATAATTGGTTGGCATTGGAGCTCTCCTAATATATGTGAACCTCTTCTTCCATATGTTGATAACTGGTGTTTTATAGATAATTATTGGTACACTAAAGAAAATGCAACCTATTTTAAAAAGCTTCAAGAGCAAGGTGAAAAGGTATGGTTTTATACTTGCCAATCAAACATGCGACAAAATCTTTATAGTTATTATCGGTTACATGCTTGGAAAGCTTATGATCGTAATTTAGATGGCATGGCAATGTGGAAGTACATTCTTGGTCCGGGAGGAGATGTTGGACCTGCAACTTGGAAGATTGCTTCAGCGGGGCCTCTTGTTTATCGCTCATATGAGGAATCAATCCCCTCAATTAGGTATGAATGTTTGAGGGAGGGACTTGACGATATTAAATATCAGAGCAAATTGAAGCATTTACATTGCCTTGCCAAGAAAGAAATACCAGAACATAACTTAACGCAAGAGGTAGAGGCCTTTTTAAATTATGTTTCTGAAGATGTAGTCATTAATTATGCCCATGATACTACTTTTGCTGATCAGGTACGACATAAAGCGGCTAATTATATCATTAAACTAAAAGAACTACTAGATGATTGATGATAAAGCAAAATAAAAAAGGAGTGTCTTAGGAATTAGTGCCCCTAGGCACTCCTAACCCAACTTTTGGAAATTGGGCAGCTTGTCGTCTTGTTTTCGTTTCTTTTGTTGTTGTGCTTACATTTCTTGACAGTAAGCTGCATCTGTAATGGGATACTCGCCAATTTTCGTTAGGCTCTACCTGACTATGGGTTATCGCTTGCTCTTTTTAGTTGAACATTTTGTGTTTCTCATTGAGTGTCGGCGCTTTGCTCATTTTCAATTATTTTTGACGAATACTCATCTATGTGCTAGACAGCTTCTTGGCATATACCGGATGATGATTAGTTCGCCCAACCGGTAATTACTTGATTCAAACTGCGAAGAAGGTGTTTTTGAGAGACGGTTCTAGCCTTATTTGCGTTCCATTCAGGAAAGTCAAGGCGAGAATTATTGTATACGAAAGGCTTTATCAGAGATGAAAGTACCGAAGCGAAAAGCTAAATCAGGGGGAGTAGCGGAAAATTATAACCGTTCCCCCCGTTAATACCCCCCCACCATTACCTTCCTACCTGCCAATGTGGTGCAATGCCTAGGACCGTTTTTGTTTCCAAATTTGGACATTTTAATTTGTTAGACCCACTCTATATAGACAAAAATTTGATTAGTTTTAATGGATGGCGGGTGAAAAGGAGAGAAAAGGATGCAGAAAGTTACCCTGAATGGTGCTTGGGAGCTTTTTAAAAAGGGGGAAAACCAGGCTATAGAGGCCATAGTCCCTGGGTGTGTTCACCTGGATTTGCTCTCAGCTGGGAAAATCCCAGATCCCTATTGGCGGGATAATGAACTAGCAATGATGTGGGTTGGTGAAACAGACTGGCTCTATCAACGCACTATCAATCTTTCTAGTGATTTTTTGGCACATGAACAGATTAAACTATCCTGCATGGGTCTTGATACCCTAGCCACCATTGTCGTAAATGGAAAAGAGATCGCTACCACAGCAAACATGTTTTGTAGTTGGGAATTTGATTTGAAACCTGTGCTTTTTGAGGGAGAGAATACCATCCAAATTTTCTTTGCCTCTCCAATAGGGTTTTTGCAGGGAAAAGGCATTGAATTCAATTCTCCTACAAAAGCAATATTGCTTAATTCTAGTTGGATTCGTAAAGAACCATGTAATTTCGGTTGGGATTGGGGCCCTAAGCTAGTGACTTGTGGAATCTGGCGTGATATAGAACTAATTGCCTATGACCTAACTAAGATACAGGATATTAATATTAACCAGGATCACTCCCAGCCCAACGGGGTGGGTCTTTTTATTCAAACAGAAGTGGAAGAGCATCTTCCTGGATTAGCAGCAAACGTAAGTGTGTCATTGGCGGGAGAAGTGTGCGCTCGAAGTTCCTACCCCATTGTGGGGAATAAAGGGGAGGTTCAACTTGCGATTAGTGATCCTAAACTATGGTGGCCTCGTGGCATGGGAAAACAACCCCTCTATGAAGTAAAGGTGGAACTTTATAACTCCCAAGGTGATGTCATGGATAGTAAAACCAAAAGAATTGGTCTTAGGACCCTAAGGTTAATTCGTGAGCAAGACGAATGGGGTGAGTCGTTCTATTTTAGCATCAATGGAATTCCATTTTTTGCTAAAGGGGCTAACTGGATTCCTGCAGATACGTTCGCACCACGAATTAAGCAGGCTGATTATGCTCGCTTAGTGCAGGACGCAGCAGCAGCAAATATGAATATGCTGCGCGTTTGGGGTGGGGGCTTTTACGAGGATGATATTTTCTATGATCTATGTGATGAATTGGGGATCTGCGTCTGGCAAGATTTCATGTTTGCCTGTTCAGCTTATCCGGCCTTTGATGAAACTTTCATGGAGCAGGTGAAAGAGGAAGCAATCCAAAATGTAAAACGGCTTAGGCACCATGCTTGTTTAGCCCTTTGGTGTGGGAATAATGAATTAGAACAGGGGTTTATTAGGGATACACGGACAGAAAGGCATATGAGCTGGGAGGAATATATAAAGCTTTTCGATCAGTTGCTTGCTGAAATTGTTAATGATTTAGACCCCCAAAGGGACTATTGGCCCGCTAGTCCACATAGTCCTTTAGGGGATCGGACAGATCCCAATAATCCTAATTGTGGGGATGCTCATCTATGGGAGGTTTGGCACCGTAATAAACCTTTTGAATGGTATCGTTCTTGTACACACCGTTTCAACAGCGAGTTTGGTTTTCAGTCCTTTCCACAGCCGCGTACAATAGAAAGTTACACTTTGCCGGAGGATCGCAATATTACGTCCTATGTTATGGAACACCATCAGCGCAGTGGCATTGGTAATACCACTATTATGCAATACATGCTCTCCTGGTTCCGTCTGCCCACATCTTTCGACATGGTAATTTGGCTTAGCCAGCTTCTGCAAGGCGTGGCGATGAAATATGCAGTTGAGCATTGGCGACGTTCTATTCCCAGGGGAATGGGTACTCTCTATTGGCAGCTAAATGACTGCTGGCCAGTAGCTAGTTGGTCTTCTATTGATTACGCTGGCCGTTGGAAGGCTCTTCATTATCTGGCCAAGGAGTTTTATGCTTCGCTTCTGATCTCGCCCTTAGAGGATCTAGAAGAGGGGACAGTGGAACTTCATGTTACAAGCGATCTCCTAGAACCCCAATTAGGGGAAGTAAGCTGGTCTCTGACAGATATTGAAGGAAATCTGATTGAGGAGGAGAGCCAAAAAGTAGATATTTTCCCGCGTCAGGATAGCTGTGTTCAAACTATTGATCTTAAACCCTACTTCAAGGCTTATGGAGAACGAAACCTTCTTTTGTGGCTGGAATTGAAGGTGGATGGTAATACTGTTTCTACAAACTTACTTTCCCTTGTCCGGCCTAAGCATCTGGAACTGCTTCAGCCCGAAATTACAGCGCTGGTCCAGGAAGAACGAACGTTTTTCCTGGTGACTTTGACTGCGAAAAAACCAGCTCTTTGGGTTTGGCTGGAGCTTACGGATTCAGATGCCAGCAGATCGGACTCCAATAATTTCTTTCACCTAGTACCTGGCAAAGAGGTAACTATAACTGTGGAACCGAAACAATCTTTAACAAAGGTAGAGTTTGAGCAACAACTAAAGTTACATTCGCTGTTCGATACGTATCATTAGAAATAGAAAGAAACGAAGGCCAAATAGAAAATACCTCAAACTAAAAGCATTCCTTCAGCCAAAGTTTAGCATCAAAGTAGCGGGAATTCTCATTACCGTTGTCTTATAATCTATTTGTTTCACGCTCACTTTCATGGGTTTTACCGGTTCGAAACCACAAAGATAGAATTTCTCCACAGGGGGAGCAATGAGTCGCATAGAGAAGGAATAACATAATGTCATTCCATGACAGAATACATCCATGAGATAGTCGATTTAGTCAAGGAATTTAGGAAGTTCCTTTTGGTTTTAACAAGATTAAGGTGTGATAATAAAATGAAAGTATTATTAAACGAGAATTGGAAATTAACAAGTATGGAACCACAAGTAGGGATTCAGGAAAAGATCAACAAGCCATGCTTGGAAGCAGAAAACTGGATAAACGTGAATGTCCCGGGTGATGTAAACGACGCACTGTTGAAATCTGGGATAATTTCGGATCCACATTACGACACTCAGGCTAGAGAATGTTACTGGGTATCATCCAAAGAATGGTGGTACGTTTTAGAGTTTGATTCAACAGCAATAGCTGCCAGAACTGCAGATTTATGCATGACAAATGTTGATGGGTATACGGATATATGGCTTAATGGTTTTTACCTGGGTGAGACAAAAAATGCTTTTCGACTTTTTCGATTTAACGTAAAAGATCACCTGAAAGAGAAACAAAATGTATTGATGATAAGGTTTAAATCTATCGACCAACTACTTGGTGGACCCCGCATTCATGAACTCGAAGGTTGGAAGGGGAGAAGAGCTTATTTAAGAAAGCCACAGTTTTCATTTGGATGGGATTGGGCACTTCCACTACCATCTGACGGGCTCTCTGGGAATGTGTGGCTGGAATTGGATAATGATTTGAGATTGACTGATCTGGCGATTGAGCCCTTCAAATCAGGAAGAGTTGATTTTTCCTTCGAAGTAACAGGTGCTACAAAGCAAGAGGGGTACGAAATAGCAATTAGACTATGGGGACACGGTAACGATATACGACGCGTTTTAAGTCGAGATACCCATAGATCATATGTAAGTGTGCAATTAGATAACCCAGAGCTCTGGTTCCCGAATGGATATGGTGAACAGCCATTATACAATTACAGTGTCGAGCTTATCGTTAACAGGCAGATTATCGATTCTCGTGAAGGAAAAATAGGCCTGCGTGAAGCCAAGATCGTAGAGAAGCCGTTTACGGAGGATGCTGGTCCCGGCTACTCTTTCTGGATTGAAATAAATGATATGCCCGTATTTTGTAAGGGTGGAAATTGGGTTCCCTTAGAGATATGGCCAGGGACTATAAAGCCGGATCAATACGAATTTTATATCCGGAAGGCAAAAGAGGCAAACTTCAACATGCTTCGTGTATGGGGCGGCGGTATCTATGAACCTGATACCTTCTATGAGCTTTGTGATAAACATGGAATTATGGTCTGGCAAGATTTCATGTTTGCCAGTACGGGCTATCCAGTTTCTGCTTTGAGAGATGAAATTATAGCTGAAGCCGATTACCAGATACGAAGGCTTCGTAACCATTCATGCATCGTTTTATGGTGTGGTTGCAATGAAGATATCTTTTCTTGGAAATACGAGCAGGACTGTGCGGTAGCAGAACAGCAGGATGCCGGAGTTTATTCAGAGATTGAGGACGCGAGAAGTATTGACAGGCTAAGGGATGATCCTCAAATATATACTATGATTTTAAGGGGAATGGTAGGGAAGCTTGGACTGGGAGTATCTTATATTGAGTCCAGCCCCCAGTCAAGGGACGACTATGGTAATATGCCCAATTCAGGTAACTCCCATATTTCTTGCTGGAAATTCTCACTGTTTCAGAGCGGCGGTAAATATGATACCTTTCGCAAACATTTTGAAAAGGTATGCTCTTTTAATTCGGAGTTTTGCATCCAAGGGCCCAGTAGCATAAAAATGATCAAAAGCTTTTTAAAGCCTGAAAATCATTGGCCTCCGAATGACGCTTGGGTTTATCATATACAAAGGGGCCATGCAAACCTACCCCATTATGAGCAGACCATGAGTATTGCTGGTTCTTTGTTCGGTGAAATTGACAATCTTGAAAAGTATGTCAAATATGGTCAAGCAACTCATGTGGAGATGATGAGGGCTGAATTTGAAAGCGCACGTAGGGACTACCCGAATAACGGCGGGACAATGGTGTGGATGTATAATGATTGCTGGCCTACTTCCAACTGGTCTATCATAGATTATTCGAGAGATCCCAAACCTTCGTATTTTGCTGCCAAACGTGCCTGTGCACCACTATTGCCCATCATTTTCGAAAGGAATGGTAGAGTTGAGTTTCTCTTTAGTAATCATACACAAAGGGACGTTAAGGTAGAGCTTAATTATGGGCAGGAGACCTTACAAGGTGAGGCAGTTTGGTGTAGTAGTTATAAACATATCATAAAGGCAAATGATTCTGTTGTTTTTGACTGCTTGCAAAGAAAAGGACTGGATATCCCCAAAGGAGATTTTCTTTACATTAATGCCTATGTGGATGGGATAGAGCTTAACCGGGTGATTTATTTTCCAGATGGATGGAAGAATATCGAATGGCCATGTCCCAACATTATAACGGAGTTAATAGATCAGAAGTTTCTACAGGAGGAATGGCTAACGCACTTAAAAGTGAAGACAGATGCTTTTGCAAGACTTTGTCATATTAGCTATAGGGGAGAAGATACCGATATATTTTTCTCGGATAATTATTTTGATTTGTCTGCGGGAGCCGAACATGAGTTGTATATCAGGTCCGGGAGGAAGATAGGTTTAAATAATATACAGACAGGGCATTGGCTTACTAGTTGGCAAACATGAGGGGATACCATGATTCCCTTCTTGTTAGCTCGGATGAACTAATAGGAAGGGAAATTAAAGGTTTAAGCCAAGGCTCTTTGCCTAAAGATCGTTATGTGGGTGCAAAGATCAGCCTCTTTGGAATCGTGAAACAAATTATTAGGTACATGGTGAATATGTTGCTGATGCGTATTGTTCCTCTTCTTTTCGTCAAGAGGTTTTGTATCGATACGATCTTATGGTCTGTATAGTTCGTTTACAGATGATAAGCAAGAGCACTGATTGACAAATGAGCCATTGTTCTGATTCCCTTTTGATGAGGATCATTCACAATGGAATAATGTGAACAACCTGGCAAAAAAGCATCAATTCTTTTTACGGGAATTCGGGTTATATAGCAAAGCTTCCAAGGGGGAATTGAGTTGTATAAGAAATTATCTTTTTTGGCTTTATTGACCCTCTTATTAATAGCTGCTAATAGACCCTGTCTATTAGCAAATGAAGGGGATAATATTGCTCTCGGGAAACCATATTCTTTTTCTACGAACCCAAACTATGCTCTATGCACTGATGATAAGGATATTTTACAATTAACAGATGGCGAATATGTAGAAGGTTATTTTTGGACACAAAGGGGAACTGTTGGTTGGATGCGCGAAAAACTAATTTCAATAACTATCGACCTAGGCAAAGTAGAACCTATTAAAGGAATATCTTTTAATACGGCTGCTGGAAAATCTAGCTTTTTTTGGCCCAAGGCTATCTATATCTTTACTAGTGATGATGGAACTAACTTTTATTATGCTGGCGAATTAATTCATCTTCACGAGAAGGATTTACCTTCGCCCATGGAATATGCAGTATATCGATATAAGACCTGTAGACTTGAGACAAAAGGGCGATATGTTAGGTTAACAGTAATGCCCACTTGTGATTACATGGTTGTTGATGAAATTGAAATCTATCGAGGACCCAATGATTTCCTCGGTCGTAGCCCAGGACGTAAAGTAGATGATTTAAATAAATTTTTAAAGGAAAATCTAGTTAAAGCTGCAGTTTTAAAGCGTATACGGCGGGACATTGCCCAAATAAGAATGGACATTAATGCCTCTTCCATTCCCTTAACAACAAAACAAAGTTTGATTGCAGAACTTGATATCTTAGAAGCCGAAAGGTTAAGGTTAATAGTAGATGTGGGAGAAGATTTCAGAGCGACAATCCCACTTAATCCCTTACACGAGCGAGTATTTAAAATTAATGCTAAGCTTCGGGAAGCTCAGGGAGCAGAGAAGTTGGTTGTTTGGAAGAATAATCGTTGGGATATGTTATCGCCTACAGAGATTCCACCTGAAAGCAGTGGCATCTTACCTGAGTTAGAAATCGCTATGTTATCAAATGAGTACAGAGCAGAGGCGTTTAATATAACAAACAACTCAAAAGAGAAGTTAGCAGTAAAGCTAAAGATTGAAGGACTACCTGGTGGTTCTAACCCAGGTTACATAAAAGTTCACCAGGTGGAATTTGTCGATACTAGAGAAGAAATTGTTATTGCGGATGCCCTGCCTTTAGCGAGGCCTGTTAGCGGGGGGGTTGAAATTGATATATCAGCTGGAATGACCCGACAGGTTTGGTTTACATTCAACCCACACGATGTTGAGCCAGGAACTTATCGGGGCCAAGTTGTCCTTGAGCCTGGTCATGAGATGGAGGCAATTAATCTACCATTATCTTTCAGGCTCTCTGCAATAAGTTTTCCTGATAGCCCCTCACTATCGTTGACCATGTGGGATTATGTAGATTATTTAACACGTGATTTGACCGAGGGTGTTCGTGTTCAGGCTATTGAAGATATGAGGGAACATTTTGTGGATTCACCATGGGCTTCAAGCATAACCGCTCCTTGGCCATCCTCAATCCAGAAAGTTGGAGATATAGTAGTTGGTATGGAAATGGATTTTACTAGATTTGACAACTGGGTTTCCGATTGGCATGGTGCAAGAAACTATATGATATATTTCGGCGATAAATCTACCTTTGGACCCGAAGGCGAAAGAGTACCGTATAATGATCCTCGATTTGAAGAGTTAGTTAGTTTTTGGGTCGCTGAGTGGGCTAAACATATTAAAGAGATCGGTCTTGCTCCTTCACAAATAAACTTATGTTTGGTTGATGAACCCAGGACTGAAGAGCAAGATTTGAAAGTCATTGCGTGGGGAAAAGCTATTAAAGCAGGTGCTCCTGAGTTTGTTATTTGGGAAAACCCACTTCATTCAGAACCGTGGAAGGCTAATCAGGAACTATTTAATGTATGTGATGTTATTTGCCCGAATTTGGCCTCGTATATAGATGGTGGGATAAGAAGTGCGAACTTCTATAGATCTTTGCGCGATGCAGGTAAAAACTTGTGGGTATACGAATGTAGGGTTGGTCGTGTTGGGGCCCCCTATTCTTATCATAGACTGCAAAAATGGATGGCTTGGGAGATGGGAGCGGTAGGCTCTGGATTTTGGACATATTCATCTGGAGGCGGAACATCTCCGTGGAATGACTATCTGGATATGGGTGGTCGTGTAAGTTACAGCCCTCTTTATTTCGATAATGTTTCAATAACAACTGGCAAGCATTGGGAAGCGGTTCGGGAGGGAGTTGAGGACTATGAATATCTAAAAATCCTAAGCGATATGGTAGAAACGCTTGAAAAAGAAGGTTGTGATCAAGAGATATTAAATGAGGCAAGGCTCTTACTGATCGAAGCTCCCAAGCGTGTATGGGAAAACTGGACTAGATCTTCTATATGGTGGTGGATTTCCGATGAATTAGAGGATGCAGATGTTGCGGACATAGAGAGAATAAAGATATTGAATATGATAGAATCATTGTCAGATCTTATAGAGTCGGTTAGCGTGAAAAAATAACATGCTTTGGGGTGAAAAGAGGAGTACTAAACCAAGGCCTTTAAAAGACCCAATAAATTCCATATTATTTGTGCCGCCAGCGTAGCGGCGGAATGGAGGTTTTTATGAGGCTTCTTTTACTGAACTGTGGCGTAGGTATAAAAACGCGGGGGCCTAGGTAGCATATTAGCTTGTAGAAGGATAGTCTTAAAGCGAAGTTACCAAAAGCAAAATTAAAATATGCTTTTTTGTTGGTACTCAGCCAAACATGTTATTATTTATGAAATTTTAGGTTATAGGTAGGGGGTGATAGCATTTAAGTTTTTCGTGGGTTTTACTCATTAGGATAATCATATTAAGGCTAAGAGCAGCATGAGATTTTAAAATGGAGGTATCGAAATGAAAGGGAAGAGTAAAGTTTTTTTGATAATGTTTGTACTTATGATAATGAATACTTGCTGGGTAGCAGCGGAAACAAAAATTACGCAAGCTGTTTTTTTCCCACAATATACTAAAGACAAACTTAGTATGTCTAAAAGTCTTGATGCGATTTGGCAAAAGGCGCCACAAGTTGAACTGAAGGATTATAAAACAGGTGAACAACCGAAGAAAAAAACGGTGGTAAGGACACTATATGATAACGATTTCCTTTATATTGTGTTTGAATGTGAAGAACCAGAGCCAAAGAAATTGAAAGTAGAATGCACAGAACGAGATCAGGCAGTTTGGCGAGACGATTGCGTTGAAGTATTTCTTTCTAGTTTTCAGCAGGGGACCCCTTATGCGCATTTTATTGTTTCAGCGGCTGGTGTGATATGCGATTTGTGGGACAGAAATAGTGGTTGGAACCCGGATTATGAAGTTGTAGCTTGGTCGGGGACTCAAGACTGGTGGGTAAAATTAAAAATACCTTTTAAGCTTTTTGAAACAACACCACAGACAGCCCCGATTTGGAAAGCGAACTTTTGTCGTGAAGAAAAGGGTCTTGGAGAACTTACTTCTTGGCGAAAAGCAGCTAATGGATTTAATGATCCTACATCCTTTGGGGACCTAGCTTTTATTACACCAGAAGAATATGCTAGCAGCCAAAAAATCGTTAACCCTAAAGTGCCTTTAAATGAATCAGGTTATGTAATTTGGAAGGAAAGCCCTTTGAAGACCTCATTTTTAGACTCGAAACCGGAAGATTTGTTCAATGATTGTAAATCTCTACAAGTAAAAGTTTGCCAGAATCAGAAGACATGTGCGAAAGTAATGGTGACAAATTTAAGTGAAGTTTCATTAACATTTCGTGTTGAACCGTTTGAGATAAAGCAGCTAGATAAAAAAAGTACTGAATATGATTTTCATAGACTCTTTACTTTTAAGGAGGCAATACCTCGACATAATAGTCATTATCAAAGACAGCTAGATCCGCTTTGCCGACTCAACGAAGGCAATATTATTTCTATTCCTGCCTTTGAAACTAGAGCCCTTTGGATTGATATAAAGGGTCAGCTTCCGCCAGGACAGTATCAAAGTACGATTGCTTTTATACCGGTAGATAATAATAAACCCTCAAAAAAGGTTACACTCAATGTGAACATTCTTGATTTTAAGTTCCCCGAAGTACTACCTGTTGATACCTTTCTTTGGGGGCCTGCGGTCACCAGTAACGGAACATGGCCGAATAACCGGGTAATTGGTAAGGAAGAAGCATATTATGGGGTAGCATCTGAGTATCATTTAAAGTATCTACATGCTATTTTTCCTACTTCCGCTATTGAGGGAGGCCCCAATGGACCGGTAATAAATAAAGGACGAGAACATTATCTGAACGACGCTCTATTAGCTGCAAAAAAGAACGGCAAAATTATATATAGTTCTGCAGGCTTTTTCATGGATTTCGATAAAAGAATCAGGGCGAGAGGATTTAGTGGTCCTATTTTTGAGGAACAATGGGTTGAGTTGTTTACAGAATGGATAAATACATGGTTTGGATATTTGAAAGAAGTTGGCTTAACCTTCGATGATTTTATGATCCAAATCATAGATGAACCGAGAGCTGATGATATTGAGGGAGTATATCGCTGTGGCAAACTTCTTAAAGAAATAGCACCGGAATTAAGAATTATGTGTGATATAGCTGCCTGGTCAACAATTGAGGAAATCAAACGATTAGATCCGGTAATTGATTTTTGGGTACCTTATGAACAACGTTTACATTCAGTTCCGACAGCCGAGGAAGAATTAAAATTCTTCCAAAGTACAGGGAAGCCATTTGCTCCGTATTTGTGTTCAGTACGTAATGATGTGCAGCCCTTGCTCGGTTACTATCGTTTTCGCGGAATCCGTTCATGGCTATTAGGAGCTAGTGGAATTTTTATGTGGCCATTTAATTATTGGAGAGGGAACTCTTGGGATCCGTGGGATGTGATAAAGGACAGTGGTGCCAAAGATGAAGGAATCTTCTACCATGGCGATTATGGTCCAATCCCTAGCGTTCGCGGAGAAGCTTTGCGGGAAGGAATTGAAGATTATTACTTAATATCGATTGCCAATGAAAAATTAAAAGCGGGAACACTTCCTGCAGAGGCAGCTATGCTTATCTCTGAAGAATACCTTAAAAAATTAATGAGCAATAATAACCCGGATGAGGTTGAAGAATGGCAAAATCTATTAGCCTCATACCTATAGCCTTTCTTGAATTCTTAGCGGGAAGGTATCAAGGGAAAAAATTCAAATCATTGCAAACGTTAAGGTCAAGTTAGTATAAAAATGACCATAGGCTATTGGCAGATAGCATTTGTATGAAGAGAGGTAATATCTTGATCTAAAAAAATTTAGGAGTATTCCACTAAAGGCATTCATAAATTGTTTCTGCTAATTCTGTGCAACTAAGGTTAGGGAACAGTTTAATAATTTTTTGAATCTCTTTGATCTTGCCCAACCAACGACCTACGAATAAAACTTTATTTTAGCACGAATTAGTTCCTTTTCTTTACTAATGATAACATGCTTTGGTTCTTGGCCAAAGCATGTTATCTCATTTGGCCGAAATTTGAATTATCCACTTTACGAACTTGTATTTCATAAAGGTCATGTTTGGTAAACTCCTACTGGACAAATCGCCCTTGGTAATGGTTTTCGTCAAAAGATTATATTTGAGATATTAAGCAGCCGTTTCCGGGATTTTCAAGCCATGCGTCTGAAATATTTTTTATGATACAATGCTGTTTTCGGTCAATTATAGCTAATAAGTATTGGACAAGAGCCGATACCTGGGGGTTGTCCAGCACTTTTGAAAAATTAATAATCATTAAATGCCTAAGGGGTTGAGTAGTAACAATTATATTCTGGGGAGGAATTTCAAAAAAACATGTTGAATATATTAATTACACGTGTAACTTGATTGTGGTGATAAAATGAGTAAGCAAATTACGAGCGAAATGGTTGCAAAAAAAGCTGGCGTATCAAGGGCGACAGTCTCACTTGTTCTGAATGGCCACCTTAACAGAGTGAGTGATGAAACTCGCAAAAAAGTTTTAAAAGTTATGGATGAGCTTGAATATAGACCTAACTTGCTAGCTAGAACAATGAAAACCAAACGTTCTCAAAAAATAGGAATTATTGTTGAAGGCATTGCTGAAGGCTGGTTTACCCAAATTCTCTTTGGAGCTGAAGAGGAATTGCGTAAAAAAGGTTATCAGCTTCTATTGTCTAGTCTTCTTTTTCAAAAAAGCTCAGATAAGAATTTATGTGATGCTATTGAATTATTACTCTCAAGGCAGGTTGATGGAATAATCCTTATTACGAGCTCCATAGATAGAGAAATCACACCACTGAAAAGTATTATTAGTTCAGAAATACCATTGATCTTGGTAAATTTTTATCCAACAAAGGAAGTTCAAGTACCAAAAATTTACCTTGACTATGTGGAAGCTGGGAAAATTTCAATACAGCATTTTCATTCTCTAGGGAAAAGGAAAATTGCATATATTGGCACAGATAATCTGGCAAACCTGAGCTCGAATATGCGCAAAGAGGTGTTAAGAGGCTATAAAAAGGGCTTAAAAGAATTTGGTTTACCCTATATTCCGGAGTTTATAAAAATAAAAGAGGTAAATATTGACAGTTCTCCTCGCGAAAGATTAAAGTTTTCGAAGGGGAGACTAAGTTGTGAGATGGGCAAGAAAGCTATGGAAGAAATCCTTACCTTATCTGAACGACCAGATGCTGTTTATTGCATGCATGATCATATAGCTTATGGCGCAATAGCTGCTATACAAGCGGAGGGTTTGAAGATTCCAGAAGAAGTAGCAGTAATTGGTAATAACAATTTAGAACCCTCGGAATTTATAGTTCCAGGCTTGACCAGCGTTGATATGCAATTAGATAGATGCGGATATTTAGCAGCAAGATCTATGTTGAAGTTACTTGAGGGTGAAGAAGTAGAAATGGAAGTATTAGGCCCGGTTTCTTTAGTGGTTCGTTCGTCTACTGTGATTTAGAGGAGAACTGTAATTTTAATTTAGGATTTAAATTATATATTGCGATAAGGAGGATATTTTTTTATAAAAACGGGAGCGATAATCTTGCATTCTCGATGTTTTTACCCCCGTTTGGTAAGTCAATCTCGATTAAACCAATCTTATTTAATTCATTTAGTATTTTACAAGCTGATTTGTTTACTTTTTTCCCTTGAGCAATGTATTCGATTGCGATTGTTACGAAGTAGGCTAAAACACAAATATAAATATGACCTTTTACTCTTTCTTTTTTTCAATGATACATCGGCCTAATATCTATGTTGTTTTTTATAGTCCGAAATGCGGTTTCCATTGCATTGAGATCTTTAAAAATCTTGACTAGTTTTTCACCTTCGAAATCAGGATGATCAGTCTGGATAACAAAAGTACCATCTAATCGTTTGTCTGATTCAATCTTAGTTTCATCAGTGGTATATTCCAACACAAATCCCAAAGGGCAATTTAAATCATCTTTGGTGTTTACCTTAAAATAATTTCCGGTTTTTTTGCTTTTCAAGATACCTCCTACTTTTTTAAGGATATCTTCCTTTGTTTTAAGCCGTTTTTGTTTACCTTTGATTAATGATGCGTTTAATGCTTCAAGTTGCTCACAAATATCTTTTATACTTTGCTTTCTAAATTCTGTGTCTTCAGTTCGCTTTTCGGTATTCAAGTATCTAGCATTTGATTTTCATTAATGTCTATACATCTCAAGTACTTCTTGCTCCAGGCCCGGGGGATTGTCATAATATATTGTTGCTTTTCTTCGAGAATAGCATCGATGTTCTTTTTGCTCAACATGCCTCTATCTCCCACAAAAATAAACTCCTCAATGGGGTAGTTAGCCCTGATTTCCTTGATAATATCAGAAACGGTTGTTTTATCAGCCGTTGAACCTGGGTAAATATTACACTTTATAGGAAAACTCTGGTGTCGTTACAAGACCTATCACTAGTTGTTCGCGATCTTTTCGATGGTCGCGGGAATAGCCATATTCCGCTCAAAATACATTTGTGGCTTTCAAAATAACTGCTGGTTATATCGTAATAAAGTTCTTGCATGTTCTGTTGAAAAAGTGATTGGGCCCATGTATAAAGGCTTGGTTCAACCAAAGAAAAATTATCCGTAAGAACCTCTAGAGAACGATAAATAGTTCGGAGATCATGTTCGGTTTTCCCTTCGCCTAAGAAGTGTGAAATAGGAGTTCCGTCTAGCCACTCAGTAAGGGCTAGTTTACTATCGGGTTGAATAATTCGTTGGAAAATCATGGCATTAATACATTTCAGAGCAGCAGGAACTGAAATATGGTCATCATTAGAAACAAAGGAGTCTCTAAATGTCGGGAACATGTCTAGATATTCAAAGATACTATTGATAAGATAGAAGGATCCGTATGGCACAGCACTAGGAAATTCTACTTTATTGAGGTTGGTAAAGGAGTCAAAGTCTTTGGAATAAACGATTTTAAGCTTTTCAGCAGTCTCTTTGCCTACACTGCCAAAATAATTAATTCTTCTATGTTTGACCTTGCCATCTTCGCGGTATGCTTCGACTAATTCGGCATAGTAATAAATCTTTTCACCTTTTGTACGTGGTGTAACTTTTACGAACAATGCTATCTCCTCCTGATTGGCAGAGGGCTTTCAGTTGGCAGCCGGCCCTCAGGGTCCAATAGTGCTTTCAGGCCGGGATGTGCGCAAGCTTCAACTTGCCAAAGGAGCGATCAGAGCAGGCATTGAGATTCTGCTTTCGGTGGGAGGCGTGGATTACCAAGAGCTGGATGAGATTATCCTGGCTGGAGCTTTTGGCAGCTTCCTCAGAAGGGAGAGTGCGCTGAAAATGGGGCTTTTGCCTCCAGTGGAGCCGGAGAAAGTGCAGAGCGTAGGCAATGCTGCAGGAGAAGGAGCAAGCAGAGGAGCTGGCACAAAAGCTTGAGTATATAGAGCTTGCCGGTAGGGCTGATTCTCAGGAACGTTTCATGGAGGGGATGCTTTTTTAATACAAAACAAGTTTAAACTTCATAAAATTTTTTGTTAAGAAGGAAGGATTTTTATAGCAAACGTGGAATTATATATTTAGTTACACGTGTTACTAGGCGGCTAGGTATAGTAAAGATTCTATGAAAAAGATCAATTTAGAAAGGGAGGTCAGGAGTTTAAAGGACAGTGGGCGATTACATGGAATGGAAATGTTTTAATAATAAAGAGAAAAGCTTATCACCTCGTTAAATAACATTTTTCACGGTAACATTTTGGAGACTTGTTTAAAAAGATGTTCAGGATAAGGTAAGTAAAAAAATATAAAGCAGACAAAGATCATTACACTGGCATTAACTTTATTTATGCACATTTTAAAACATGTATAACGAACATATGAATAATCACCCTTGGTTATCAGCAAATAAGAAGCATTATAACATATCTTGTGGATATAAAATATGATGTGCGGCTTGATAACCATGAAAAGGAATTGTTAACTCATCCCCGAACAAGGTGGGGGTAAGATAAGTATTCTTGTACCTGGGACCTAGCCAGATATTGTTTTAATTGTTTTAGTTCTTTTTTTAGGGGAGATGGGTTTGACCGATAACTATCTTTCAATATTGAGAACCATTTAAAGCTGAATAAAGCTTAGTTGGATTAAAAGGGAGAACAGTTATACAGAGATTAGCCGAAAACCCCGCCAGCTTGCTACGGGGGATGAAGGTGTCACTTCTTGTGGCATGGAGAGCGTCAAGATTGCCTTGAAGGCGGGGCCCCTCCAAGGCAATCTCAAAAAATTATAAGGAGATGGTTTTATTGTCGTCTATAGCAGCACAACTATATACCGTACATGATTTTATGCAAACTCCAGCAGATATTGCCAAAAGTTTAAAAAAGGTTTCAAAGATAGGTTATAAAGCTGTACAGGTTTCTGGTTTAGGACCCATAGACACTAAAGAATTAAAAAGCATTCTAGATGGTGAGGGACTAAAGGTATGCGCTACTCATGTTAAATTCGATAAGCTGAAGGAAAATATTAATGAAGTTATAGAATATCAAAGGATTCTGGATTGCGATTTTGTGGCTATCGGAAGCATGCCTGAAGAATATCGAAATTTAGAAGGCTTCACGAGATTTGCTAAGGCTATCAATCCTATTGCAAAACATCTTAGTGAGGCAGGATTGGTTTTTGGTTATCACAACCATAGTTTTGAACTTCAAATATATGGTAACAAAACTGGACTGGAAATCTTCTTTGAAGCATGCGATCCTAAATATGTTACCGCTGAGTTTGATACACATTGGCTACAAAACGCTGGTGCAGATCCTATTGCTTGGATCAGGGAGTTTAGAGGTCGTGTTCCTGTAATTCATCTAAAAGATATGACTATAGTAGATAACGTCCCAATTATGGCCGAAGTCGGGGAAGGCAATATGAACTGGCAGGGCATATTAGATGAATGTAGGAAATCCGGTACAAAGTGGTATGCAGTTGAACAAGATATATGTCGGCGCGATCCATTCGAAAGTTTAGCCATAAGCCTCAGAAATTTAAGAGGGATGGGATTAAAGTAGCGCTGAGCATTCTATTTGTATCCAATGTGGGTGGATTTTGTATCGTAATAAGAATAATGGTTTTGAACTCAACTTTCGCAGCCTGAAATAGTGCTCCAAAGCGCGTAGAGACTGTTATTATAAGGGATTTCGAATGCTGACTCTAGGCTGGTCTGACGGACATAGTTTTATTCCAGTTGATTTTGCGCTGCTTAGTTCGATTAAATCCCAATTAAACGGTATGGTAGCTAAAATTGATAAAAGAACCTCTGGTTATAAAAGACGCGTAGAGTCCCTGCTTCCTGCTCCTACACTTGTTCCCGATATGGTCGATCGCGCTTTGTCAGCTGGAATTAGAGCTTTATATGTACTAAAGGATAGCTGGTTTACTCATGCGCCGCTAATAAGAGCTATTAAACAAAAAGGGCTAGATGTCATTGGCATGGTGAAAGCTGACAACAAACGTTATCATGGTGGAGAAAACCGATTATCTTTAAACGAGCTATATTTTGCTGCTACAAGGGTTCAGGAAAAGAATAAGAACATAATCCGTTCCATTCGGACTCAACTTTCGCCAGGAATTCCTGTACATATTGTTTTTGTCCGTCATCGCACAAATAAAAAGGACTGGGTAGCAATCCTATTAACTGATTTAATCTTAACCGTAGAAGAAATAATCAGATCTATAGCATTCGTTGGGATAAAATACCGATATCGGCATTTTGTCCCTTATGCTGATATTCCAGTTATGCCGACATTTTAATGAAGTTCCAATGTCTGCGTTCCATACGTATTAAATATCGGCATTTTCTGTTATGATGAGAAAAATCATAACAGGAGGTGCCACTATGGAACGAACAATTTAAAATGTTATTGACGGCCTGATTCTGCAGATTAAA
>ENA-UOOE01001105-UOOE01001105.1-fermentation-metagenome-genome-assembly--contig:-NODE-1105-length-23693-cov-4.158897_pt1 | contig 23693 bp, 19 predicted proteins | sample MGYA00245776_ERZ724021 | MGnify/ENA primary metagenome ERZ724021 (study PRJEB28704, sample SAMN03018321) | fermentation metagenome | biome: anthropogenic terrestrial biome; feature: soil; material... | reverse complement strand
CTATGGTTCAAGACCCGTCTAAATTCTTCCCTCGTGTGCAAATAGGAACTTTAATATTAAATATCATGATATGAAGCATGTTATGGCTCAGAAGCAACTGAATGATGAGATTGGCAGTGATGAATTAAAGCATGATGCCTTAATGTATTCAGGAAGTAACGCTTTAGATATCATCTTAATGGAAAAACAGTTGCTCTGTGAAAAGCAGAAATGTACTTTGACTTCAATTATTGATGGATCTTTGCTTAGCTTTATGAAACCATATCACATCTATTCTATGTTTGGGAATATCCTTGATAATGCTATTGAAAGTGCCAGCAAGGAAGAAAACCCTGAGAAGAGAAACATTAAGTTGAGTGTTCAAAGAATCAGAAATAATGTTGTCATTGTAGCTGATAACTTCACTAAGTCTCAGCTTAAAGTGGTTGATGGTCTACCGGTTACTACTAAAACTGATAAGGAAAACCATGGTTATGGTTTGAAATCCATAAAAAACATTGTGGAACTTAATGATGGTGTTTTAGGAATCTCTATTAATGATGATATCTTTGAAATAAAGATTATCTTCCCTTATAAGGAACCTGTCTTAGCTAAGTAAGTTTCTTCTTTTAATCTACCAAATACTTTCTCTCTCTTTATAATATTAACTATAGGAGGGAATCTTATGTCAACACTTCAAAGTGATGCTAATACTTTACAGAAATTAATAGATGATGCTAATGATATCGTCTTTTTTGGAGGAGCTGGTGTTTCTACCGAATCCGGTATTCCGGATTTTAGATCTAAGGACGGACTCTATAATCAGAAATACAAGTATGATCCTGAAGAGATCATCTCTTCTTTCTTTTTCTTGACTCATACTGATGAATTCTATCGTTTCTATAAGGATAGAATGCTTCTTTTAGATAAGAAGCCTAATGCGGCCCACTATTACTTAGCTGAACTTGAAAAAGCTAAGAAACTGAAAGCGATTGTGACTCAGAACATTGATGGTCTTCATCAGATGGCAGGAAGCAAGAATGTAATTGAGTTACATGGTTCTGTCCACAGAAACTATTGTCAGCAATGTGGAGCTTTCTATGGCGGTAAGTTTGTTAAAGACACTAAAGAATTAGTCCCTCATTGCCCAAAGTGTGGTGGCTTAATCAAACCGGATGTTGTCTTATATGGTGAGTCCTTGGATGAGACGGTTATTACTAAAGCTATGGTTTCGATAACTAATGCTGATTTACTGATTGTGGCAGGTACTTCTTTAGTTGTCTATCCGGCAGCCTCTTTTATTGATTACTTCCAAGGAAAACATTTAGTTTTAATTAATAAAGATCCTACTGCCGCTGATAGTAGAGCAGATGTTGTTATCCATCAAAAGGTTGGAGAATTATTCTCCTTACTTCATGTATGAAAAAAAAAGATAAAGAATTCCGTCTTTTAGAAGATAAAGATTCTTCTTTTTACTGTGGATCGGCTTGTATATATTCACTTTTTCCTATTGTTAGGTCTTTAGAGAAAAGCAATAAAGAGTTTGATGAAGCCTTCCCTGAATTTGAATCCCTCTTATCAAGAATGGCTGAAGAGGATGGCTTTATTTTCTCTTTGTCGATGAAGAAAGAAGAATATACGACTGAAGACTGGACCAAGCTGATTACTAGTCTTCAGGATAACGAAAAAATTATTCAATATGTAGACAATCTCTATGATTGGTGTGAAGTCGGATTCATTAGCAAGTATCGTAGCAAGCTCAAAGAAGATTCTTTGTTCTTAAAAGGATTGCTTCAAAATTCTCTGAAGATTTTCTATGGAATTGAGAACCCTCCAATGAGGTTTTTGCAGGTAGCGGCTTCCTGTATGCAGACTATCAGAGGAGCACTTGACCTATGAAAAACAGTTTTGATAACTATCTTGATAAGCTCTCCTCTATTAAGGATGAGAATAAGAGGATAACTTATTCTTCTTTAGTTAGTTCCTTACCTTCTTTATTAATGCTAAAGAAGCTCTTGATCAGAAAGAACCAAGGCAAGAAACCTTTCGATAAGGATTTTGAATATGAAAAGAAGATAGCTGCTATTGATGAGACCGTCTCTTATATTGAAAGTATGCTAGTTAAGAAAGATTTCTTTGATGCTAAAGAAAAGAGAGCCTTAATTGATTGCTCTTTGATTGCTTCTTCAGCTGTTGATAACGTTAAGATGGAGTCTTTAAAAGCTGACTTTAGCTGGATTAGCCAGGATATTAAGGATCTAGCTGATTCTTTATCTTAGTTTGAAGCTATTAGAGTAAGCTTCTTTTACTCGTTATAATCAGTAAGAAACCAAGGCTTTTTGCTATTGAAAAAATACCTTACCTTATTTAGCATGAAACCGGCTATCAAATGATATAATCATAAACAGGAAGTAAACAATGAACAAATATCCAGAATGGGCGGACCGTAAGGTCCTGATTGATTTAAAGAACCGCTTTGCTGTCTGCTATGAGAATGATGATGGCTCAATCTTTTATATTGAACCGCAGTTTTACACCTATTTGCAGGGCTATAAGATGCTAAGACCTGAGTCTTATCAGAAGCTTCTTGATACGATGGATAAGATTGTCAGGAAGAATAAGAAAGTCGTATTTGTCGGTCAGGAAGATAATCCCATTGTTATCGCTGAGGGTTTTATCTTCTTAACGGCTATGGATGTAGCTGATCAGGCCAGGGTTTTAATTGAACCTGAAAGCCGTGGATCAGATTACGGAGATTAATTTATGAAGAAAAAAGAACTTTTAGTTGCTGCTTGCTCCCTATTTATAATTGGGTCTTTGACCTCTTGCTTCTTTTTAGGTAAGACAGTCATTGATATTGGTCAACACGAAGGCACTACTAGCTCTTCGACTAATTTTGGTACTGATTCTTCCTATAACGCCACTTATAAGACTCCTAGTTATGGTTCTAAAGATAGTAAGGATAATATAAATATTCAGAATGTCGGCAAAGGCTTTGGCTATAACTACTTACCATCTACTGGCAGTCCTAGCATTTTAGTCATTCCGATTCAGTTTTCGGATGATTCTTTTACTACAACTGAATTAAGTAGACTTAACAATACTTTCTTTGGTGAAGCTAGTGATACTGGCTGGGAATCAGTTAAATCCTTCTATGAGACTTCAAGTTATGGAAAGCTTTCTTTAACTGGTGGAGTTTCTGATGTGGTTACTCTTAATCAAACTGTCTCTGAATTAGAAGAAAGCAGCAAGAATTACAGCAGTGGCAATTATACTGATGTTATTTTAAGAGCTGCCTTAAATGCTTTAGTAAGCAATAATTTTGATTTAAGCCCTTATGACACTAACAACGATAGCTATATTGATGCTATCTGGATGGTCTATTCAACAAATTACGATAGTGACTCTGATTTATACTGGGCTTTTACGACATGGACTGGCTTAGATAACAAGTATGATAGCAAATACTATGCCAGTACATATTCCTGGGCTAGTATTGATTTTGCCACTGAAGGAAAATACTTACCGACTAATTCCGCTTCTAATGGTGATGCTCATACCTTTATTCATGAAACCGGCCATATGATGGGCTTAGATGATTACTATTCTTATGACTATGATGGAAAATCCAATTATGATACTCCTACTGGTGGAGTTGATATGATGGATTTCAATATCGGAGACCATGATGCTTATTCAAAGTATGTTCTTGGTTGGTCGACTCCGACAGTCATTGATGAAGACTATCTTAATAACCATACTTCAACCTTAACTCTTAAAGACTTTGAATCAACCGGTGAATCTTATCTTCTTCCTATCTATAAGGATGGCAGCACTGACTATAATGAGACGGCTTTTGACGAATATCTTTTAATTGAGCTTTATACTCCGACCGGATTAAATGATCAGGATGCTTATACTACCTATACTGGTAACTTAAGAGCTTATTCTGAACCTGGTATTTTAGTCTTCCACGTTAACTCAAAATTAGGAAAACTAACTGTTAGCAATAAATCCTTAGTTTGGGATGGAGCTACTTATGATAAATTACCTGCTCTTTCTGATTGGGGAAACTATTCTACTTATTTCTATATCTATTCCAATACCAGATCATATTGCTATGATACTAGAATGTGTGATACTAAGGCTGATTTCTACCGGGGAAGATTGAACTCCTTAATCTCAGCTACTGGAGAAAGAATCCAAGGAAGAAAGACCGGCTATGCTTCTAATAGCTCCTTATTTACTAGTCATAGTTCTTTTGGCTCAAACGGGACTTATTCTAATTTTGTCTTTGATGATGGCAACAAACCTCAGTATGGTTTTGAGGTAAATAGTGTTAATGAGACACAGGCTAGTTTAACTTTCTCAGATTTTTAAAAGCTTACAGCAATGGGATACGCACTCTTTGGAAATCAAAAAATCGATATTAGCTTTCATTCAAATTATAAGAAAGCCGTATTTGGCATTTTCCATGTTGGCTTTATTGATAACAACAATTGGCTAGTGCTTCCTGTTGATGATAAAGAATCTCTTATTTCTGCTTATTGGTTCTATAAGAACCGAATTCTTAAAGAGAAGAGCTATCCTGTTTATGATGGCAGCAGTTTTGCTTTAAAGCCAGCTAACTCTTTAGATGTCTTTAAGCAGGTTTTTGGTTTACCAGAAGACTTCTATAAGAGAGTTGACTACCAAAAAGATCTTCTTCCTCAATTAAGATTTGCTAGTAACACCACAACCCTAAAGAAAGAATGCTATTTAGCTATCTATCAGCCTTTGAATAGAAAGTGGTTTACTGATGATTTCAAACTCTACTGCTTAGTTCAGGGCTTCTATTTCCCATTTGATGAAACTAAACCATTTGTAGAAGGAATTACTAACGGCTTACCGGTTTATATTAATGAGAAAGGCATCAAGGAAGAAGATGTTAGAAATCTTTATTCTGATGCTACCTCTAGTAGGTTCTCTATTGATTTCTTAGGCAAATCAACCAGTAAGCAATTTATTGACTGGATGAAGAAACTAGACATCTATTCATTTGATAGAAGACTAGCATATTTTGTTAATGCCACTTATGATGAAGACTTAGCTAATCTAAGCCAGAATGAAGAATTCCGCTTAAAGTATTCGCTTCTTTGCCGTCAGTATTTAGCTTCCCTGATTAATGTTCTTTATGATCATTATTCTTTCGAAGTCTTAAATAAGGTTACGGCCAAACTATCTTTCATGTATGTCTCTTTGCTCCATGATCAAAGAGACATCTATGTCCTTTCTTCTTATAACGGGGATATGTATTCCTATGATAAGAAGAACTGGTTTTTTAATATTTTAGATAAATCCAGAATCAAGACTATCATTCAGAATGAATTAGAAGATGATGATACCCCGCTTTCTTTCTATAGCAAGTTAGGTTTACCATTTCCCGGCTTTAAATATGTTTCTTCTTTAGATAATTTAACAGTCAATGGTATCTTAAAGTCCTTACCTTTTGAAGAAGGCATCACTGATACAATCTCTTATTTATCAGCTAAGAGATTTGATATGTTCTATTCTTATCTTGAAAAAGAGAAAGAACATCGTTTTGTATTCTTCGATAGGAAACTAAAAGAAGAAGGCATTGAAATTAATTCTTCGATTCCTCTTCTCAGTAAGGATCCTCAATCTTTAATTAAAGTGAATATCAGAAAGGCTAGAAGAGATCCTCTTCTAGTAAAGATGTTTGATATTCAGGATCTTAGCCTTTTTAATGACATCTTGCCTAGCTATTCTTTAGCTGACAATCCTCAGGAAAAAGAGATCAGAGAAGCTCTTAAGAGCCTGGATGAGAAATCAAACAATTCTGCTATTACTCTTTTCTTTGATTCCTTTAAGGAAGAGAAGAATATTGTTGAAGCTATTGATGGCCTTTGCAAGCAGTTAGACTTACAAAGTCTTTCTAAGCCTTACTTAATTGATTTCTTCTTCTATCTGCTTTCTTATCCCTTCCTGATTGTCGAAAGAGAATACCGTCTAAAGGCTATTAATAGTTCTGATACTAGGTCCTTAGTGGCTTTAGATGGCTTACCGAAGATGAATGAGACTTATGAGCCTAACCTTCCTTATCCGTATGTCACCTTTGGTCTTTTATGTTATTCCTTCAGGGAAAGCTATTTCTCGACTCCCTTTATTTGCTCATCAGAAAGCGAAGCGATTGTCAGCAGAATTGAGTATTATGGAAGCCTTTTTGATTATGAAAGTGAAAGAAAACATAAGAATCGTACTAGCATCTATGAGCGCAATGTTTATATTCTTACTAACTTAGGTTTACCTGATAACATCAATTCTTTGATTAATCCTGATAAATCTATTCTTCCTCAGATTCCTTTTAAGGATGATATTTGCCATTTATGCCGACATAGTTCACCTAGCTACTATGAATCCTTAGATGAGGATAAATTTGAGTCTTACAATATGTTCTCTACTTACATCAGAGCTATTTCCTCTAAAAAAGGTGTCTATTTCAATAAGCTAGATATGGAGAACTTTTTTTCAGTTGACAGTCTTGTTGATAGCTTAAAAGATAGCACTTATAAAGCTGTTCTTTTCTTTGATAGAAAGAGAGTAGATCCAATCTTGCTTCCCTATATTGATATCACTAAAGGAACGATTGTCGCTATGTTATCTTGCTTCTTCCCTTCCGATGTCTCCTATATTGATTTTGCTGCTAAGATCACTTCATTCCTTAATTTAGGTATTGATACCATTAAGAAACTGCTTTTTGACTGCACTCCTGACTTATATCCTCTGATCTATAAGAACCAAGGTGTTTTTATTAGACTTTATGATATCTATAAGATGATTGAAATAGGTTATGCCTTATATGTATCAAGAGATGAGATTCCTTCCTTGAATCAGATGATTTCTCTTAATCTAGACTATAATCCCCGTCTTCCTTATCCTTATATCCATTTAGGAAGAGTATTTAATGCTTATGCTAATGACTCTATATCGGACAAGTTCTATTTCTGCGAATGCGACCATAAGCCGATGGTTGATCTTTTAAAGAAGATTTTTGATAATTCGGAAGCTCACCAGATTGATAAACAGATTGAAACCCCAATAATTCTAGGAGTAGCAGGCTTACCTTTCAGGGTGGTAGCCAAGTTTGCTGACTATGATCTTTCTTTAGGCTCTATTGATGATCTAGTTTCCCGCTTTGAATTTAGGGAAGCTATTTGTAGACGCTGTACTAACATCAATCATTCTGCCTATGCGTTTCCTTTTGGAAAGGCCTACCCCTTCAAGGATGATAAGGAAGCTGATTATTCCTTTGCTAATAATTCTTTAGCTCATCAAGGTATTTTAGTAATGTACTATGAAGAATTATCGGATGTTTCTTTTGATCCCAACTATTCCTATAATTTAGCCGGCAATGATGACTTTAAGTTGCCTTCTATTCTTTTTGCCTCAAAGGTTCCTGCTGACTGTTTCTATTCCTTCTTAACGATGGATAAGGACAAACTTAAAGAGGATCTTTTTGACTTTGGCAAACTGCTTCCTGATAAACAGGAAGCCTTAGCTTATGCAACCGGTGTGATTCTTGATACTTACTCTACTAATAAAGAGGTCTTCTTTGGCTTCTTAACAAATTTAGGTCAGGATAGTACTATTAAAGAGATGGTATTAACTTATTTCTCTCAGATTAATCGAGTAAGGAAGGAATTCCTTTCTGTTACAGCTCAAACTATCTTAGGATTCTTAACCTATCTACTGGAGAAGTTCATTGAGCAGTTTGTCTTAGAGGAAGCCAGGGTAGGAAGATAAAAGCATATGGAATATAGTCCGGAATTATTTAAAGAAGATAAGGCTTTATCTTATGATACGAAATACCGCTATGAATTAAGCGGAGCCTTTTATGATGTCTACACTAATGGCAATGGTGATTATCATATGGCCATTGAGAATAAAGCATCTCTACTAGAAAGAATCCGTTTCTTTGATCTTTATATATCCAAAACTAAATACCCGGTTTTTAGTTCTCCTTTAGGAATGACTTTAGAAAGCTCCTCTTCATCAGAAGTTCTTTTCCAGGTCTTAGGCTTACCTTTAGAAGTGATGGTTAAGAAGGATAAGACTTCTAAGTCCTTGCCTTTAACTCCTGATGAGATTATTTCCCGTATTAGTTTTGAAGATGGACTTTTTAAAGGCTATGGCGAAATCAAGGACTTAAATTCTGATGTCTTGACTTCTAATCATTTTGCTATTATTGGCGTTATCAATTACTTGATTGAGAATGGTTTCTTCTTTCAGAATCCTGAAAGAATGGTTATGGGTGGAGACATTGATGAAGGCTCTTTATTTCCTATCTATGTTGATGAAGAGAAAATTCCTGAACGCTACAAAAAAGAAAATGAAACCGGTGATAAGCTTTTAATAGACTTTGGGGAAAAGCTTCTTAATATTGATAAGGATGGCTATTTAAAATTCTATCGTCCTATCAATGATATGACACTTACTCAGAAAGCTGACTTTGCTTTTAAAAATGATACTGCTAATGAGAATAATCCTGCCTATCAGAGTGCTAAGAATGCCCTAGTTTCTTACTTCTACGCTATCATCAAAGGCTTGATTAATGATTTCTTTGTTAAGCACTATAATTCCAAGAATCTTTTACCTAATACTGTCTTAACTCATGATTTACAGTCAATCAATATTAACCCTCGCTTTATTTATTATGGTGTTAATTTTGATATGGTCTCTTCCGATTTCCGTCACTTTAGTAAACAGGGTGAGGAAGTAACTGAAACTCTTGATCCTCAATCCTATACTTGCTGTCTTTTAGATAAAGAAAGAATTAAGAATAGTTATATAGCTACTAAGAATTACTTCTTAAAGCATCCTGATTTAGCTTTTGTTCCTTCTATTTTTATTAAGTTAATGGGTATGCCTTATCCGGCTTATCTAGCTACTAAGTTCTATGATTTTGAAAACGGCGATGCCGAACACTTTGTTAACCTTCTTACTTTCAATGAAAATCTGACTTTTAGAGAAAATGGTATTGTCCTTTCTTTTGCTCAGTCTAATGGCACTATCTATTCTCCTAGCAATGATACTAAGCAGATTTTTAATTATATCTTAGGCTTAGGTGATCGAGGCTTATTTATTAACGCTTTTAATGATTTCTTTGATTTACCGGATGACTGCCCATATTTCCTTTATTTTAATGGGAATGATGAAAAGATCAATCTTTTCACTTCCGGGGATACAGAGACCTTTAAGGAATGCTTAGATGATTTAGAAAAGACGACTTACAGTATCGCTATTTCTTTGAATAGCCTTTCTGTTCTAAGAGCCTTTGTCAATTATGATGACCATGAAGGGAAGCTATTGACTGTTAAGAAGTATTTCTCTCTTTTAAATGAAGGCTATAACTCAACTGAAGCCACAAGTCTAGTTATTGGAGCTGATTCAAGGATTGATTCTTTGACTTTCCAGTTATTGATTTCTAGTTCTTTCAATTATTTGTTCTCTTCTGAAGCTAGCAAGTATTTTGATAGTCTTGTTAAAAGACAAGAAAAGGGTGTTTTCTCTTTAGTATCACAGGGAGAGAACTTTACTGATCCTTATCTTCCTATTACTAATGTCTATAAAGGACGTCTTTTTATTGCTTACTTAGACAAAGATAATCAGTTCTATTTTGATAGTGATGATGAAGAAGCTTTAAATAATCTTCATAAGATCTTCCGTCGCTTCTTCTTATCCAGTCAGTCCTTCTTGTATCTAGTTTCTCTTTATGGGAACGAATACCTTTATCGTTTTGAATTCCCAACCTGTAAGGACTATTCCGTTGAAGCAGTCTTCTTAGGTATTCCTCAGGAAGTTATTTTAGGTCTTGATCTAAACAAAGACATTATTTCTCAATTGAATTTTAAACCTAAGATTTCCATTGCTAACCAAAAAGACCATGTCAGTGTTATTAGGAATGATCCTTCTTTAGCTATGCCTATGGTTTTTAGACAGTCTTTAAGGAAAGGCGTCTATATCTTAGGCAAAGAGAATACTAACCGTCCTTTCTATTCTCTAAGAGAAAAAGCTGATGAGGATTTAAGACTATATTTCTCACCTGATTTCATTAAGATTAATTTTGAGAAATCCTTAGATAATCCTAACAATAGCGTATCAGCAAAGAGTATTTCTAGGATCTTAGATATGGATGATGATGCTTTCCGTTCAACTTTCTTAGATTATGTCTATGGCTATAAGGATGTCTTCTCTAAAAAGAAGACAGTCTTTGAGAATGATGTTTCAGAGTTAGCTAGCAGCTATGCTGGACATCTTAATCGCTCTTTCTTCCAGATGACTTATCATTCTTTCTTCAATGATGAGGATAAGAGTAGGCATTACTTAGTTAGTTATCCTCATTTGATTAATGATGCCAGGATGAATGTCTCTCCTGGACCTAATTTCTTTGCGTTCTCTGATACTAAAAAAATGATTTCTTTCTACTTGCTTAAAGAAGATCAGGAAGCTTTCCTTTTTGCTCTAAGCGCAGTTTCTAACAAGTACTCCAAGATTAGCAACAAGAAAGAAAGAGCCCGTAAGGAGAGTGCGGCTTTAGGATTACCGGTCTGTTATCAGGAAAGGTTCTATCGGACTTTGGTTGCTAAGAAGCATCCATCAATGAAGGAGATTAAGAAGATCTTTGGCTTTAGTGTTTCTCAAACCTTCTCTTTGAAGGACTTGCCTTCTTATTTTGATACTTTAAGAACGATTAAACCTGATTTCTCTCATTACTTCCATTCAACTCAGCTTAACAATGAGGCTTTAAGAGAAGGCTTCTTTATTGCTACTGGCACTAACTTAATGGATGAGAGGATGTTTGATCATGTCGCTCTTTCTAAAGAAATTGAATATGCTGCTAACTTTGCTGAAAAGAGGACAGCCGCCATTTCTGATGATCCAAGCGGTGTCATTAAAGAAGTTTTCTTACCTAATCCGATTACTTATTCTAGTTATGTTAATCACTTTATTTCTTTATATACTAACTCTTACCTAAGAGCTGATTTCCTTTTCTATGCTAAAGAAGCTTTAGAGTATGCGTTCTCTTTAGATAATAGGTTTATTGTTAAAGCTATCAATAATCTTCAAGATGGCAGCAAACTAAAGTATGAGACTTATTTGCTGAAGACCTTTAAGAACTTCAAACTAAAAGAGATGAAAAAAAATATGCCGGAGAGTTTCCTCTTCGGCTTTATCGTTCTGTTCCTTCTAAACTTAGAGCAAATTGCTATCTTTAAAATCAGCAAGAAGACTAACTGATTAGCGTAAGCTTCTTCTATTATAGACAACACCGCCTACTACTCCAAAGGCAGCCATATAGAAGACTTTAGTGAAGACAGTTTTTAGAATTAAAGGTATAGTTCTTCCAGTGACTGAAGAGGATTGATAAACTCCATCAACTAATTCTATTTTAATGGCTGTATCAAAGTTAGGAACGATTGATGAAGCCTTTGATATTTGGTAATTAGTAAAGAATTCTGCTAACTGATAATAACCGTACACGCTGCTGAAAGTAGTGATTAATCCAAACATGGAGACTAAGAAATAGATACCAAAGAAGATACCGATGGAGGCACCTCTATTTTGTGTCATCATGATGATGCTATCTAAGATGACAGGTAGTGTTAAGTCAGTTATTAAGATTACTAGATAACTTAAGGAAGAAGTCTTACCATCTAGGATAGAAACCGGTAATAAGTTTCTAGGCATACAGGCACCTACTACATAGAAAGGAATCAAGAAGGCAGCAAAGATAGTCAAGAAGATAAAGTAAGAGAAGAGAATAGTTCCTAAGTAGACTTGAGTCCTTGAGAATCCAGATAATAACTGATTTCGATAGACGCCATGCTGAACATCTCTTAAGAAGAAGATAGCAATAATTAGTAATACTAATATAGGAACTAATGAGCTAGGGATTAAGAATTGGTAGCTTAAGTAAGTTAGCGATAAGGAAGCATTGTAGACTTCTCCTATGCTTTGAGCATAAGTGTACGCATAATAAGAAACGGTAGTCACAATACTGACACTAGCAATAGCGACAAGAGCCACTAAGCCAATAGCTACCCAGAAGAAGGGGAAGCGTTTAAGACGGAACCAATATGATTTAAAGAGCTTAAACATTCTTGTTGCCTCCTAAAAGATTCATATAGTAGTCTTCAAGGGTGTTGTCTTTCTCTTTAAAGAAATTAATCGTTAACTGATTAGTATTAAGAATATTCAGAACAGCAGCTGAATCATCAACTTTCTTAATGTAGATGACTCCATCGTTAGTGACACTATAACCTTTAGAAGATAAGAGAGAGAAAGCCTTAGCATTATCATTAGTCTGAATCATTAAATCTTTACCGACTTCTTTTTCTAGTTCGAATTCTGAGATTGATTTTAAGATATGGCCTTTATCGATAAAGGCATAAGAAGTAGCAAACTTAGATAATTCTGGAAGAATATGGCTGGAGATTAAGATAGTGACACCTTTTTCTTTATTTAAGTTAACTAATAAGTCTCTGATTTCTTTAATGCCTTGTGGATCTAGTCCATTAGTAGGTTCATCAAGCATCATCAATTTAGGATCACCGATTGTAGCCATAGCAATGCCTAATCTTTGCTTCATACCTAAAGAATAGTCTTTGACTTTCTTAGTGCTGTTATATAAAGCACCTAAGCCGACAAAGTTAAGTCTATCTTGGATGTATCCGCTCTTTACTTCCTTATCCATTCCTTTAATAAGACAGGTAGCTATTAGATTGTCTTTACCGGATAATTCATCATATAAAGCTGGATGTTCAATCATGCAGCTAGCATTCTTTAAGAGACTTGGCAAATGCTTAGGATCCTTGTCTCCAAAGAGAGAAAAAGTACCACTCGTAGGTTTAACAATACCAGAAAGGATTCTAATCAGAGTAGTCTTACCGGCACCGTTCTTACCAACTAAGCCTAGAATCTCACCTTTATGGATACCAATAGAGACTCTATCAAGAGCTAAAGACTTGTTATAGGCCTTAGTTAAGTTATCGGTAGTAATTATATAATCGTTTTCCATAACATAAGTTTTCCTTTCTATATAGGGGTATTATACTACCTAGAATTTAAGTTTTCATTAAGAAAAGCTTTCTCCATTTTGAAAATCAATTTCCTGATTTATTTCAGTGAAAAGCAGGTTTGCTTTTTTAAAAAAATTGGAGGTGTTTTTGGATTAGATATTTTTTATAATGAAGCAAAAATAAGGACTTTTAGGCCCTATCCAATTTATTGACAAGTAGGTTGATGAGACTATAATGGATTGCCGAGGATAATTTAATGACTAAATCCAAGATGTTTCTGCTTTTGCTTCCCGTGAGTATCATTCTTTGCTCATTTACAAATATGAATAATTCAGATATTTAAGGTTATTATAAGTCTGTTGGAGAAGATTCTACTATCACAGTTAATAATAAAAATTATGGCAAAGGTGACACCTTTAATATTGATCTTGGTAGAAGAAACTGGCCAATAGGTGAATATATGCGGCTAACAATTATTCAACTAAAGAATTATTCGAAACCTAATGGTGATGCCTATATTCTAAGCCATGGTCAAATGGCTCAAGTTGACAGTATAAGTCAAGAAAAAATTTCTTATTCGTATTCGTTGTCTACCGATTATTCCTTCTCTTTTACCAAAACAATCACTAAGGATATCTCTAATTCTATAAGTGCCGCTGTTGATATTCATGGTTTTGGTCAAATTTCAGATGAGAGTAAAATTTCAAACCAAGAGTCTTTGTCTGAAACCTTTTCATATTCTTTTGGAACAACAGAAACGAAAACTGTTGAATATCAGCTTAACACTTCTTCAATACCTGATGGATATGAATTTGCTTCATGTGTCATTGCTTCAGCTCAATTATTTGAATTTAATTACACTATTTATGATCATTATTGGTGGGGCGATTATGTTTCAAAGTCTGATTCAGATGTTAATGTTTCTAATTCAGTCTTAATTTATAGTAATGAATCATCAGCAATTACTTTATGTATTCGTTCTGGAAATGATGATTCAGAGCCTGCTTATTATTTAAAATGAAGAAAGTCAGATATTATTTCAAAGATTATCTTCTTCAATCAATAACCATCCTCATTCTTTTTGCTTCTTTATCAGTCATTGGATTATTAGTATCTGATCTTTTTTCTTCAATCTATATTTATTCATCAGGCTATAATAATGATTTTTATTATGGAGAAGAAGTTGATGATTCATATATAAAGTCTATTAATAAAGATCAATATAGTCTTTCAGTTGATATTCAAAGTTCTTTTTCTGACCACACCTTAGTTTATTCAGCCTATTCTTCATCAAATTTCCAGGAAGGCTTTGGAATAATGTTATCTTCTCGAGTCTTTGCCAAGGTTGATTCTTCAACTTTTAAAGTTAATGATAACTCTTCATCTTCTTTTTGCTATGTATCAAGCAACTATCCTGATGATAGTAAAAGCTTTATTAAAGAGGATAAAAGTTATCCGATAATTGGAACGTTTGACTATTATCTTTCGGATTCGGCTAAGAAGACTTTAGAAAATAGTGGTGCCGATAATATTTACTTAGCTGTTGTTATTGATGAGAAAACTAATTTACTAGATGATTCTTCTTTTAGTTCCTCAAGTAAGTCTCTTATTGTTAGGCCAGGTAATCAAGCTGAATCACATAACTTAATTAAAGGAAGTGAACTTAATAAACAATATTCTCAGGGATATACAGTCTTTCTTCCTCTGATTTATTCTGCAGTTCTGGTTCCTACTTGCCTTCTTCTTTTAGCATATGCCTTTATTCTTCGACAAATGAGTGTTTTTCAGATTAAAGAGATTTTTCTAAGAAGAATGTTCGGCTCCTCATTCTCTTCTTCTTTCTTTTCTCTTTTACGGGAGAGACTAATGGTTATTATTGTTCCTTTTTTGGTTAACATTATTGTTTTTCTTCCTATTTATTCATTTACAAGTATTCATTCTTCTTTAACTTTTTGGCTTTTGGCTTTATGTGAATTGATTTATGTTTTGCTCTTTGAACTTTTCTTTACCCATAAAGATATAAAGACAGTATATAAATCTGAAAGGATAGGTAACGGAGATGATTGAAATTGATAACCTAGAAAAGTCTTTTTCTAACAAGACTCTTTTTTCTTGTAGCAAGGTAGTTTTAAAAGATCAGTCATTGGTAGCAATTATTGGAGAGTCAGGCTGTGGTAAAACCACTTTACTAAATATGCTTTCTTTAATTGATAATCAATATAAAGGAAGCATAAAAATAAATGGAGTCTCATATCAAACTCTCAAAGGTAAAAAAAAGGAGGAAACTCGTAGCAATCTATTTTCTTTTGTCTTTTCTCATCCTTATCTTATCGATTATCTTTCTGTTAAAGAAAATATCCTTTTTTCTAGCCTAATCAGGAAGACAAATATCGATAATGAAAAGCTAAATAAATATATTCAACTTGCCAAATTAGAAAGCTGCTTGGATAGTAAAGTTACTTTCTTATCAGAAGGAGAAAAGCAAAGAATTTCTATAGTCCGTGCTTTAGTATATGATCGGAAATTTTTAATTTGTGATGAGCCAACGGCTCATCTTGATCCTAATAACGCCAAGATAATTGTTAAATTGCTCAAAGATATTTCTCAAGAGTGCAATAAGACTGTGATTGTTGCATTACATGACTATTCTCTATTGCCCTTTTTTGATGAAATCCTCGAAATTAAGGACCGGAAGTTAAATGAAATCAATAAATAAGTCCTCTTTTTATTTGAAAATTCTCTTCAATAAAAGAAACCATCCTTTTATGTTTACTATTCTTTCTTTGCTTCTTTCATTGTTGGTTCTTTTTGTTTCTTGCTTAGATGATTATTATCCTCAAAAATATTATTTTGAAAATAGCTTTATGGATTCCAATACTTTTACTATTGGTGAGACTCATTACGAGAAAAATAACAGTTCTCTTTCTATGACTGATTTAAAGAATAATATAGCTTCAGATAAAGAAAAGCTTCTTTCATTGCCATTTCAAGAGAAGATTTCATCCATAGAAACTTCATTCTTTTTCTATCCAGAAGAAAGCCACACCGCTTTTGGAGTTCTAATGGTTCCTGAAGAATTCAATTTGAAGAACTTTGGTTATTTTACCGGCTCTTCTGTTAATCAAATTGATTCAAGCGAAGCGATTGTCATTAGTTCATCATCTGACTCTACTTTGGAAGTAAATGATTATGCTGAAAAATATGGATTTAATATAAATTCATTTATGAAAGAAGATGAAAAAGTCAGTAAGAAGGCAATTCTTTTTTTTCATTCTTTTAATTTTCCTGTTCTTGTCGTTTCATCTGAAAACCTTAATCTTCTTGATGGGGTTCAAAATGAAAGAATATTCTTATCAGTTCATATGCAGACTCAAATTAATGCAAAAGAACTAAACATGCTTTCTAACGTTTCAGGTTATAGTAGCGGTTTTGTTACTCCTAGTTTTGATTATTTCAGTCATCCTCTTCTTTATTATGTTCCCCTGATGGGATGTCTTCAGCCAATTGAAAGCATTGTTGATGTCATGGCAATAGCAATTGAAATAGCCATTATCTTTGGCTTTTTGTTTTCTGACTACCTTCAAGAAAAGAAAGAACATGACTATTATCATTCGTTAATTCTTCTAGGTGTTCCCACTAGCCATATATGGGCAGAAAAAGTAATAGGGAAGACTTTCTTTGTTTTGCTTGGCTCCGGTCTTTCACTTTTACTTGTCTATCTATCTAGTGTCATTTATTCAAGCTTTACTGGTTTTTTCTTTTTTGCAAATTATTCCAGTGTTTTGCTTGTTTTTCTCGCTCCTCTAGTATTAATACTAGCGGAAATGGTAATGGAGACATTTATTATTAAACAAATCCGAGTCTAATTTATTTAAGGCAAGTCAAATATTAGTTTTAAATCAAGTGGAATCTAAAAGAAAAGAGCGCCTGAATAATCAGGCGCTCAGTTGTTTTAGTTAGTTAGATAATCTGAACGTTTTTCTTTCTGAAGATAGGAGCTAAGATTTCATGAACGATTAGAGGAACAATAGCTAAGCCAATCAGCTCTAACCACTCCATGCCTTGGAGCTTAGTAGTTCCAAAGACCAGAGCTAAAGGATTGACTTCAGTGACTAAGACCTGTAAGCCAAAGCCAGCGACAAAGGCAACTAATAACATCCAGTTCTTGCTTCTGAAGACGTTGATGAAGGAATGCTTGATGTCGGTCATACCAACCATATGGAAGACCTGAGACATAGCTAAGACAGTGAAAGCAAAGGTCTGAGCCTGTTCATGGACATTAAGGTAGCCTTCAGTGAACTGAACGGCATCAAGAGCAGCTTCTGATTCAAAGACTTGAGTAATGTACTGACCATTGACGTATTTGACACCAACGAAGTTTCCATCGATATCCTGAGAGTTCATGCATCGGACTAAGCCATCCCAGCTCCAATCCCAGGAACTAATGGCACCCATATGTTCTAATACTGGCAATAAGAAGGCCACAGTCGTAATGACGAAGATCACACCACCATATCCGATTGTGAAGCCAAAGGCGCCATGCGAGAAGATTCCGTCTTTTGGATTCCTAGGCTTCTGCTTCATAATATCTTTTTCCTTATCGTCCATACTTAAGGCAATAGCAGGTAAGGAATCAGTGATTAAGTTGATCCAGAGAATGTGAAGAGTAGCAAGAGGTAAAGGCCAGCCTAGAAGTAAAGTGATGAACATCACCATGACTTCGCCGAAGTTTGAAGATAAGAGGTAGAGGATAGCTTTCTTGACGTTAGCGTAGATGCCTCTTCCTTCCTCAACAGCTTTCTCAATGGAAGCAAAGTTATCATCAGTCAAGACCATATCAGCAGCAGACTTAGCAACATCGGTACCAGTGATACCCATAGCAATACCGATATCGGCAGCTCTAAGAGAGGGAGCATCATTAACGCCATCACCAGTCATAGAGACGATATTGCCATTGGCTTTTAAGGCTTTGACAATCTGAACCTTGTTTTCAGGAGAGACACGGGCAAAGACTCTGACAGTCTTGACGGTCTCCTGTAACTGCTCAGGAGTCATATCATTCAATTCATCGCCGCTGATACACTGATTAGGATCATCAGCAATGCCTAAGTTCTTAGCAATAGCGAAGGCAGTATCCTTATGATCACCGGTGATCATGACGGTCCTGATTCCAGCATTTCTAAGCTTTTCAACAGCCGGCTTAGCTTCTTTTCTTTCAGGATCGATCATACCGACCATGCCAGAATAGATTAAGTGCTCTTCTTCAGGACGTTCATCTCTCTCATTCTGATACTTGTAGGCAAAGGCTAAGACTCTATAGGCTTCTTTTGCCATATTGGAGGCAGCTAGGTTAATAGCATCGATATCTTCTTTAGTAATAGGTCTTACTACGCCATTGATATCAATCGAGTCAACATGCTTAAGGATAGAATCAAGAGCACCTTTGGTGTAGATGATCTTCTTGCCGTTAGTCAACTGATGTTCAGTAGACATCATCTTTCTTACTGAATCAAAAGGTAATTCATCGATACGAGGCTGTGAAGTTTCTTCAGTCTTCTCTTTTTCGATGCCTAAGGTTAAAGCGTAATCAAGCAAGGCAATCTCAGTCGGATCTCCGTATCTATCGCCATTAATGGAAGCATTGGAGCAAAGCATCATGCCGGTAGCTAAGAATTCAGGTTTAACGGCTTTATCGGCGTCATAGGTAGTTCCGTTAATATAGACTTTCTTAACGGTCATTCTATTCTGAGTAAGAGTACCAGTCTTATCAGAGCAGACAACTGTTACTGATCCTAAGGTTTCGACTGAAGGTAACTTTCTGACGATAGTATTAACCTTGACCATCTTGCCGACTCCTAAAGCTAGAGCAATTGTAACAATTGCCGGTAAGCCTTCAGGTATAGCAGCTACGGCTAAAGCAATAGCTGATTCAAATAAGGTAAGAGTCTCAGTTCCTAATTTTGACCAATCAGGGCTAGCAGAGAGACCGATCTTAATACAGGCCCAGATCATACCAACGACAAAGGTAGCAATGACAATGAATAGACAGATTAAGCCTAACTGCTTAGATAAGATAGCTAGCTTCTTCTGTAAAGGAGTCTGTTCATCTTCGGCAGTGGTAAGCATAGTAGCAATCTTACCGACTTCAGTATTCATACCAGTAGCAATAACAATACCGGTACCTCTGCCATAACTAATCGGGCAGCTCATATGTCCGACATTGGATTTATCAGCAGGTACGGTATCTATAGGTAATACACCTTTAGATGATTTCTCAGCTGGTACTGATTCACCAGTAAGAGAAGATTCATCAGACTTCATATCGACAGAAGTGATTAATCTGACATCTGCGGGGATGATATCGCCTTCCTCTAAGACTACTAAGTCACCAGGTACGACATCTTCGGCTTTGATGGAAGCTATCTTACCGCCTCGTTTTACCGTGCAGGTCGGAGTAGAGAGTTTCTTTAAGGCTTCTAGTGATTGTTCAGCTTTCTGTTCCTGGATAGAACCAATTAGTGCATTAACAATAACAATAGCTAATATGACAATACAGTCAATCCATTCATCAGCGGCTTCTCCTCTAGTCTTGTTGACAATAAAGATAGCTAAGGAGATTAAAGCTGCAATTAAAAGGACGATGACCATCGGATCAGTAAACTGTTTAAGGAACTTAATGATAAAAGGTGAGTTCTTAGCTTCCTGGAGTTTATTAGGTCCGTATTCTTCTAATCTCTTTTTGGCTTCATCTGGTGTTAAGCCGTTGTCAGGGTCAGTCTGATAATGCTCCCAAACCTCTTTAGGGGTTTTGGCATGAGCTGGATAGACTTCCTGAGTCTTCTTTTCAGAGACTTCGTTCTTCTTCATATAAGGTAATCCTTTCCTTTAACAGGTCTCATTTCCACCATGAATGTGGTTGTCTACCCGGTTAGATCAATGACCTAACGTGTTGACGAGTAGGCAAAGCGAATTACTCTCCTAATTAAATCTCTATTATTCTAATAATAAATAGGTTAAGTAACAATAGAAAGAAAACAAAAAGAGTGGTTTTAACACTTTGATTTGTTGTATTTGAACTACTATCTGACTAATTAAGAAGCTCTTTGAAAGAAAGAATATAGCGGCTAGAGTTCTCTTTAATCAGTTCTTCGTTCTTCTTGCTGCTCTGATCAAATACTCCGACTGTCCTAAAGCCTGCCTGATAGGCAGTCTTACAGGCAGTCAGGATATCTTCAAAGACTAAGGTATCCTTAGGATCTGATTTCATGATACTAGCTAAGCTTAAATAGATCTTAGGTTCGCTTTTTGAGGAGTTGATATCATTAACATTCATAAAGTAATCGAAGTACTGAAACATTCCTAGATTCTTTAAGCAAGGCTCATAGAGTTCTTTTCTATTAGAGGTAGCTAAAGAGATTGGTAGATGCTTTACTTCCTTTAAGTACTTCAGCATATCCTTAGCATAGGGCTTAGCTGTTACTTTAGTGGCATAAGCTACTTCTGACTGCTTTACCCAGTAATCAGCTATTTCTTTAGGCGATTCTTTAAAGGAAAATCTTTCCTGAGTATATTTAGCCATTTCCATAAAGCTCATATGGCCGATATTAACAAAATAGTCTTGCGGAACATCCATGTTATGCTTCTTAAAGAAGTCGATATCGATATCATGCCAAACGCTTAAGGAATCCACTAAGGTTCCATCTAAATCGAAGATTGCTCCTTCTACGCCTTTAAATAATTGGCTGTTATCCATTTGTAACTAATTATAAGGTAAGTTAATGACTAATCAAGAAAAACTATTCTTGTAAAGAAAAGAAAGTGTTTCTACAATAAGACGATATGAATTATGTTTTCTTTGACATAGAATGCGCTAACTGTCTTCATGGGGAAGGCAAGATCTGTTCCTTCGGTTTTGTTAAAACCGATGAAACCTTTAATGTCATTAAAAAGAAAGACATTTTAATTGATCCTGATGCTCAATTCCTCTTAGGCAATGCTAAGACTGGCAATGGCATTAAGTTAGCTTATCCTTTATTTAGATTCAGATGGTCACATACTTTTCCTAAGTACTACGAAGAAATAAAAGCTCTTCTAACTGATAAAGATACCATGGCTTTTGGCTTTGCTGTTAATCAGGATGTCTCTTATATCTCCTATACCTGTAAAAGATATAACCTTCCTCAGATCATCTTTGATTACTATGATATTCAGCTCTTTGAGAAAGAGCTTCATCATTTACATAATCCAAGTGGTTTAGATTACTTGGTAGAGAAGTATCATCAGAAGACCTTTACCTATCATAGAAGCGATGATGATGCTTATATGACTATGGAAGTCTTTAAGAGTCTTCTTAAAGAGAATAGCTTTACTCCTAAGGAAGTAATTGCTATGTATCCGGATGGTTTATCTAATACTAATAAGTTACTTAAGCAATTAGAAGAACATAAACAGCTAAAAATCAAAAAAGAGAATATGAAGAAAAGAGAAGTAGTCTTAATTGACTACCTCAATAACCTAAAACCCTCTTTAGAATCCTTTGATTCTTTCTTCTGGAAGAAGAAGGTTTACTTTTCTAAGTTAGCTTTAGATTCTAATATTGCTTATATGGAGAAGTATAAAGAAGTAATAGGTAAGAAGAGCATTATCTTAGTTCAGTCCCCTTTAGATGCCGATATCTTAGTATTAGCTGATATTAAGAAGACTCCTTCTTATATGGTTAACTGTAAGAGAGGTGTTATTGTTTTGAATGTGAATGAGTTTAATAAGAAGATTAGAGGGAGTGGGGAAGTGAAAAAGCAGGTGAAACTATTGTAATTTAGACACTTTTGCTAAACTTCTGTAACTGATTATAGTGATATACTCAAATATAATTTATAGAGATGATTAATATTTAAAAAATGTCAAAAGAATCACAAAATGTATGTCCAATTTGTGGGCAACCCACAAGAACGTATTATGGTCACCCTGCAAAAGATGGTCTTTGCCGATATCACGCCAATATGTTAAAAGAGGGCACAACTGGTTTAAAAGGTGACACATATTACTTTATAAAAGCAAATAAACCAGTAAACGATGATCAAACGGAAGAAAGAGAACAAGATAAGAAAAGTAATGCAGATTCAAACCGCCAAGATGAAAATGATGACAATTCAAAATGTATACTTTGTGGAAACCCTAGCAACGGAAAACCGCTTTGCTATAATGACTATGAACAAGCAGATGATATGTCTATTGATTTAATAAGAAGCAACAATAATTCAGATGATTTAATCACTTATTATAAAAGATTAAAAAATAATTTGTACAAAATGTATGGCGACCAGATGATTAAAGACAACTGTATAAAATTGGTTGCAATTTCAATTGCTCTTAGAAGAGGCTTCGATTATCACTATTATGATGATGTAGTATTTGAAGATATTAAGAAAATTCAGGACTGCCATAACAAAAAGACAGTTAATGTTACAGAAGTATCTAAGAAAATGGACGAGGCGGGAAGCCGTGTTTTTCCCTCAGAAGATCATCACGAATTAGATAGTCAATCAGAAGCAGATATTGATGATATATTATTTCAATTGCAGAAAAATCCGACATTATTAAACAAAAAGATGGCACCTTACCACATTCCACATGTTGATGTACTCGAAATTCATGAACGAGGTGTAAATGCTGATTGGTATGTTGGATTCCCTTATTATCCAGCAGCGTTTTTCTACATTGAATATTGGGGAGTTAAAAACAACGCTGCTTATGAAAAGAACAAAGAAGAGAAAGAGGCATTGTATGAGAAATACAATATTCCTATTCTTGGAATAGAAGCTGAAGAAATCAAAAGCAAAAATACTTTGACTAATAAAATAAAAGCATATCTTATTCAGAGAGTTAATGAGCAAAAATAGTTTTAATTTGATTTCCTTTGAAAAAATTAGATAGCTTTTGAAAAAGGGATTATGCTTCGTTTCATAAAAGATTTAAGTCAATTGAAATGAGAAACATCTATTGTTATAAAGCAAAAAGGATGTTTAAATGGTGTAAAGGAATGTATAAATTTTGATAATAGATGAACATTGATGTTGAAACCATTATATATAAAAGCAACTTGAAGAAATAATAAGAAACTTAAATAAAACTAAAGACTAAAACAATTCTATTTTATTTTTAGATTTCATTATTTCCGATTGCTTTTAATTGACTTTTAATAAAATATGGTAAGAATAATAGGTATTAATTAATAACCACTATTTTGCATTGCATGGGTGGTGAAAGGGAAAATGTATGCTAGAAGCAGTACAACATTTTGTAGATACGTGTGAGAATAATGGTCTTTTTATAATAGATAGACCAACTGGAGACGGGAAAACCCATGATGCGTTGAAATTTATTGAAGAGCATTTTCCATCCTCTGAAAATCGTGTCTTCTTTTATATTACTCCATTAATAAAAAATGTGAATGATGCCTATGAGCAGCTTCGGGATTTTTTTAATAAAGCAGGTAAAAGCGAATACTTTGATTTATATTCTATAAAGATCCAAGGTAATGCTGAATGCGTTCTTGAAAATTTTGCAAGTGTTGAAAAAGATTTGAGAAGGATAAACCAAAGTGTTGCTGCATGACTTCAAAGTAGTATAATCATC